>Ga0187833_10006953_pt1 | contig 10339 bp, 11 predicted proteins | sample ETNtaG_37_FD_167968 | JGI IMG/M metagenome (GOLD analysis project Ga0187833, IMG submission 167968) | Marine microbial and viral communities from oxygen minimum zone, Eastern Pacific Ocean - ETNP2014_SV_400_PacBio MetaG (Illumina Assembly) | ecosystem: Environmental > Aquatic > Marine > Hypoxic... | reverse complement strand
TTATGACTAAAACAAATATTAAATTCGATAAAAGAAAGTTTGAAAGTTTAAAATTTTCTGGAAAAGGAAAGTTTTATTACGCAGAAAATTTTGAGGGACTTGCATTTTTTTTTAATTATATAACAATTAAAACCTAATAAATCAGAAAGAAATTTATCAGATCTCTGATTATTTATCATTTTTTTTTATTATTCTATACAGTACTTTTATATAATATTTGAACATAATAAATAGATAGTCCAAAAAAGTTAACGAAAAATAATTTTTATATAAATTTTTAATTGTGAAGTGATTTAGTAAGTTATTTTCATAATTTGAAAATATTTCTTTGGCTTCATGCTTTTGTTTATTTATAACTACATGACTATCTTTAAATAAAATTTTTTCTCCAAAATGGGTAGGTTCCAGCAGTATATTTTCAAAATCTATATTTAAAAAATTTGATATTTTTATCATTTCTTCTTTGGTATTAAAAATTAAATTTTCAAATTTTGTTAATAATACTCTTTCTGGAAATTTTTTTATCAATTTATCTGAAATTTTATAATTATTTCTAATCTTTAATGGAAAATTTAATTTTCTAACAAGATGGTTAAAATCAAATTTTTTATATCCTTTGCTTTTGTAATCTCTTTCATTTACTTCTCTGTTTACTAAAGAAGCTATGATATTTGGAATATCTTTTTTAACTATAATTAATTTTGAATCCTCAAATGTTTTTAAAAAAAATTCATGCGACTCGAAGCTGTTATTCTCAACAAATACTTTTTTTTTTTGATAGGGAGTTTCGGGAAGATTAAAAAAAAATTTAATGATAGAAGAATAAATTATTTCTAGAACATTTTTATAAGTCCAATTTTTTTTTTTTACTAGTTGGCTAACCCAAAAATTTTCAAACTCATAAAAGTTAAATTTTTTTCTTACTTTCTTTAAGTCAGAGTCAAGATATCCATTTATGCTTTCGTGTTCAAGATTGTAATAGTAACTTTCAATCAGCAACTCTCTAATTAATCTAATATCTTTATACTCAAAAAAATCAAATTTATTTTGATTTCTAAAAAAAGTTGATAAGATTGCCTCTTGAGATGGCGATACATATAAATCTTTATGACCATCTAAAAGAGATCTTAAAATAGTCTTTCCAGATCCCCAAAAACCATCAATTAAAATTATCATCTAATGTTATGATTAAAATGCCGAACTATTAATAAATTTATAATTAGCTTAAAACATACGTACTTTTATGAAAAAATAAATATATATATTTTATATTTAAAAACATGAACATTGCACTAATATTAGCAAAAAAAGGTAGCATAGGTTTACCAGGGAAAAACTTAATTGTTTGGAAGGGTAAGACGCTGCTGGAACATACTATCATTCATTTAAAAAAGTCAAAATTATTTAAAGAAATATATGTATCGACAAATCGCAAAAATAGATCCAAGCCTCAAACTTCAAGCCTATCTAAACAGGCCGGGTTGCATTGAGGGTGATTGTATTAATGGTTACGGAGCTTTTAATTATCTAGATGGAGCAAAATACATTGGTAAATGGAAAGATGGTAATTATTACGGACGAGGAACTTACACATCTGCCGATGGAAGAATTACAAAAGGTATCTGGAAAAACAATAAATTATTATCTAAGAATGATGAAAAAATTACAGTTGAAGAGATAGAAAATATCTTTTTTAAACATAATAAAAAATATCCCCACCACGTTGATAGGCTGGATGTGGAAGCGCAGTAATGCGTGCAGCTGACCAGTACTAATAGCTCAATTGGCTTGATTTATGCACTGAAAAAAATTTTTATTGTTAATATAATTATTAAAATTATCTAAATATTTTAAAAAAAAACATTTTGTATATTTTTAAAAGTCATTTTTTAAAAAACTTCTCATTTAAGAAAAAGTTTATAAATGATGACATTGAATATTTATATGTTAAAATATTTGTCACTATGAGTAGTGAAAAGTTCCATATGAGAATGATGCAGATACACTCTGTGGATCATTGTAATTTTTCTTGCAAAGGATGTTCCCATGCTTCTGATATAGCCCCTAAAAAGTTTTTTAAATATGAGGAGTATATGCCTCATCTAGAAAAATTATCAGAGTACGTAACAGCGGAACGTATAGACATTACTGGTGGTGAATCTTTTTTGAATAAAAAAAATTTAATTGGACTTATCAAAGGGGTTAGGTCAACTGGCATTACTGAAACAGTTGAGGTAGCAACAAATGGATTTTGGCTTAGAAATTGGGAGAGATATTCTGAAATTTTAGAAAATATTGATCAATTTCATATAACTTACCATCCTGAACAGAAAATACCTCCGAAAGAAATAAGAGAAAGAACTGACATGCTACAAGAAAAGTTTAAATTAAATTTTATTTATATTTATGTTCCAAAATGGTTTAATGAGGTTGAGTTCTTTGAGGAACCTAAAGAAAGAGATTATTGTAAGTTTTGCCCTCAATTAATGGCTAACGGAACAGTAGCTAAATGTAATATAATTGCATATACAAAATTTAATGGATTTAATACAACCAAGAAGTTTGAAGATTTAAAACATCAAGGTGTTTATGATATTTATTCTGGAAACGCTAAAACTTTTGCTAAATGGCATGATAATCTTTTTGAAGTATGTAATTATTGCGGTTTTTATGATGAGCAAGATAAAATAAAACCTGAGCTTAGAATACCGCATAATATTAATCTGACCGAACAAGAGGTTAATATATTAAAAAAAGAAAAACCAAGAAAAGGAATGCCTGGATAATAATTAATTAATAGCTTCAACAAAATTCATAAACTTAATTTTATTTTGTTAATGAAAAAAATATTAAAAAAATTTTTGGCAATACATTTTCAGGAGAACGTTTTGTAAATTCCTATATTGCTAATATTTTTGGATTACAAATAATTAGATATTTCTTTGGTAAGCTAATGTATAGTTTGAAGTTCATATATCTAAATAAAAAAAAATCACAGGTTGATAAAAAAGGATACTTTTTGATAGAAAATTTTTTACCTGAAGATGAATTTAATCAAATTTTGGATGAAACAAAATATGCGGTAAATGACCCAACTCATTCAAATAATTACAATGATTATGGGAATGGTGTTGAGGCCAAACATGTATATTTAGATGACAAAATAAAATCTATTTATCCAAAACTTTATGAAATTTCTAGTAATGAAAAAATAAACAAATTATTTTGTCAGTATGAGTTAAGAAATAATGTGAATATAGTGTCAAAAGTTGAGGGTTTAAAATTTAAAGAAAACTCAGAAAACGATTTGAGTAAAAGTTATCATTACGACACTTATTTTAATACATTTAAAGCTTGGTATTTCTTACAAGATGTGAGTTTAGATAATGGGCCATTAAATTTTGTAGATTTTTCACATAAATTTTCTTTTCGTAGAGCTATCGAGGAATGGTTATCTTCGATAAGATATTCTTCATTAAAAGATAAAAAGGATTGGAAAACTTACGGATCATCAGCCAAAAATTTTTCATATTATGAAAAATACTCAACAAAATTGACTGTGAAAAAAAATACTTTTCTTTTTGCAAATACACATGCTTTACATAGAAGAGGAGACTCGAAACCAAATATGGAGAGAAATACTATCCATTTTTATACTAGAGAAAGTCCATTTAAAATTTTTTTTAATTAAACTAAAAAATTAATCGAATTTTTTACACTTTTCCCGATCTTCTCATCTTAATTATTTTTTTTGCTCTTAAATTACAAAAAAACTCTAAAAAAAAAATAGATCTATAATTGATTGCTTTTGGTAAAAAAAAACTTTCTTTTTTTGAGGGCTTGTAGTTTTTGATTGCTAATTTTATATCCTCATCAAAAATTATTTCTTTAATCATTTTTTTTCTAAGCTGAACCCCTTTTTTGAATTCAATTTTATTTAATAATAGTCGTATTGAGAACGAGATTAGAACTTTGATAGCATGAAATATAAGTGTCTTTTGTGTAAGTTTAATTCTCTCCTCTTGATTAAAACCTTTATTTTTTAAACTTTGGTCAATGTGCTTTGTAATTGATTTAATGTTATCAAGAGAAAAGTTTGAACTTAAACCAACTATACCTGCTGTTTGAACATTTGGATTAACATAAAAAGAATAAAGTTTATCTTTTACATAAATTGCTTTCTCTACATGACTAAGTGCTAACCATGCAAAAGTTTTATCTTCATTCCATTTTAAAGACTCATCAAATAATATATTTTTCTCAAAAAGCAAAGATCTTTTAATTAATCTACCATTGCATCCAAAAAGTCCAAGATGTCCTGTATTAGGATTATCATATTCATTTTTCATTGCTTGAATTATCTTTTCTTTGCTAAATACAACTTCCTCATTAAAATCATATCTATTTTCTCTTTGATCTTTAAGATCCTCAATTCTTTTGTGGTCTGAAAACACAAAATCAGAATTATAATATTTTGCTTTCGAAAAAAGAGTTTCTAATGCGTTATTTTCAATATTATCATCCACGTCTTGAAAAAAAATATATTCTCCTAAAGCGTTCTTAATTCCTATATTTCTTGCTGCTGACGGACCTTTGTTAGTTTTAGATTTTATAATTTTAATATTTTTGAGATTAAAACTTTTAATATATTCCACACTATTATCCTCTGAGGCATCATCAATAAACAAAATTTCTATTCTTAAAAGATTATGATTTTGTTTTTCTAGAGAATTTATGCACTTTTCTAAATAAGGAACGCCGTTATATACTGGGATTATTATACTTACATCAATATCTTGACTCATGAGTTACGCAAATTTTATCTAGTATTTTTCAAATGGGATTTTTTCAGATTTTCCAAGTTGAATACCAGCTTTAATTAATCCTTTTCCAGCATATTCGAGAGCATTATCAGGGTTATGAGGTCTTCCATCACAAAAATCACATCCTGGAAAAAAAGTTTTCTTTTTTGCTAATTTTGTAATTTTGTTTCTTAAGTTTTCATCACTTGAATTTAGCTCAACATAGTCAGCCTTATTATCTGGAATTGCCCGAAGTTCATTTGCATTAGCAATAAATGGACAAGTATAAAGTTTACCATTTATAAGTGTGTACAAAGTCTTTGCACAACATTCTTTAAAAACTTGTTTCAAACGGTCAGCAGATCTATTGTGTTTTTTAATTTGACTACAATCAACCCAATTACCAGCAGGTCTTCTATAAAATGGAATATTATATTTCTGAAGCGCTTGAATTACCGAATCTACTTTTTTTGATAATTCTTTTCCGTAATCGGTAATATAAAAATTTACATTTTTTCCTTTAAAGCTCTCTAATTGTTCATCTTTTGGACAGATAGTAGCATTTGTATATATATAAACACTTCCAACTTTATCTAATTTAATAATATCATTGGTTATTTTAGCCCAATTTTTATTCATAAGTGGCTCTCCACCTATAATTCTATATTCAGAAATGTGGTCCACATTATTGCTTAATGCATTAACAGCATTAATGATTTCAACATCTGTATTTTTAGCTCCTTGATAATATTGCATTAAATTTGCACAACTTTCACAATTCATTGAGCATTTAGTTGTAATTACAACGTCAACACTTCTAAGGTAGGTTTTATCATCGTCAAAATACAATTTATTAATTTTGATTGAATTTTCGACTTTTTTTTTCATATAAGTTTTTGAAACTTTATATTCATATTTATCTACATCTAAACTTTGAAGCAATTGCAATGGTGAATAAAAATTTGCGTATCCTAGATCCTGTAATTGTTCTGCACAGTCTTCCAAAGTGTGATGTGCCATGATAAAATTTGCATTCGGAAATTTTTTTGGAAGATTGGGGGTATAAATTGTTTCAATACCACAATGAGGTTTTTTTGTTTTTCTTATCTCATTATCACAAAATGCTGTAATTTTAATACCATTCTCATCACAAGCAAATTTTAATGCTTCCGACTCCTCATTCATTGAAAAAATAATTGTTGGATCTTTTGTATTTTTTAATACGTCTATAGACTTTAATTTGATTACTCTAGTCATTTATAATTCAGTTTTTAATTGTTAGAAAATTTTTATACATGATATTGCTTTGAAATAAAAATAAGAAATTTCATATTTGACCGTTGATGTGGTTACTAATGCATTTTGGTGAAGAAATTATGATAGATAAATAGAGATTTTAGAATACTTTTGCTAATTTTATATAATGTATTAACAATTATGAAATGGCCTAAAACAAAGAGAACCTAGAGTAGATTACAGCATAATTTAATCTATCAAGAGGTAAAAATTAAAACAAAAAGAAAACCAGACAAAATATTAATAGTAATAAAATTAGATTTTTATTTTTCTTATTTTATCATTCTTGAAAACAAATACATAATTACTATTATGTTTAAGCTTAATAATCTTATCTTTTTCTAAATTCAAAAGTATTCCTCTAATTACTTTCGAAACCATCTCATGGGTAAAAATGATATAATTTTTTTTTAAATTGATATTTTTTTTTAAAAACTTTTTTATACGATCATATAATATTTGGTATGACTCCCCTTTGTGTATTTTATATTTCCATTTATTATTTTCCCTATCCTTAAATTCTTTAGGAAATTTTTTTTTAATTTCCCTAATTGTTTTACCTTCCCATCTTCCGAATTTATGTTCCATCAAATCTTTTGAAAAAATTATATTTTTCTTTATATTTTTATTTTTAATTTCATTATCAATTATGTTGATATAATCCACCACTCTTTTTATTGGACTAGCATAAATCTTAAAGGTTTCTAATTTTTTTTTTTTTAAATAAATAGAAACCTTTACTCCTTGTTTTTTACCGTAATTAGTGAGTTTAGAATTTTTATGACCCTGTTTTTTTTTTAAAACATTCCATAGGGTTTGACCATGCCTAACAATTATAATCATTAATATTTATACTTTCAGCAAATGAAAAATCATCATAAGTGTTAAGATCAATGGTCTCAATCCTTGAGACTTTCTTTAATAAACAGTTTTTTGGGTTAAATCTTCTTTTTAGTTTGAATATTGATCTTGTTTTATTTACGTACAAACCAGTTGTTTCAAACACAGTTTTTGGTAGTTCAATGCCATTAGGCAATCTCCCTCTTTTATAGTACATTGGTTTACCATCTTTCCATTGATAAAAATTTTCTGAAAAGATAGTAATTGCACTATCATATTTACCTTTTACAGCTTTTATACATTCATCAAGAGTACTAATTTTAATCAATGGTGAGGTAGGTACAAATTGAACACAAATTTTTGAATTTGGAAATAAGCTTGCTTGGTATACAGCTAGTTCGTCTCCTCCCACCTTATTATTTGCAAGCTTTTTAGGTCTTTTAATAGGTATAGCTCCTAAACTTTTTCCATACTTTAAAATCTTGTCACTATCACTATCTATAACCACTTTATCAATATGTTTACATTTTAAAGCTTTAGTGATTGCAAAATAAATTAAAGGTTTATTTTTTAACTTCTTTAAATTTTTATTTTTTACTCTTTTACTCTTTCCTTTGGCATGAACAAAGGCAATAACTGAATCTTTACTCATTTAGATGTTATATTTATCTTTTATGTAATCTTTTCCATATTGACCTTTTAATAAAAAAATTTCTTCCATATTAGTCATTCCAAAATGGCTATCAAAAGCTTTTTTATCTAGATTTTCTATTAAAGGATCTAAATCTTTTATTTTTGATTTTTCAACCAGATCTTTAAGTTCCTCACCTGTTATACTGCATTCTATATGATGAACAAAACTCTCTCTTGAAAGTGCAAAATGTCGTTCCACCAACTCGGCACCCAGTTTTATCGCTGCAAGAGACGGGACAATGCCTGTCTCGTGACCAGAATATCCAATTTTTATTTTTTCAGTTTTAAAATTCTTAATTAAAATTGGAATATTACCAAGTCTTAAATTTGTATCTTTACAGGGGTATTCAGCAACACAATGTAACACATACAAATTATAATCTTTAAAAAAATTAATCGTTTCTTCAATTTGTTTTAATGTCTTTCCAGCAACCGAAATAACTATGGTTTTTTCTTTACCAATAGTATCTCTAAGCTTTTGTAAAAATTTTTTATTATATGAATTTACAGATGCTACTTTAAAAATATCTATATTATAGTCTTTCATAAAATCAATTGAGAGCTCATCCTGTACGGTTGTAAACCATGGCATATTTATTTTTTTGCATTCAGCATCAAACATATCCCATTGAACTTTATCAAATTCAAATATTTTTCTATAATCTCTATAAGAGTCTCCATAAGGACTTTTATATGTACTGTCTAGTTTTTCCTTAGAGTAAAAACTTTCGACATCTTTTTTTGCCATCTTAACAAAAGTTGCACCAGACTCTTTTGCTTTGTGTAGCATGCAAATTAGCAAATTGTAATTACCCAGGTGGTTTGTTGTAAATTCAGCTGTAAATTTCATACTACCATCTTCCAATTTTTTTGTACATTTTGTGAATATTTTTTGCTTTTGGAGAAATTTTCTTGATTTCTTTTCTTACTAAATTCTCTTTTTTTAATCTTTTTAAAGACAAAGCCAAAACCTCTTTAGCAATATTAGCATTTATAGAAATCACCGCATCATCATCTGCAAAGATTATATCCCCAGGATTAATTTGTACATCACCATTTTTTCCACTCATTAAAATAGGCTTACCAAATTCAATTATTTGCCATTTACCGTAAGCATCTACAGGAAAAACATCTTTACAAAAAACAGGAAAATTGTTCTTTTTTAATAAATACACATCCCGAGTATTGCCATCTATAATGACACCAATTGCACCAAATTTTTTAGCAATTATACCCGAAATATCACCAAAATGTGCAACACTGTCATCACCATCAGTTGAGATTATTTGGAAACACCCTTTGAAAAATTCTTTAAACATTTCAATTCTTATATGGTCTTTAATTTGAGAAGGTTTATGAACAGATTTTCCAGTACAGGTGAATGCAGGTCCCACATAATTTTGGTTTTTCCCTGAAACTTTTTTAATTTTGCTATTTAATAAAAAAGGTTTTTCGTATTTTAAATCAAATGTTAGAGAATCGTATATAACACCAGAATATAAATTTGAAAAAAGTTTAATATCTTTTGATGTCATCATAACAAAATATATAACAAAAAACCTATATTTGCTAAGATTAAATTCAGCTAATAATAATATGTAGATTCCTTTTTTATCAATATAAATTAATATTAATAATTTGAGTAGATTAAATAATATATTTAAAATATATAATTTTTAAATACTTTAAAATGAATGTTCATATAAGATACGGTTATACCGACAAAAGGTTAGTTTAGATTTTGTTTTTTTTTTGATTTCAAATACTTTTTTAATATCAAATTTTCTACACGATGCCGTTTCCACATAAACAAAAATTATCCAATCAAATTTAGATTTCTGTTTTTTTAAATTTTGAATAGTGAGATATTTTATTTTTTTTACTAGTTTCGTTTTTTTTAGATATTCATACCATCTGTCTGAATAGTATCCGGTTTTGACAATGCAAACTTTACCTTTTAAAAAAGTATTGAAAGAGAGCATTGCCGCTGTACTACCCGAACCTGTTATAGGGATAACATTATTCTGTTGTGAAATTTTTTTAATCCAATTTAATGTTTTTTTTTTAATACTATTATAATAATTATCTCCTCTACCAAAAAATTCAGTCTGTCCCTCAGACCATTCTGGGATTAAAGCTCCAGGTCCAGGACAAAATGTAATTCTTAAAGAATTCTTTTTCATACATTTTCAATTAACTAGTATTATATAATTTTCTGTATTATTAATAGATTAGGTTTTATTTATATTATTATTTATGAAAAGTCGAAAAAATAAAAAAAAGGTTTACGTTGTTTTTGCAAAAATGTCGTTCCAGTTTTTTCTAATACAACATGAATAATTTTCATATTAAATTAGTAGTATAATTTTGTTGAAACTTTCTGATCAATATCAATAACCAGAACACCAGCTTTGTCATTGTCGCTTTTTTGAATCTTTTTGATCGAGTAGCAGGACATCCGTAGGACACGAGTTTTGAGTACGAATTTTAACCTTTTTATGAGAATTTATGATACCTTTTTTTAAGAATTTGGAGTGACGACTAATTGCAAATCAGTTGCTCTACCAATCGAGCTATGAGAGCTTGAGGAGCTAGATAAGGAAAATATTAAATTCTTCAAGTTAAACATGTTTTCTATTTAATGATATAATTAAAAGTATCATCTTTTTTTTCCAAAAATTCCTTTATTTGAGCATGATTTGAAATTT
>Ga0187833_10006949_pt1 | contig 10341 bp, 3 predicted proteins | sample ETNtaG_37_FD_167968 | JGI IMG/M metagenome (GOLD analysis project Ga0187833, IMG submission 167968) | Marine microbial and viral communities from oxygen minimum zone, Eastern Pacific Ocean - ETNP2014_SV_400_PacBio MetaG (Illumina Assembly) | ecosystem: Environmental > Aquatic > Marine > Hypoxic... | reverse complement strand
GTTTACTTTAGCGACATGTTTATTCCTATCTTTTAAATAGATTCTTACTTGCTGTTTAGGATTTAGTGTCTTAACCACAAATTCTATATTACTTCCTTCCACTATCAATGAATTTGCATTACCTTCACCTGGACCACCTGGTCCCGGCTTAATCCTTGTTCTGAATAATTGTTCATCGGGTTTAAAACCAAAGACAAGGCTGCCTGAATCAGTTATCTGGTTCTCATTACTGAAACTAGCTGTACAATCTTCATACTTAGGAAATTCTCTGGCGGTCTTGCGCACACCTGACCTTTGATCACTAAACAACCTTTGTACATCAAGGAAACTTATGCCATGATAAGCATCTGATAAAGATATGTCAGAGTGTATCTGTTGTGGAGTGCTTGCAATGCCTGATCTGTCAGCAAGCTCTTCCTGCACAACAAGCCAGAACGGTTGAGTAAAAGGATTACCAAACTGACCATACTGGCCTATGATTGTGAAAGGTATCTTGATTTCTTTAGATGTTTCATCAGGCCTGATATCAACAATATAATCTGTTGTTGGAGGAGCTTCACGGAAATATGCAAACCTGTCTCCGGATAAGATACTACAATATACTATATCATTATTGACAGTAGTGCCTTGCGGTGATCCTGTCCGTGTGGCAAGTATTGTTGATGGAACAACTTTACAATCAACAAAAGGTCTTGTTGTCCTGTCAATTATACGCATTGACTGCCTTCCGTTATATTGAGCGCCTTCCTCAGAGATCCATTCAACAATGACTTTATTATATCTCCAGCCAGGACCTTCGTTATCCCCTACATGCATATATCCACTTAATGTTTCAAAAGCGTTCTTCTCAATGTTAGTTATAATACCACCAGGTAATTCATTACCTTCTGTCCTGAACAATAACCATTCGCCTTGAGGGCTGCCTCTGCAGTCGCCTTCATTGTCACAAACAAGGTAAACTCTTAATTCTCTTATCCTTGAACCTGCTGTGAAACTCATCCCTACTCTGTATTCAAAAGTTGCAGCTCCGCTGATAGGATTAAAGCCAATCTGTTCACGTTCAGCTGGCTGGATCAATACATCTGATGCATGTGGTGGACCGCCTCGCTCTCCTTTGAACGCAGCTACAAATCCTGGGTCCCATTCATTAAATAAAGCACCCATGCATACTGAATGAGTTAGTGAATTGACACTAAAATCAACTTCACCACCAATATTACTCCCATATTCTTCCTGAAGAAGTGCGACTCCGTCAGTCACACCTAAACCTGCTACTTTATTGAAATCAGTAACCCTACCAACACCTACACTTTGGCCTACATCTCCCCATGTTTGAGGATCGCTTTTCTGAAGAACAGTATTAACTAACACTGCAGTCATTAAGTCGCAGACATGCTGAGCAAACATTTGCTTGCAAGCACCAACATCAGCAGTGCCTGTATGTTTCACTTGTGTTAAACAATCTAACATTGATTGCGCAATGTTCCTGAACTGATCTAAACGACCATATATATCATTGACGCAACCGCATTGTATTAATGAAGGGAAACTTGCAAGACCACCTTTTGGATTAAAGAAACAACCGCTTGCAATAATATTCTTCTGGTTGAAACATTGTGTGCCGTGTATTCCTGATACATATTGGACACTTATATCTTTCAGTTCAGAGGTTGTAGTAGTAGTTACAATTGAAGCATCATCATATAGGTTAATCATAGCACCCGTAGTCCTGTTAGTGCATTTTCCTTGGCCTGCACTACTAGATGCCCATGAACCGCTCCGACTATCACATTCAACTTCATTTTCTGTGTTAAGCATTTGCTGGCTGTAATATCTTGTATCATCAACATAATCATCCTCATCAAAAGTAGGATTAAGATCTTTCTGTCTTTGAAGGTCATTATCACTAATAAGATTATTCTCTCTTAGATATTTCCACGTAAGAGGATTTTCTAATGTACCCCCTTGGTCAAAAGCTGCTTTGCTTGCTGTTCCGCTAATATATATCCTTGATCTTGAAGCAACTGCTTTTCCAAACCCAATTGCAAACGGACCAATAAACTCATCTTTGAATAAAGGAGGGTTAAGTTCAGGTCTAGGCTCTTGTACTTCCATTGTTTCTGTGACATAACCCATATAAGCACCATAATCCCATGGTTCTTCAACGAATAAGTCAGCGCTTGTTAATTTTAAGTCATATGGTTTGATATCAGAATAAATGTTCTGCCAATCTTCTTCATTCATATACTCAATATTTTGGATCATTATGCCGTCACTTGAGACTGCCTCTTTCTTTTTACAGCAGATATCACCTGGCTGCCCTGTATATCTTGATTGAGTATAACAGTCAGTTGGTTGTATTGAATTAACATTTTTCCAACCAACACCGCATAATCTATTAGCATCATCAGTTGTTGGAACACAAGCAAACAAAGGATCTGCCTGTGAACCTGGTCTGCACTTACCGCCTTTTGGATACTCACGATCTACCTTAATATTACATTGTTTAGTTTCTTTATTCTTACCAGGATTGACTGGTACTGGATTACACCAAATCCTATCACATGCTAGTCTATATTTGTTATATACCCATTTCTCTCGTTCAATCTGGTTAGCGCAAGCATCTGCATCAGACAAAGGAGTATTACATTTTGCTCTAGTCCATGCTTTCATCCCAATCATTGAGATTAGTCCTGTGATGCATGCTTTTCTTGTCTGTGATACAACCCATTCAAGAGAAGGCATGAATTCATTAATCAGATTAAGTGTCTCGTTAAGCAATTCAATAGAATTGTCCATTATTATGTCAGGTATTAATGCGTTAGGGTCACCAACAGAATCAATAGCTTTTGTGATAGTAATACATTCTACCTGGGTATTTCTCCTTTCTCTTTGTGTTTCGGCAGCACCACCATCTCTGATGCCAACATAATCTCTTGTCCGTGCAGTATAATCAATTACAATACGCAAAGGAAAAGTACATTTATTATTTTTTGATTTTTTGAACAAATCACCCCATGAGCTTATAAGACTATCATCAAGACCTTCATAAGGTTCTAGCTTGTATACTGTATACCAATAAGTCCCATCCTGATTAGGCTGAGGACGCATGATTGGTTGTAAACTTGGAGGGAAAATGTTGCCTTCTGTAATACATTTATATTCATCCTTATCAAACATATCAGGGGTAAGATCTTGACCATCATACATGACCTGTACATTGTTGACACCTACATACTCATCCCATCCAATCCAGTTAAGTCTTATCTTGAAATTAAGACGTTCATTACCATCTTTTAGTCGATAAGGTTTTAGGTTATGGTCATCGTTATCCAATGTTATAGTGAAATCACCACCAGTACCACAAGGCCTTACTTCATAGTTAAGCCTTAATTGTTCTGATCGATCATAATCATCAACAACACGTAATATGACATAATTCCTAACATTATCCAGAGTAGAATATCGTGCACCTCTTTCCTCATATGGAATACCATCACGTACAACAGTTCTTGAGACTGTTTCTTTTGTCTTGTCCTCAAGATCAACTATTACCACAAAATTGCCTTCATCGTCTGCAGTATCTGTCTCATCAGGGTCTGATTCAGGTATCTCACCTTCAGCAGGTAAATCATCTTCATCCTGAAACACCCATACCATTACTGTTGCACCAGGCATTGTTTTTCCGCGGATGTCGTTGCCAGAACCTCTTACTGTAATAGTCCCTGCTGGTCCGCCAAAGTTTGCCAGGTCAGGGAAAGTCAAGTCAATTGATAAAGATGAAATTTGTTCAACAACTGATTCAAAAGTACCAGTGTTGCCTGCTCTGTCAGTTGATTCAATCCTCAGATTGTTTTCTTCTTGTAAAGTGAGAGTATACTGATAAGGAAATTCAGTGATGTAATCTGATGATGCATGCACTTGCTGGCCATTTAGGAAAATTTTGACTGTTGCCTCTTTATTTACAGTTATATTAAGTTGTACATTACCTTCTAGAATATCATCAGTTAATCCGTCAACAGTTATTTCTGGATTAGAAACATCTGAATGTACAAAGAAGTTTGTATCTGCTAATAATCCATATGGTCCTGTTGAAGCAAGCTCAACATTATTATCTTGTTCACCTAATATGACATCTGTGCTGAATCTGCCTTGCTCATCTGCAGTTATTGTACCTTGTAACATACCGTTGACAGCCACATCAATGCTGGAACCAGCTTTAGTCGTTCCAGAGACAGTTAATTTATCTGAACCAACTAACTCTGGTGTTGTATCAATAGTGATTGTATTAGGTGAAGGTAATAAGAACCCATAATAATCTCCATTGTTATTATTTGTGCTTGTAATCCCATCAGCTGTTGTCGACTGAACTTCAAGATAATATTGTGTGTCTTTCTCGAAGCTTTCAAGTGTGACTGAATGTTGAGTTACTAAAGCTGCTTCTGTTTTAGAAAGTGCATTGCTAAAATCTGTGTCAGTAGCGTACCTAACAACACTATCACTCAAATCATCACTGTCCCATGTAACAATAACATTTTCTTCGCCAGGTATAGGCATAACATGCCTGATAGCTGCAAAACAAATGCTTGACAATAATACAAACATCAATGTCCACACTGTTATTGTTTTTATCTTCATTTTAAGTCTTTATTCTAAGGTACTAATTCAGGCCCAGGAATTTGGGTTGAGTTCAGGTGCATATTAAGCAATAGGTCAAACATGATATCATCATTATCTAAAGCGGCAGGCTCTTCAAATACATGGAAGATAATATTATTGTTATCAACAATATCCCGCCATGGAACTGTCCAGTTAGCCTTGTAACCGCCAACAATGTCATCGTCGCCGGCAATCAATGAAAGTTCAACCTCATACTCGTAGTTCCATGAATCCAGTAGATTTATTTGGTTACTTGTAAGTCCAGTTACATCAGGCCTGTTGATATAGAAACTGGTCTCTTCAAAATCATATTTCTGGTTCTTAATTGTAATTGCAATGAATTCATTCTCTGTCAGACCCTGCTGGACACTTGGATCTGATAACGGATGTTTTACGACCGTCAGATTAAATGATTTTACAGGCATCATATGTATTGTCTTTATCTGTGGCTGATCGACTGTTGTATCAACAAGCAGTTCTCCGTCAAGATAACCTTCTTTACTACCAATTATATTCGCGCGCCTGCACTCAGGGAACTCTGCTTCGAGCTTATAGACACCGAAATATGGTTGTATCTCACCAATCTCACATTCATACTGAATACACTGTGATCTGACATTTACGTCACTAATAGGTCTATTAGTTATCTTGTTTCTTGCTTCAACTGCCAAAGACCTTCTTGGATAATTTTCACAGAATGTGCTATCATAAGTAGGGATAATATTATCAATTAGATGTGATGGTGCATTTGTTCTATCTGGTTTGTTATGATTGATCATCAGTGGAAATGAATAAATAAAAGTGAAAGCTTCATGGTTAGCTGTTTCTTCGTCAGTTATAGTTATTGTAATTGGGAATTCAAGGTCGTAAGTAAAGTGATACTGAAGATAACAGGTAGGTACAAGATCAAATAGTTTTGCTGGCTCTGCTCTTAGATAATACCTGTCATTTGGACTTACAAACATTTGCATAGGGTAATCAAGTTCATAATCAAATGAAACAGAAAAGTCTTTGAAATTTCTTGAAAATCCGTCAATAGTCCATATGAAGTTCTGAGAAGCGTAGTCTTTATTCCCTGAAACAAACTCAGTGAACCGCGTTTTGTTAATCCTTATATCAGCCATATTATAATTAATAAGTTCTCTTAATGATGTCCTGACATCACTAATGCGTTTCTTTAACGATTTGCACTGAAATTTTACATCTGAGACAGGTATATCAGGATGGATAAACATTAAATTGAGAATCTGCTGTTCAAGGAAAAGATTGTTATTGTTCTCTTCCAAAATAGTCTTTGCTAGTTCGTATGTGTGTTTTAATCTGACAGGAATAGAAACACGATGGTTCTCTATCTTTTGGATTTGTTCACTGCCTTTTTCATTTACTTCAATAGGATATAGTACTTCAACAATAACTTCATCACCGATCCTTGTTAAAGCAACAGGATCTGATAAGACCTTTACATCAAACTGGTCAAATACAGAAAAATCCAAGCAATTTTCCAGATTGTTCTTAACGTATAATGATATATGTTCTCCAATTTCGTCTAATTTAGGGAAAATATTGCCACCTTTATACCAATAAGGAATCTCGTAATTAGCCTCCCTATCGACGATTAAAAAAGCGCCTTGTTCTTTCAGCCGTAATGGAGTATTGATATAGCCACCTTTCATACCGACTAAATTAATCGCGTCTTCTGATACTGATTCAACACAGTTCTTAACAAAAGTCTGGACAGGTGCATATTCTCCTGACAATTTCTGTTCAAATAAGAATAATCTGGTCTGTGAAACATAATAAACACTGACGCTTACTGATAGAAGTATGACTAGACCTAGTATGATAAAGGCTGTTATCTGACCTTTCTTACCCCTTTTTTGAATCATGTTAATCTATTTTCTGTTTTAGTTTTATTAATCTTTTGATTTTAATAAGCGTTTTACTATTGAGATTATGTAAATCCTTGCCCAGGCAAGGAAACAAATAAGGATTAACGCAGAAATTATGTTCTCATAAAAACTGGGTAAAAATGTAAAAGCAATTGATATCAGATTTAAAATCAGGAATATAATAAATATAAATATATATGGAAAGATGAACAAATGTGTTTTTTTAATTAATTTCCAAATATGTTTAAGAGTTAATAAGAATTTCTCATCAATTGTAAATGAAGTGAATAATAATATAGTAAAATAAAAGAGTAATAATGTAGCAAGAATATTAAATAAAAACTGTAGCTCGAATCTTACAAACTTAAAAATAAAAGCAAACACAAGAGACCATATAATTAACCATATGAAATTGATCAAAAGGAACTTGAAATAAAATTTAATCGTAGATTTCTTATTCAATAATCTTGTATAAATTAAACTTTTCATTAATGAAAAAAACAGAAGACTAAATATTATAAACAAGGAGGAGAAAAAAATGACGTTATAAAAAAGATCTTGTATATTCTGAGAAGTCATATCAAGTGTTTCAGTGTCAAAATTAGAGATTTCAGTGCCAAAAAGATTTAATGAATTGTTTTGCTGAAAATCAACAAATATGCCATAAACCTGTGTTGCAAAAATGAATACAGCAACTGATAAAATAATTGCAAGAATAATATCAAACAAAACAGTAATCCAATAAGCCTTATTAATTAATTTGAAAGTATTCTTTAAATGTTCAAATTCATGATTAATGTGTTTTTTTAATGTCATTTATATTAACTCGGGTTCAAATTCTTGCCTATTACTAATTGTATAGTTTTTAAATTCACCTAATTCACCTAAATCATCATGTTTATTAAACATATTAGGAACTAAATTTGGTCCAACTGCGTAAAATCTTATCTTTTTTGAGTTATCAAGGTCTTGTTTTGTAACTTCCCATAACATACTATCTTCATCAATCTCTAAGCCAGCTATAGGTAATGAATCATCAAATGTAATTGATTCAATTGTTGTGCATTCTTCACAGCATAAAGGAACCAATGGTTTCGAGTCCCAGCAGATATAATCTTCTGGTATTACTAGAGTGTCGCCTGGACTAAATGTTTTAATTACATTTATATCAATTTTATACAGTCCAGGAATAATTGTAATATTTACTGGTTCACCAATTCTGAAATTTGCAAACGAACTAAAACTGTCCTCGCCAGGACCCGTTACTTTAGTAAGCTGTATGATTGCATTCTCATTGGATTTTAATCGGCTAACAATAGGGTTAGCAGGAAACATCCATTCATATGATACATCTCCCCCTTGGATTATTGATTGCTTGTATGTTTTCTTAATCATTACTTCAATCTCTTTCTCTCTTTCAGGCTCGAGTATTACTATTAAATGATCATCTTCATCAGGCATTGCTCTAAATAATTGAGAATATGTAGAATAACCGAACTTTGCAACAGTCAATGAACCTATAGCCCCTGAAGGAAATTTGAATTTATTCTCAATCCCGGTTCTTCCAACTACACAATTAGTCTCACCAATAATAAAAGATACAATCGCATCATCTAATTCTTGATTTGTTTCGCTGTCAACCACATCTATAGTAATCTCACCTGAATTCATCTGGTTTTGATTGCATATCATGGATGTTGCATAAGTAGGTGAAGTGAGTGGTATGCTACTAGTATTAAGCGGTTCATTGTTTCTGATATTTGCTTCAATAGCAAATTGGAACAAATAACCATCAGGGAATTCAGGATGTGTGAATGAATTATCGATTATTTCAATTTTAATTGGCACTGAGATATCATAAGCAAAAGAATAATCAGTGATACCTATAAAAGGCATTAGAGGATTAAATATTGAGGATGTCTCAATCATGAAACCTTTATTTGGAGTAACATCAAGATATATTGGCCAGATTGGAAGATAATCAAAATTTATTTTTATTGATGCAGGATATGATTTAATAGTAGTAAGAACGTATGGATTGTTTCTTTCATAACTCAAAAGGCCATGATAAGGATTCATTTGAGTATTTGGTCGTGTATTAACGACTAATAAAGGGATATATTCAGTCAATAAGGTCTCTAGGTCTTCTCTTACATCTAATAAAGTCCAGTATGCAAAATCACCAATATCTAAGCTACCATCTGCAATAGGTGGTAATTCATTGTCTACTGTACCGTATTTTCTACCGCTAAAATCATCCACAATAGACATAATAATAAATTCTAAGTTTCTATATTGTCTTTGTAAGATAGTTATTCCTTCAGCAAGGTCATAGATGTCCTTAAAATTAAGGTTAAGAGTTGCTAGAAATGAATCAAAATCTTGATGGAGTTCATTTCTAATAAAGGTTGTAGGATACTTAACAGAAAATATAATATCATGGTCTCTGATGTTTGTTACTGTTTCCAATTTGTTAGGTATACTAATATCAAAACCTTGTTGCCTAAAGAATTCAAAATTATCAATACATTCTTCAAGATTTTCATTAAGATATCTACTAACTTGAGATTCTATTGAATCATCATCAGGATTAATTGTGTATAGAGGAGGAATATTTTGTTTATATTCACAAAGATCACATCTGTTCTCTGATTTGAGATGCCACCAATAAGGTACATCTGGCGAAAATTCAATTGAATCTGATTCAGTTGGTTCAATAGGGTTTGCTTCTGAAATACCTGAACCAGTAGGATCAATAAAACCACCTTGTTGTCCTAACTTATGGAATGCTTCAAGTGCTGTCTTCTGAATACAACCAGTAACAAACAATTCAACAGGTTTTAGCTCATTAGGAAGTGCTATAGCTCTCTGTGTGTCTCTAATGATTACTCTCTTAACTTCTTCTCTCTGAAGATAAACAACAGTAGAGATAGTAAATAAAATAATTAAACCTAGAATAATGAATGCTGTAATCTGTCCTCGTTTATTATTAAAATACTTCATCTTCATCATAATGTCTTCCTTGAGACCCTCCCTGAGTTGAGCCTTGCTGCCTTTCATCTTCTTCTCGTTGTTCTTCTGAGCGAACATCATAAAAACCAGGTATAAAGAACCATGAATTAAAATCGTCAGTTGTATCTGAAAATGAATTACATAATCTTTTTCCATCATCAAGGAACCCACGGAATGCTGCATCAATTATTCCTTCATTAATGAATTCAATACACACTTTATCAAGCAATATATCTTTTTCGTCTTTGAAGATCATATTCTGGCCTGATCGATCCCAGCTTTCTCCTCTTCCCTTAGAAATCACATCAGGGATACCATCATAACCGTCGCCGTCACCGGTATCAACTTTCTTGGGTGTGTTTGAACCTTGTGGATAAACTATTATCCAGAAATTTAGTTTCTGATTACCTGCATCAGGTCTTATTATCCTAGAAGGGTCGACAAACACATTTATTTTATAGGAATATAATATTTTTTCAGGGTCATCTTCATCAGGTATATTAAACATTTCACCCATAATATATGAACTAGGATGAGCAGATGTGCCTAATGCTACTGTAACAGGACTCTTGTCAGTCCATTTATCACAGAGGTCACCTGTCCAACTATCAATCCCACCAAGGAACCATCTATTAAAGATATCATTAACATCATTACGCAAACTGCGCATACCTTCCCAGCCAGACGCCCAAGTTATAATCTCTGTTGTTGATCTTGCAGCTGCTGCATCTCTCATCATAATATTAAGAGTATTACTTACTTGTGTCCAATCCTCTCCTCT
>Ga0187833_10006946_pt1 | contig 10342 bp, 12 predicted proteins | sample ETNtaG_37_FD_167968 | JGI IMG/M metagenome (GOLD analysis project Ga0187833, IMG submission 167968) | Marine microbial and viral communities from oxygen minimum zone, Eastern Pacific Ocean - ETNP2014_SV_400_PacBio MetaG (Illumina Assembly) | ecosystem: Environmental > Aquatic > Marine > Hypoxic... | reverse complement strand
ATAGAGCAGCTTCTTCTTTACAAGGATCTTGTATTTTCTTCGCATCAAGTTTTCTTTTTATTTCTTGAAGATGATTTTTGATCTGAATATGTTCCATTCTCATAACTGAAGTCGGGCCACCACCTTTGATGCCAGTTTTCCTCTCAAAGATAGGAAACAAGATATTTTCTTCCCAGATAATATGTTGTTCAAGTTCACTTTTAAAAAAAAGAAAAATGCTCTCAGCCCGTTTAATATCGACCAATTTTTCTCTACTATACATTCTGATTTTATTATCTAATCTATCGTGATCTATGCTCATGAATTCTAAAATTGTAGTCATGAAAAAACTCCAAAATATAGTGTCTGTTTTTCAAATTTGCTCTCAACAAACCCAACGCTGCACAACAACAAACCCAGAACCAATATCGCTAAAAGCTTTTTCATATTATTTACTTAAAATATTATTTAGTCAGATATCTTTTTAATATATATTTGATATAAAGGTGCGTTAAAAATATTTATTTTTTCAGAATATAAATTAACAAAAGAATCTATTGCAAGTTTGGGAACGCGAGTTAAACTTTTATTTGCTGATGGCCATAAGTAATCATCAAAAGCCATAACTCCATTAATTTTTAATAAACGGAAACTCAAAACAGCATCACACAAAACATCAGGTCCAAGATGAGATCCGTCTATGTATATAAAGTCAAAATAATTTTTTTTATCATTTGATAATAATTTAACTAATTGATCGTCTGAAAAACCTTTGTGTATAAAAAAATCAACTTTTTTTGAAACTTTTTCTATAGCAAGCTTAGTATTTTGTCTAAAACGTGATTCCACAGCACTCATATCTATATTTGAACCATAATGTTTATAATCAGTGTCATCACCCATTTCAATGTTCCAAGCATCAATACAATGAATTTCAATAGAATTTTCTTGGGCTAGTTTTTGAATTAAATAACACGTACTTGCTCCTTCATATGAGCCTATTTCCAAGATTTTTTTTGGCTTTATTTGAGAAATAAATTTTTCCCATTGATGCTTAGCAGCATCATTAAACAAGTATTAGTGAACTTAAAATTTTTCATATTATTTTTTAATATAATTTTTCATGACGACAATTTTGACAGTTTTTTTTGAACTTGTCTATGAATGATGCTAAATAAAGCCCCTTGATTCAGAAATGTTTCAACTTCTATTAATGTTAATGATAAAAAACATCCTCTCTAGTATTAACAGTTTTCTTAATTTCTTTTAATTTATGTTCGGTAACATTGTATTTGTTTGTTAATTTCATAATAAAACTAAAATTATTTCTAACGCTCCAATAGAAAGAATATATTTCAGGATAAGCTTTTAGGAAAGAACCAATGACATTAGCCACTACTTTTAAAATAGGCCAAATACCTTTATAAGCACGCCAAAAAAATACTATATATTCAAATCGAATTCTACGGTTTGAAAAATCCGGTAAGTTCAATCGAGCGCTACTTCTCTCGCTCCTTGGAGATAGGTGTTCTTTATCTATTAACCCCATATCAATTGCTGTATTAGCAAGATCAGTTCCAAGATAAGGAAAGAAAATCGACACATAACAATAATGTGGTTGAGCTAAACGTACAACTTTTATAGTCTCATAATAATCATCAATAGTTTCTTCTGGCAACCCAAGCAATACAAAAAATATTATTCTTATATTATTATTTTGTGCATCTTTGCAAAATTCTATTAATTCTTTATTTGTATAGCGAGGACGCTTAAGAATTTTACGCATTCTTTCAGAACCACTTTCAAGTCCAATATTTATAGTCGTGATATTAGCAGCACGCGTTTTTTCAAACAGCTCAATGCGTCGTTCTGGATTCATCATATAATTCGATGTTAAAGCCATATTAACAGTAAACTTTAAAGGATTATTAAGTGTACGGTTATATTCAGCCAGCGCATCAAAAACTGCATATGATGCTTTTCTATTTGCCCCGAAAGTTTCTACTTCTAAAATCACTCTATCTACTTTTGGATGGCTATTTTTTATATAATCTAATTCTCCTGTGATATGTTTAGGAGAACGGAATCGAACATATAGACCTCTTGATAATTTTGCCATTGCATGGTTAGAACAATATGTGCATTTATAAGGACATCCTCTTCCTAACAAAATAGAAGGATATTCATCAGGACGCTCTATCCAACGATCCCATATTCTTCGATTTATATATGGTCCATCAAGATTTTGTTGAAATGATTCAGTAGGATTTTTAAAAACTTCGTTTGTTTCACGATCTTTAATCCATAAATTAGGAATGTTATTTTTTAACAACAACGGTAATTTTATATTCTTATCTTCAGATAATGAATCTACAAGTGAAAGTATTGCTTTTTCACCTTCACCAACGCATATTGCATCAAATATATTATCGTTAATAACTTCATCCGAATTAAGAGAAGCATGATGTCCCCCCAAGAAGTAAAAAGATACTTGGATCAATCTCACGAACATACTTTGCAATTTTCTTTACTTGCCAATATTGTGTCGAAACTGCAGTAAAACAAAATAAAGAAGGTTTTTTTTTATTAATATTATTTTTAATATATTTATCTAATGGAGTATCTGGATTAATTACTAACAATTCAACATCGTTTCCAGCATTTTCTAGAACTGTCATTATCATAGCAATGCCAAAGGGTATTTCTGCTGCTATACCCAGTGGTTTTTTAATGCTATTATATGTCTCAACTGTATAAACACATGTTATATTCATAATTTTTTCATATAGTTTTCTTATTTCATCAATCTATCATACTACCAACCATTAAGTACCAATAATAATATTATAGATCCTAAAAGTTTTTTCATAAATATTCCGAACACAATTTTTACAGTTTTTTTTTGCAATGTCTACGAACACACTCTGAACGCAATTAATTTGATATATGACAAATTTATCTAGCTTATTTAAGGTATGGCGTTCGTTTTATGCGCAGAAAGGTACATGCGTCAGGCTCATAACCTGAAGGTCGCTGGTTCAAATCCAGCCCTCACAACTAATCATATCAACACTTTTTAATTTTCAGTTACTTACAAAAATTATTTTGAGCACTCTCAGAAAGGATTTTGCCTCGGATTTCCTCTTCTCAACTGTGACAAAAATGTTTTTTTTTTACTTTCTCTAACAAGATTTGAACACAATTACACTCTACATGAACGCTCAATGGAACCTATCGTAACCACAGACAATATTCTTCAATCTTATGTTTCTGACGATGAATATGATTTTATTATAACTTTCTAATGAAAATTATTTATTTTTATATTTTTTTGTTTTTTCTTTGGACATTCTTAATCAGCGGATCTGTAAATTTTCTCTTTGATTTAAAATTAATATAATTTTTCATTTACTTAATTTATTAATACGTATTATTTTCATCGGACATACTTTAGCGGATGCTTTATTAGATTCGTACTCCAAATCGTGTACCTCAACAGTATAGAACCCTTTTCTAACTCTCGATCCTAAAAGTACACTTCTTCCATCTTTTTTATTCATTCTCCACCTGTCTGGTGCTAATTCAATACAATAATTACATCCTATGCACTTCTCTCTTTTGTAAGCAATCTGTATCATCTGCTATTTACAACTTTGTATAATTTATCGCTTGGCCGAACCGTACTATCTAACTTCATTGAAAAGTTATCTCCTTTTTTTACACCTTTAACTTGTTTGTCATTAATCCTCATTTCTCCAACTACCGTTTCGATTATCCCTGTTGTTCTCCCTATAATGAGGATATTGTCGCCTTCTTTAAGCTGTTGTGCTTCTAGGTCAAATTCTGCAATCTGTATTTTTGTGAAATACTTTTTAGCTTTGCCTAAATATATTTTCTTTTTTGTAGATTTGGATCCATGTATTCCTGTCCATTCACCCATTTTTTGCCCTAAATAGTAACCATCCCAAAACCCTCTGTTATAAACAGTTTTTAATCTATTCATCCATCCCTTCGCCTTTTCTTTACTATACGTATCTACCAAATAGGCATCAGCAGCTTCTCGATAACATTGGGTAGTTGTTTTTACATATTCGGGAGATCTTCCTCTACCTTCTATTTTAAGAATACTTGATCCAGAATCTAAAACTTGATCTAAAAATCCAATCGTACATAAATCTTTTGGTGACATGATGTACTCATTATCAATATCAAACTGGTGCCCGTCCTCTTTATCTGTAACCGTGTAAGTTTTTCTACAATTTTGAATACAAGCCCCTCTGTTCGCAGAAGAGTTTGTTGTATGTAAACTCATATAGCACTTACCTGAAACTGCCATACATAACGCTCCATGAGCAAAGATTTCAATCTTTATTAAATTTCCTGAAGGTCCTTTTATCTGTTGTTTCTCTATTTCCTTTGTTATTTCTTTTATTTGAAACAAAGATAATTCCCTCGATAAAATAACCACATCTGCAAAATTAGCAAAAAAACGTATCGTTTCTAGATTTGTAACATTAGTTTGAGTGGAAATATGAACTTCCATATTAACAGATGCGACATAGCTAATTACCGCTTGATCAGAAGCAATAATAGCAGTAATGCCAGCTTGTTTGGCTGTATCCACTATCTTTTTCATTAATATTAAATCGTGATCATAAATAATGGTGTTGAGAGTAATATAAGTTTTAATATTTTTTTTATTACAAAGTTCAGCTATTTCCACCAAATCTTTCAAAGTAAAATTATTGGAAGATCTAGCTCTCATATTCAATTGTTCTATTCCAAAATAAACAGAGTTTGCACCACCTTGTATTGCTGCTTGCAAAGATTGCCAAGAACCTGCTGGAGCCATTATTTCTATTGTTCTATTTTTCATATTTTTATTATACGGTGAATTTTTCAAAATGTCAGTTTAACTATTTTTTTAAAATACCGTTGCAAAACATCAAAACTAGAAATACATAAGGTCGTAGGCCCAAATGCTACACTCCCACCAATTCTTTTTTATATAAAATTAATTAATTATACTATAGTATTCTTTAATGAACATTAAATGTACATTACTAAAGTTATTTGGTTCATTAATTTTATCACCAATAATTGTTTATGCGGTTTTGGTAATTGCCAAACTATTTGGGGCTGATTATGACATGTCAAATGGAGAAGCTTTTATTGTGTGGTTGTTAATGGCTATATTGATTTCTCAATGCTGGTGTAAATGTTGTAACAGCAAAAAATAAATTTAATATAATAATTTTGAGATCCATTCTCTTTTTTTTTCTTCTTTCAAAAAAGATGATTTAAAAGAATTAATAATTAAAGTTTTTACTTCTTCCATAGAAAGATTGAAAGCAGTTTGACATTCAATCAAATTTTTATTGATATATCCTCCAAAATAAGCTGGGTCATCTGAATTTACCATAACCATCAGTTTATTATTTAACATTTTTTTCAAATTATGCTCCTCGAGTGTATTAAATACACGAAGTTTTATATTTGAAAGAGGACAAACTGTTAAAGGAATTTGGTCATCTCGTAATTTTTGGACCAGCTTTTCATCATGAAAACATTGAACACCATGATCAATTCTTTTTACTTTAAGAAGTTTCAAAGCTTCCCAAATATATTCTGGAGGACCTTCTTCGCCAGCATGTGCGACCGTTAAAAAACCTTTTTCTATTGCTTTTTTAAATAATCTTTCAAATTTTCTTGGAGGATGATCTGTTTCGAAAGAGTCAAGCCCAATTCCAACGATTTTATCTTTATGAGCTAAGGCTTGATTTAATATTTCAAATCCGGACGCTTCATCAAGATGTCTTAAAAAACACATTATAATTTTAGAAGTTAAACCAAATTCTTCATTCGCCTTTTGGAGAGCTTTATAAATTCCATTTATAACTGTATCAAAATTAATTCCTCTATGCACATGAGTTTGGGGATCAAAAAAAATTTCTGCATGGACCACATTGTTCTCTTTACATTTTTGTACATAAGCCCAAGTAAGATCAAAAAAATCCTGTTCTTTTATCAATACTCTAGAACCTTGATAAAAAATCTTTAAAAATGATTCGAGATTATTAAAACTGTATGCAGATTTAATCTCATTAACACTAGTAAAGGGAATTTGAATATCATTCCTTTTAGCTAATTTAAACAAATGTTCAGGTTCAAGGGTTCCTTCAATATGTAAATGTAATTCGGCTTTTGGAGTTTTTTTTATGAATTCAATAATTTTTTTCATATTAAGATTTCATTTTTTCAATTTGATCATAGGCGGAGTTAATAGCTCTCATTTTTTTCTTGCTTTCTTCAATAACCTCTGAAGGCACTCCTTTATTCACCAATACATCAGGGTGATGTTCTTTTGAAAGCTTTAGATATTTTTTTCTGATAGTTGCAAAATCATCTTTAGAATTACAACCTAATACTATATAAGGGTTTAATTTATCCGAACCTTTTCTAGACTCTCTAATGGATTCAAACTGACCTTGATTTATACCAAAAATTTTTGCAATATTTCTTATCAGTGCAATTTCAGACTTGGATACTTTTCCGTCTGACTCGGCAATATAAAACAATATATTTATGACTTCATCCAGAACTGCTGGATTATTTCTATAAATTTGTGCTATCTGCTGAGCGTAAGGCTCATAGCCAAGCGAGTCTTCTTTGGCTTTGTTAAATATTTTTCCAACTTGGTCAATTTCATGTTCAGGAATTTTTAATTTATTTTTAACAGCAATTAATTCCTCCTTTGAAACTTGACCATCTGCCTTGGCTAACTTTGCTGTTAAAATAATTAAAGCTATGGCAAAAACTTGCTGGGGAAGCGCAAAACCGCGTTGAAAACCTGATCTTCGAGCTGAAGAGATTCTACCCCCAATCATTGAACCTATTAAAGCACCAATCGGTCCTGCAAATGAAAACCCAACAAAGCCACCTATTAGACTACCCCATATACTCATAAAGAAACTTTAACAGATGTATTCAATTTTATCTATATAGACTTGCGCTAAGCAAAAAAAAGTATAGATCTTTTTAAATTATAATTTTTTTATGAATAAAAAATATTTTACTATATCTATAATAAAGGAAGCGCGTGTCGATGAAAACCGGACTCCTTTTACCCCCAATCAAATACAAACTTTGATCGCTAATTTTCCAAATGTGGCTATATTGATTCAGCCATCTAAAAACAGATGTTTTAAAGATGAGGATTATTTTAAGGTGGGTGCTAAAATAGAAGAAGATATCAGTAATTCTGATATCATTTTTGGCATAAAAGAGGTGGAAATATCAAAACTTATTAAAAATAAAACTTATTTGTTTTTTTCACATACAAGTAAGGTTCGAAAAGATATTAGCCAAACCACACAAGACAAAACTATTGTATATAAGAAGGAACTTTTAAGGGAAGTTTTAAAAAAAAATATTACCCTGATAGATTATGAAAATATAAGAGAAACATCAGGGAAAGGTTATCGATATCTTGGTTTTGGTAGATTTGCAGGTATTGTTGGCTGTTATAATACGCTTAATCTTTATCTAAAATTGCATAAAAAGCAGCTACTTCCGAGAGCTTTCGAAATTAATAGTTATAAAAAAATTAAAGAACTTATTGTTCAACAAAATTTTAATAAATTAAAAATATTGCTTACCGGAAGAGGAAATGTTGCTAAAGGTTCCATGGAGGTTTTAACACACGCAAATATTAAACAGATTTCAATAAATGATTATTTAAAAAAAAAACATGACGAAGCTGTTTTTTGCAACATTTCAACCAGAGAATATGTTGAGAGGAAAGATGGCAAAAGTTTTTCCCATCAAGATTTTGTTTCTAATCCTCATGAATATAATTCAAAAGTAAAGGATTTCCTAGTTGATGCAGACATGCTTATAACTGGTCATTATTGGGATTCAAAATTTCCAAAATTATTTTATCCAGAGCAAATTAATGAATTCAAGAACTTAAAAATTATAGGTGATATTACCTGCGATATTAACGGATCAATACCAACCACTATAAGACCTACATCAATTGCAAAACCCTATTATTCAATTGACATCAATTCAATGAAAGAAATTAGTTTAGACGATAAAGGTATTGCCGTTATGGCTGTTGATAATCTACCCTCAGAGCTACCTTGTGAATCCAGTGAAGAATTTGGTGAAAATATTATATCGGAAGTTTTGCCTTTTTTGATTAACAAAGATGATGGTCGAATTAATAGAGCTACTACAGCTTCAAAGGGAAAATTTTGTCCTCTATTTAGCTACTTGGAAAATTTTGTCAGATAGTTTTTAATTTTTTCCTAACCGGAATTTAATTTTTAAGCGCTGGAAAAACTGGACTGATTTTCAAAAATAACCTTTGATATTCTTGTTTTATACATCTGTTAGCGATGTAGGTGATATTTTTCGATTCGACAATTTTTTCAGCTTCATCACTATGAATACCATATTGCAACCAAAAAATTTTTGCATCAATTTGAACTGCTTTTTTGGCATGTGTCGGAGCTTCATTTGATGGACGAAATACATCAACGATGTCTATTGGAATAGTAATATCTTCTAATTGAGCAACTACAGTTTCTCCAAATATTTTTTTACCAACCGAAAAAGGATTTACCGGTATTACGCGATAACCAAATTCTTGAAGATATTTCATAACAACAATTGAGGGTCTTCTTTTAATATTGGAAGAGTTCTCTTTTTTTATAGTGCTTACTCCAACCATTGCTATTGTTTTTGCTGAAGCAAGAATTGTTTTTATAATTCCATCTTCCATCGTTGCATTAACTATTTATTTTGCCAATTTGGTTTTCTTTTTTCCAAAAATGCAGATATGCCTTCTCTTGCATCTAACTCCATCATGTTTTCTGTCATTACTTTACTAGTATATTTATAGGCTTTTTTTAATGGCATTTCTAATTGTTTATAAAAAGCTTTTTTTCCAATTTTGATTATAAGATTAGATTTAGACGTAATTTTTTCCGCTAGTTTTAAAACTTCATTTTCTAATTTTAAAATTGGATAGTGATCGTTAATCAAACCAATTTCCTTTGCATATTTTGCATCAATAGAGTCGCCGGTTAGTAACATTTTCATTGCTTTTTTTCTACTTACTTTTCTGCTAATTGCGACCATTGGAGTGCTACAAAATAATCCTATATTAACTCCAGGAGTTGCAAATATTGCATCATCTGAACTAATTGCTAAATCGCAACTTGCAACTAATTGACAGCCTGCGGCAAAAGCTGCTCCATGCACTTTTGCTATAACTGGTTTTCTTCCTTCTATAATTTCTAACATTAATTTCGAACATAGGTTAAACAATTTTTTATACTTCGATTTTTTTTTTAAAGAACGAACTTCTTTTAAATCATGGCCAGCACTGAATCCTTTTCCAGATCCTTCAATAATAATTACTTTTGTTTCATTTTCATTATTTAAATTTTTGAAAATATTAATTAATGATTCAAGCGTTTTTAAAGACAAAGCGTTGTAAGTATTAGGTTCATTTAGCTTGATTCGAGCGATACCATTAATTGGTGATTTAACAACAATATTTGAAGCATTTTTCATAGCGTAAATTTATGCATTTTTTTTAGAATAAGTCATCCATTTGATTATAGATAAATTATTCATAAACACGTATAAGGAATTATATTAATGTTAGGAAAAGTCGAAATTCTTATAGTTATAATTGCTCTTTTGCTTGCATTTTATTTTATAATTTCATGGGGGGCTGGAAAAAAGAAAAAATCTCCAGCTTCTATGGAAATTACAAGATATTTATTTGGGGTTCGCATTTTAATAACCGTTATTGCCATAGTTTCGCTAATTTTATGGGCATTGTTATAAAATATGAAATATAGATACGAATTTGATAGTTTAGGAAAAATAAAAGTTCCAAACAATAAATACTGGGGTGCATCGACCCAGAGATCTAACAAACATTTTGATATAGGCGATTTTTTGGTGAGACCAATTGTTATTAAATCTATTGCTATGATTAAGAAAGCTGCCGCAATAGTAAACACAAAAAATGGAAATATTGATAAAAAATTAAGTAAAGCAATTATTAAAGCTTCGAACGAAGTTATTTCAGGAAAATTAAATGATCACTTTCCTCTTAAAGTTTGGCAAACAGGTTCGGGTACTCAAACTAATATGAATGTCAACGAAGTTATAGCTAATAGAGCTAATGAGATTCTTGGAGCTAGACTAGGAAGCAAAAAACCTGTGCACCCCAATGACCATGTTAATAAATCTCAGTCAACTAACGACGTTTTTCCAACTGCAATGCATATGGCTATAGCAATCAGAGCAAAAGGTAAACTGATACCTTTTCTTAAATTGC
>Ga0187833_10006945_pt1 | contig 10344 bp, 11 predicted proteins | sample ETNtaG_37_FD_167968 | JGI IMG/M metagenome (GOLD analysis project Ga0187833, IMG submission 167968) | Marine microbial and viral communities from oxygen minimum zone, Eastern Pacific Ocean - ETNP2014_SV_400_PacBio MetaG (Illumina Assembly) | ecosystem: Environmental > Aquatic > Marine > Hypoxic... | reverse complement strand
GCATCTGAATGTTTCAGATCTTGGACTGGAAGGTTCAGTAAGATGTGACGCAAATATCTCTCACCGAGGTGGAAAACGAGTAGAAATTAAGAACATCTCATCATTCAAAGAGGTCGAGCGTGCTCTTAATTTTGAGATGACCCGACAGGCAAGTTTAGCTTCAAAAGGAATCAATGTCTCTCAAGAAACAAGACATTGGGATGATATCAGAAGAATAACTATTTCATTACGCTTAAAGGATGACGAACAAGATTATCGATACTTCCCAGAGGCAGATCTAGTTCCCGTAGCACTTTCTGAAACGTTTATCGAAAGAATTAACCATGACATGCCTGAGCTTCCAAAGGAAAGAGAGATACGTTTTCAACGAGAATATCATCATTCAAGCGAAATAGCTCGAGTACTTGTAAAAGACAAATTTCTTGCTGACTACTCAGAAAAAACTGCTAAGGAAAGTATAGACCCAAGAGAAGTAGGTATATTATTAGCTGTAAATCTTCCACCATTTCTAAACAAAACTGGGAAGAATCTAAAATCACTCGATATTACTCCTAAACATTTTGCAGAGTTAGCGGACATGATATCTAAAGGGAAGGTAAGTCGAAGATCCGCTAAAATTATCTTTCTTGAGATGCTAAAGACAGGACAAAAACCGAGAAATATATTTGATGAGAAAGGATTAGACGTAATATCTGATTCAAAATCCATAGAAGATATAGTGAAGAAAGTATTCAAAGATAATCCAGAAGCTGTAAAAGACGCCGCTAAGGATGCTAAGGCTATTAACTTCCTATTAGGAAAAATTATGCAAGAAACACGAGGTCAAGTTGATCCTTCAATTGCAAATAAACTAGTTAAAAAGCAACTATCAGCAAAATAATTCAAATTAAAGAATTAATGATATCCACAGTGTTATTTACTCCATTCAAATTCTGAGCAATCATATTCAATTCAACCATCTTCTTTTTTATTGAAATATCATCATTTAATTCACTAACCGCTGAGGATATTTTCTTTGCAGATACTGTTTCTGGATCTAATAAAATCCCAAATCCTATCTCTTTTACTCTGGTAGCATTCGCTATTTGTTCACTATGGTCTAAAATTGGAATTGTAATTATTGGTTTACCATATAAAATCGACTGAGATATGCTTGCATGACCTCCTCTTATCACAAGAATATCTGCCAATGAGAACATTTCATCTTTAATTGGGCACCATTCATATATCCATCCGCCTTTTATTTTACTGGGTTTCTTGTTTCCGCCAACTTCTCCCTTCGATATTACGAAATTAAATCTGTCAGAAAGTATATTTGCAGCTTTTCTAATAAAATCAATTAACTTACCCTTAGTATTAGGGGGACCACTTACCTGAGCAAAAACTATTCTTTTTTCTGTACTCAATTCGAGCTCTTTAGAAACTTTAGCAAGTTGTCCTGTTCTAAATCTAGATGTAGGTGACATGAAACCTGCATATTTTACTTTGCCGTGTGTTGTTCTAATTCTTCCTGTATTGGCTTCAGATATTGTATATGGTGATGGAATATCTGGCACCACGATTATTTGGCTACGTGACCATAAGAGTCCTAATAGTTCGGCTACTGTATCTTCTACCTTATTCAGAGTTCTTTTGTGAAACTTTGGAGGTAACAGAATTCTTATCTGGTTAGTAACCGTAATTGATGGAATTCTTCTAATATATGCTGCAGCAACTGCTGATAATCTGGTATCTGAAACCACAATATCTGGATGCAATCTTTCCATAATTTGATTTTCTTTTCTTACTTGCTGAACAAATTTTGAAGAAAGGATTGGAAGATCTCTAAATGTATTCTTTACAGAGACTCCTTCTTCACTCCAATTAATATCCACTGAAGGTACTCGTTCACAATGGAATCCCAAATCTCTAATATAATCCACTGCATGATCAAATGAAGAAAAAAATACAGCATCACCTTGGTTCACTAATTCTTCAGCTACCAATCTCATCCGTGAAGCATGCCCAAGACCAGATCCAAAGACTGCAATCTGAATTCTGCGTTTCAAAATGATGATCTTATCCTAATTTTCTCCGTAACACATCGCCTCCAGGAGATATTTCATCAAAAACAATGGCTTTGAACTTATAGATATCTGCCTCAGGTGAAACCCAAAAATCAGGAGCAGCTCCCGCCTTTAAACAGGAATGACTCAGAAAATCATCTAATCCCCATCCTTGCTCCACTGGTACCTGAGGTAAAAGTAGGCCACTTCCATATTGCCATCTCACTATTAGTCCATCTTCACCCACTTTGATTTGATTACGATATTCTTCTGGTGAATCTACTTCAATACGTTTAGGAGGTGTAAGAACACTGATTTCGACAACTAAATTGTCTAATTCATCTGGAGTGACCTCCTTGAACCGTGGATCACTGACTGCTGCAGATATTGCTGAATCTATAAGAGCTTCCACCAATGGTTTTTCTGGAAGTGGATGACCCATACATCCTCGTAGTTCAAGTCCACTCTGAGTTTGGGCGTTTAATGTGACAAAAACTCCCATTTTTTGATAAAACTCAGGATATACATCATTAGGAGGTTCAATGATTAATTTCTCATTGACATGCTTTTCTACAGCTTCTCTTGCTAATCGAACTAGAAACTCTCCATTCTTGTCTGAGATATCCATCTAATTCCCCTTACATTGACTTTGCTAATTGTTCTCTTAAGCTTGTCGAAGCCTTTTGCTTATCTTTTCCGATAATGCATACAAATGTTGCCAATGCCCACCTATCCAATACACTTTTCCACATGATATGCACCTATAAAATTCCTCTTGGTTCTGTAGCGCCCCTTTAGGAACCAAATTAGATACCTCACTCTTAGATACCTGATTAATTTTGCCGTTACAAGTTGAGCATCGTGCATCATGTGGGGAGAGATGTGCCCCTTTTCCACACTTGCCTTGTAATACTTTGCACAATCTCTCATAATCACTTTCTTCATTTAATAATACACACTTAACCTTCTGATTAGTCGCTTTTTGGTGGATTTTCCTATTCGATGTAAGAATTATTCTGTCTTCGATTAGAGCAATATCCAGAATTTCATCATCACCCATTTCTGTATCATATAGTGTATCATATCCAAATATTCTGAGTTTCCGTGCTAAACTTCCGAGCATGCCATCCACTACAAACTTATCTTTCATGTGCTCTCATCTTCAATAAAAATAATCTAAAAAAGAAACAAGAACTTATTCATGTAGAGATTCAGGTGCAGTTTCTATTCTACAATCATAGCACAAGTATTTGCCTTCTGATCTATCGAGATCATCGAACCACTGGTCACAAGAATCGCAGACACCAGCCAGATGAGATGTTCTCCCCATCGATTGGCTTGCCATCATACGTGCTTTCTCAGCAACTATGGCGTAAATTTCAGGTATCACAGAAACTATGTCCGATACTGATACTACTCCCATAAGCTTTTCTTTATCGATAACGCCAAGTTTTTTTATCTCCATCTTACGCATAAACTTAGTTGCTTCTGTTACATCCTTTACACCACCGATAGTGTACAATGGGGTAGACATAATTTCCTTAACTAAAACTTTGCTCGGTTTCTTATTCTTTGTAACAACTTTTGTTATAATGTCTTGTTCTGTAACTATACCAATTGGCTTTTGCCCATTCATAATTATCACGCTACTTATCTTACAGTCACACATACGTTGAGCGATGTCTTCGATAGTTTCTTCTTCAGAACCCGTTATAATAGGGCTATTCATAATTTCTCTTACACTAACATGTTTACGTGTAGCTGGATTAACTTCTGGCATCGAATTTCCTTTCTTCAGTAAATATAATATGTTTAGCTTCTTATATTTGTTGTCGCACTCTTTTTCTTTGAATGATTCTTCCGGCACCTACTGGTAAAGCTCTTATGAAATCATCAACAGGTATCTGCTTGATAACATTAGCTTCTTCATCAAGTAGATCGATGAGAGTTGATTTAATCTTTTTAGCAGTGTCACTAATCTTTCCCTTTTCTGGTGTTATCACTACATAAGCCACTGAGTTGAGCATAACTGCTTCTGGTGGACCTGAAACTACTACCCAATAACCATTCTGGGATGTAAGACCCACTGCACACTCTATCTTCAAATCTTTTATGCGATTCTTGTTTCCTTGTATCAAGAAGCTTCCTTTAGTGAGATACATTCCGGAAGGAGCTTTACGTTTGACTTGAGATGGATGGATCCAGTATGCACTGGCTGATGAAAAACCATCTTTCCATGCTCTGCTATAAAGACTAACTGCTTGAGCTACCTCTTCTATGCTTTTTCTTGAAGGATCATTGCCTTTTAAAATGAAAAAAGGTGAACCGTGAAGATCTGCGTGAAATACCAAATCATTATCTTCAGTATGTCTCCCAAGTATTATCGTGTTGGTGGAAGCGTCCCTTCCTCCTATCGCGAGGAGACCTTCAGATGTCTTGAACCATCTATAACGTTCATACCACATTTTCTCCATTCTTACTTGTATACTCCTACTTTCAGTTTCGATTATTCTCCCCTCGAGTTTACCTTTAAGAGAATCAAGATTATTCTTGAGTTTAGCTTGGGCTTTTCCTATGGATTTGATCTTTCTCTCTAATTTCTTAGCTTCAACAAATACCAATGAAGATATCTTCATAAGAGATTGATTGCTTTCGGTTGTAAGCGAAATTCCATGAACTATCAATCTTAATCTTCCTTTCATTATCATAGCACTAGAAGCTCCTAGACCAAGAAGAATTTCAGTAGTTTTTTCTGACATTTTTGGAATCATGCGTGTTCTTTCCTGAATCTTTTCCGCATACTCTCGGAGGGACCTAGAATTTTTTCTATACTTTTTTTCTATTCTTGACTGCTTTTCAATAGATTTGGTTATTTCATTTATCTTTTTATGCAACGGTTCTAATGATTCTTTGTGCATTTCATCTCGAAGTTCATATGTATGAACCTCATCTAATGCCTCCATGAAGGTTTCAAATCCCTTACACACAAAGTCTCGATACGATTTTAATTTAAATGGTGCTGCATCAATTGGTTCATCATCACTGTAAATAACGGTAGGTTCAACATCGCCAATTAGCACCATGTTCACTATCTCTTTCAAAATTTCAAAGAGATCAGATACGTCAGTGTCCGATAGTTTGGACCCCTTGATCTTTGGATCAATTTTTGCCCGACCTAAAACTTCTTCAACATATTTTTTTGAAAGGGCTAAATTCCTACCAAACCAACTAGAAACCTCCAAGTCACTCTTTTTAATCTCTAAAATATCTTCGATTTCAACAGCTTTCATATCTAATCCTCGTTTAGGTGGTAAGTGATATTCGTGGCCAATCCTTATTGTTCTATGTTTTACATTTAGAGATCTTAAGTGAGATCGTATGATACCATCATTGTCGGTTATTATTATATTTCCTCCGCCAAAGAACTCTAATATTACCCTTCGAATGTTTGGTGTTTCTCCAAACTCAATAATGGCAATCCTTTCGCCTCTGGGATGATGAATATTCTTTATTTTCGTCCTATGAATTTCTCTTCTAAGCTTTGAGGCAATACCACTACTTTTCTTGGGCAATTCATATTTTGTTAACCATATTCCTTTAACAGCTGACAAAACAATCCTTATGTCTGGTTTCTCACTTTGGTGAAGCCTTACAATGACTGTATTAGAATTTATGAGATAAACATTATTAACATAATAACCATCTAGGATGCTGTTCAGTTTGATAGATATGTGTTCGAGCTCTATGCTTGTAATCTCCAAAATTCATCATCTATCCGAGCGGTGGTCATCTTGATTAGAACTACAGATAAAATCTTTTGGATGCGTACATTTTTCGGTATCTCAGTAGGGCTCATATTAGGTATCCTATCTACACTAACAGATTTCAACGGTTCAATTGGTGTATCTTTTGCATTTCTTATGTACATAACAACCTACTATATCGCGCGTATTAAATTTGCCCCAGAACTACCCCCTAAAGATTCACGGAAGATCATAACAACCGGATTAGGAAGCTTTCTTATGCTTTTTCTTTTTACTTGGATCCTTATCAATACTCTCTTTAACCCCCCCTACTGATAAACTGTTACGTCTCCAGAAATTTATAAATTTCACCCAAGTTTCGAAATATCCTCTTCCAAAATCATCGCTCCATATTGACTCTATCTGTTTTACTAGCAATTTCCTTAACCGCACCATTTTTTCCGTGTCATCAAAAAGATCTGCACCCTTTTTTTTATTATCCCTCAAACTTATCAAGCCTCTCACAGCCATGTATTGACCCGTTTCTTCATCATTATTTAGAGTAATATTCTCTTTCAATACAGTTTTCGCACCTGAAATATCTTTTTCAAATAGAAGCCTAAATATTCTCTTTACGTATTCCCTAGTATGGGTTTGTATATGTTAACCCTCCCAATCCATTAGACCTCTTTTTCCTATCTTAAATCGTATGCTCTTTTCATCATTATTCAACTGAGCTGACCATCCTTTATCAACTCTGACCAATCGTAACCGAATGTGAACGCCCTGAGAAACTGTATTCCCGCCAGTTTCTGTTACGTATGTGTTTTCGTCTTCAGGCATCCTATTTCTAACTGTATTTGTGACTACCACGGCAATTTCTTTTTCGATAGCAATCATCGCCAATTCATGAAGATGTCTTGCCAAAGCGATCTGTCGATCTTGAATATACTTGCCTGTTTGAAATTCATAAACAAAATTGTCTGTTAGTGTATCAATAATTAGAATACCCACCTTTCTTGAAGTAAGATCATTTATTTTAAACGGTGCTTCAACCTGCTCTGTCCAAGTTCTGGCTCTTATTGAGAGTATATGTTTCAACAGATATTCTTTTTTTCTATTTCCCCCAGACATCTCTACAATGCGCTCAGGTCTAAATGTTCCAACAGTATCCACATAAACAATGTCGCTTTCATCAGAACAATCTAATAGAGAATTCACACATAATTGAAAACATAATTGAGTTTTTCCAGATCCACTCCCACCATATACTTCCGTAACCTTCCCCTTCGATATACCTCCTCCTAAAAGTGCATCCAAATCAGAAGACCCTGTAGACACTTTCCTCCGGTGTTGTCCTTTACCTAACACATCTGCTGCTTTCTTGATGTAACTCAAACCTTCATCAGCCCTTTGAATCATCTTCAAGGAATCTTTTCCAAACCCAATTTGCCTAAGCGTTTCAGGAGACATCATCACCAAGTCTAATAAAGTGACCACACCTACTACTCTTAGATCTTCCGCCATCTTATTTGGTATCCAGTCTACTTCATCAAGAGGAAGATTAGCTGATCTTTTCAAATTGTTATCCAATTATTCTAAGTGTAGGTACTCAATTTAAACAAATCTAAAGAATAGGTTGACAAGACAGTTAAAAACTACCCATCTCCACCACCACCGAGAATGAAAATATGAATTCCCCCACAATAACTAGAGATCCATCTTTAACAGAATCTAAAGATATGCTCTCCAAGTCAATTTCAAAGCGCTTCTTCATTATCCTTGTCACCGATTGTAAGATTGATTACATTGGAAGATCATCCTCTAAAATGAGTTGGGGCGAAAGGGTAGTTATGCTGAAACCTGATGGCGCTGTTCTAATCCACCGGAAAACAAACTATAAAGCTATAAATTGGCAGCCATCTGGTGCTAGCATAAGTGTCTCAATCCAAAGCGTAGGATTGAGTATTAGGGCTGATCGTCGAAGGCCCCAAGAAACTCTTTCTATAACCTGTAGAAAAATCATTTTCATTTCTATTTTTTCGCTTAAAGATGAAGCTTCATTTGATATGCTCCTTTCTGAGGAGGATATTTACAAAGTTTTGATGTTACATCCAAGTTTGATAGAACCCGATTTCAGAATTTCGACACAACAGAAAGACCTTGGAGGGGGAAAAGCTGACATTACAGGTTTTGATAGGAAGGGAAATTATACCGTAGTGGAAATCAAAAGGATTCCTGCAGACTCAAATTCAGTGAAGCAGCTCTACAAGTACATTTCGGATATTAAAATGACCTCTCCACAGGTCAGAGGAATACTTCTTGCTCCTAGCATACGCACACCAGCAAAGAAGCTCGCAAGGTCTTTATCAATTGAATATCATCCAATAGATCTTAAAAAAATTGCCGAGATTTTCTCTAAAAAGAATTCATCAAATATAGAAAGGCTTGATAGACATTTATCCTAGATGCATCCATCCAGAAACTTTTTTAATCTCAGTAAGAGAAGTTTAGAAGTGATCAACGGAGTAAATTTAGTTGCAAGAATCCATAAAAAAACCTCTAAATGCATTGCAGAAAGCAGTGCATAAACAAGTCTCTATTCGATTGAAGAATGATTACGAATATAAAGGCAAGATGATGAATATTGATCAATATATGAACGTGATTTTAACCAATGCGGAGGAGTATAGTGGCGGATCACTCACAGCAAACTACGGTAAGCTTGTTATTCGAGGCAACAACGTACTTTTCATAAAGATCGAATCTGACCTTTGAACAAGTTAAAACAGGAAGATATATTGGTATTGATAAGTTTCTTGTAGAAAAGTATTCAAATATATCTCTCTGGTAATTCTGGTTTGATTTAGTTTACTGAAACTCTTAATACCGAAATAGATATATTGGTATCATAATAAAAAACATACTATAATGGATGATTTGCCAATCGATTTTAAACCAGTAAAGAAGAGCAATAAGAAACCTATAATTCTAATTATAGCTATTGTAGCTATAATATCACTTGGGGCACTCGGTTCATATCAGTCAAAGTATGTTGATGAACCATCCGACCTCCATGCTTCCTTATCGGGTGGTGTAACTCTAAGATATCAAATAGGAAATGCTGGAACCATTGCAGCCAAGATAATTAATGACGGTGTTGTTGATTGGGATATCGATTCGGTCGAAATTATCGGGGCCCACTCAAGTTGTAGGAGACCTCCAAAGGACGTTAAACCAAATGTGACTATCAGTTTAACATGCTCTGCAACCGATATAAATAATGGGCAATCATATCCAGTCGTTATTTACGTGAAGCAATCAGATGACGAATCTAAGAAATACATGCTTTCAGGAATAGCAGAAGCTAGGCAATTCTAATGGTTGACGCAAGACTATGTTTTCTTTGATTTAGATGGATATCGAGATTCGGGGAAAAACTCCCTTCAGAGCATCTTAAAAGAAATCAAATAGGACGTCCTAGCACGAATATGAAAACAAAGTTTAGATGCTAAGCAAATCATTTCTGTTCTGGAGATGTTGTTCTGAAGAAATTTGAATTGATATCAAGTTTTCAACCTAGGGGTGACCAGCCTGAAGCTATTGAAACTATAACTAGCAACATTAGAAAAGGGGTAAATCATCAAACACTCCTTGGTGTCACTGGAAGTGGAAAGACTTACACAATAGCTTCTGTAATCCAGGAAGTTCAACGTCCGATTATTGTTATTTCTCATAACAAGACTTTAGCTGCACAACTCTACAGTGAATTTAAGAATTTTTTTCCTAAAAATGCAGTAGAGTATTTTGTAAGTTATTATGACTATTATCAACCTGAAGCATATTTACCTGCCACAGATACATATATTGACAAAGACACTTCCATTAATGCTGAGATAGAAAAGCTTCGATTATCTGCAACCACCTCTTTAATGTCTAGAAACGATGTAATAGTAGTGGCAAGTGTCTCTTGTATTTATGGATTGGGATCCCCCGAAACGATTCAAAGACGAATATTGAAACTAAGTATGGGCCAGCAGATTAGTAGTGATGATATTGTAAAGCATTTGCTGCAGCTTCAATATGAACGAAATGATCTTAACTTTATTCAAGGAACAGTTCGTGTGAAGGGTGACGTAATCGATATCTTTCCTGCCTATGGTGATACAGTTTTACGGTTGGAACTACTTGGTGATGAAATCGAACAAATATTACAGATTGATCCTTTCAATAGTAATGTTCTTCAAAAATATGAAAGTATAGTTGTTTATCCCGCTAAACATTTCATCATAGATCATGATGAGATAGAAAGTTTAACCCGACTTATCCAGAAGGAGCTAAAAGAAAGGGTAAAGTTCTTTCTTTCGAAAGAAAAGCCATTTGAAGCCCATAGACTTGAGTTACGAGTCAATTATGATTTAGAGATGTTGAGAGAGACAGGTTACTGTTCTGGAATTGAGAACTATTCGCGATATCTATCAGGACGTGCAGAAGGAGAACCTCCATATACACTACTTGACTATTTTCCAGATAATTCTTTGGTGATAATCGATGAA
>Ga0187833_10006944_pt1 | contig 10344 bp, 8 predicted proteins | sample ETNtaG_37_FD_167968 | JGI IMG/M metagenome (GOLD analysis project Ga0187833, IMG submission 167968) | Marine microbial and viral communities from oxygen minimum zone, Eastern Pacific Ocean - ETNP2014_SV_400_PacBio MetaG (Illumina Assembly) | ecosystem: Environmental > Aquatic > Marine > Hypoxic... | reverse complement strand
TCATAAAATTTGTTATTTGATTCCCAGAACTCTGTAGGCTACAACATTTTTGTTAATCCCTTTAAGAGGTATATCCGGGATTATTTCTGTTTCGAAAGTATCTTTTATAATACTGAATGTCCTTTGATTAACAAGAATTTGATCGGTCTTAGCCTCGGATTGTAATCTTTGTGCCAGATTCACATGGTTTCCGATTACGGTATATTCCATCCTTTCTTTTGAACCCATATTTCCTACCGTTACATAGCCCGTACATATTCCAACGCTCATATTTAGATCACAATTTAAGTCTTTCCATTTTGACTGTAGCAAATTTACTACTTCTTTCATTTCAATAGCCGTTCGCACAGCTTTCTCAGCATGGTCTTTACATTCCAGGGGATCTCCATAAAAGGCTAATATACCATCTCCCATAAACTTATCTATTGTTCCTCCATGCTTAAATATTAATTTAGTCATTTCTGAAAACAATATAAAAAGAGTCCACCCAAAGGATGCTAAGTTAGAGTTGAGCGATGAGTTGTTATGTATTCATTGTTTTTTGTTCCAAACGCACTGAGCCAAGCTTGTTAAATTGTTCCAGCAACCACTGTCAATCCATTCTACAATGTTTTTAGAAACATCAGGATAATTCATCGGAGGGTTTGAGGGACTATACAACCAATCTTTAATTAACCCTCTGTTTAATTTCTGGCAAGTTGTTCCTAAGTTTAATTGCGACAATGCGAGTGCATTTGATTCTTGTTCCATCTGGCCGACAAGAGGTTTTACTAAAATCTTTTTGCCCAAATGTAATGCTTCACTGGGTAATTCAAATCCTGCATTACATATGACACCATTACATTCAGCTAAATCGTATAAAAAGTTCCTGCGTGAAAATGAACGATAATGCAGATTGGACTCATCACTTGGGTGTTTACATGAATTAATATAAATATAAAAATGGTGAGTATTAATATCCTGTAATACTAGCTTTATTTCATCTTTATCTTCGAATGGCAAATATACTAAAATCTTGTTTGCTATAGCGTGCCGGTCATTTTTCAGGTAATCAGGAACAATTGGTGGTAAAATCGGCTGGTCAAAATGATGCCAATGAAGTCCTACCGGGTAATCTACTGGTGCAAAATTCTTCAGTATGAAACGGCCAAATAATTTCCCTTTAGTAATTGGTATATTGTAAGAAAATACATACTGACTACCAATTCCTATACTAGGAATACTGCGATACTTTGCGATACGGGCAGAAATGGGTTCAAAGTCAGTAATCACCAGATCAAAACCGGTTGCATCGTATAAAAGAATATCCAGATAAAATTGTATAAAATTTAGCTGAAAAGCTGTTTTCAGATATTTAATCTTCCCACGTGTTGAAATGAAACTTAAACCACGATAAGTTATATAAGGTTTGCAAATCTTTATCTCCTGAAGTAAATTCGTGGCTCGTCCGCTGAAAATAACATGAACATCGTGCCCACGAATCTTCAAGCCCTTTATAATTTCTCTGGAACGACAGATATGGCCATTGCCAGTAGTCTGAACACCATACAAAATTTTCATAATGTGGTTTCATCTTGATAAATCTTGTAATCCGAACATATAACTATTATCTAAATTGCCGCCTTATTCAAGCAAGATTTGGCGTATGATTTCCGGAAGTTAATTTAATCAATGTAATCTCTGATGTAACGCCTAGTCGAAGTGGTGCACCCCAATACCCAGTTCCCCGGCTCACATAGATCCAGGTATTTTCGAATTTATATAAACCTGCAATAAAGGGAGAAAAACAAGCAAAACGCCAGGGATAGAAATGTCCTCCGTGTGTGTGACCAGAAATCTGGAGGTGAAAGCCAGATTGTGAAGCAGCATAAATGCTCTGTGGTTGGTGGGCTAAAAGTATCTTCAAATTGCACTGCAAGGCGCCAGACAGTGATGCTTCCGTGTTTGAAGTATGTTTGCTATTGAATCTTCCGGCGTCATGGTCAGTTACCCCAGCCAAAGTGATACGATCCTTACCACACTGTAAAATCTGATGCTCATTAAGCAACACTTTTAGCCCAAGCCGATCCATTTCCTCCAGCCAGGTTTGTTCACCAAAAAGATATTCATGGTTTCCGGTTGTAAAATAAGACCCATAATTTGCTGATAGGTTTGCTAATGGAGATACCTTATCTCGAAGATGCGAAACAGTGCCATCCGCAATATCACCCGTGAAAACAATAATATCCGGCGTAAGCATATTCACACGTTCGACCACGGTCTCCATATAGTCATGCCTTGTAGTATGTCCGACATGAGTATCAGTTATCTGGACAATGCGAAAGCCCTCAAGACCCTCTGGCAAATTATGGAAGGGGATAGAGACTTCCACAACAGCAGGTGTGCAACGAGCTTGAATAAATCCGTAGCCTACCAGTGCACCAGAGATACCAAGGATCCCAAGATTCATGGAATTTAACATGAAATGACGACGGTTAATATCTATAGGCTCAACCGTTTTTCTGCCAACACAAAAGAAGTTATGTGCCAGCCTGAAAAACTTACGGATGAAACCTATAAGAATAAGCGTCAGATCCCGAGTAACTAAGAAGAAAGACACGAAGGTGAAGAATCCAAGGCTAAAGGATCCAGCCCAGATCAATAAGTTTGTGCAGTAATTTTCAACTCCATATTTCTGTAAAACAAAGGGGGTTGGAGTTATGAGCGTAATAAATATCATTATCGACCACAAGATTATTCTACATTGAGAACCGAACCTCACAGGATTGATGAGCCGTTGCCCAATATATATGTAGATTAGGATTTGGGTACCAACCGTGATTGAGACAAGAAAAGCAGTATACATCGTCTCTCCTTTCAATGTTCAGCGTAAAAGATGCGAAACTCTTTCTCACCAGCTACAGCCATATGGATATCAAAACCTGGTACTGTTTTTAAAACATCCATCAACGTCCTGAAACCCATTTGTCTTATTTGTTTGGCCGTAATCACACTCATTATTGCTGGAGATCTGGAAACGGACCTGGGTCTTTTTAAAGCGCTGACAACTATCTGCTCTTCCGAAAAGATTGCGAACATATCTTCGAGTCCTGTTTCTTCTTCCTGTGCAAATGAATTCGCTAAATAAGAAAGCATGAAGCATAATAATGTGCACAGTAAAAGATTAAATTTTAATGTTCTTTTGAAGAGAGTATACACTTTTCACCCCTTGATTTAATATTCTTTTCGCTATCTAAACCTGTTCAGATTAGATTGTCGATAGAAATAGCAAAATCATTGTGGAAGATACACTAAAACCAAAGTGACTAAATGCAACTTTATGGTATATATTGAACAATTTGAGGCTGAATATAAATTTAACAACAGAAACAGGAAATTGTGTTGATAAAATTATTGGCCTAACTTCCTTGTTAGTAGGCAGGTTACTTATTCTCTTTTGAAAAGAAATTATGTTGATAAAGTTGTCGGCCTAACTTCCTTGTTAGTAGGCAGGATATTGTCATTCTCTTGTAGAATGTTAATTGAAAACAAGCTAAAGTCAAGTAAATTTTAACGACTCGTCCACCATTATGCCTACTTTATAACAAGACATTTATTATGCTACTTAAACCAGGCTTGCTTATCTCCTGAAGTTCGTACTTTGCTCTTACAATGGGTTTGTTTATCTTGATTATCTTGCCCAAATCTATTGGTGTGCCGATGATGACGGTATCACAATCTACTTTATTGATAGTTTCTTCAAGTTCAAGGATTTGTTTCCTGCCATAACCCATGGTGGGGAGAAGATTATCAATACCAGGGTACTTTTTGAATGTCTCTTTTATACTCCCAACGGCAAAAGGTCTTGGATCAACAAGTATGGAGGAACCATACTTCCTGGCTGCCATGACGGCAGCGCCATAAGTCATACCTCCATGAGTTACTGTCGGTCCATCTTCCACAGCAAGGACTCTGCGGCCTTGTATTCTCTCCAGATTTTCAACCGTAATATGCAAAGACGCATCAATTACAGAAGCCTCTGGATTTGTTTTCTTAATACTGTCTTTAACCTTGATTATGTTTTCAGCATCAGAAAAATCTTCTTTGCTTATAATTACTATATCTGCGAGTATCAGGTTGGTTTCGCCGGGATAAAACGTTACTTCGTGTCCCGGCCTGTGGGGGTCTACAAGAGTTATGTGGACGTCAGGTTTGTAAAATGGTAAATCATTGTTGCCTCCATCCCATATAATAATATCGGCTTCATCTTCTGCTTTTCTTAAAATAGCTTCGTAATCAACACCTGCGTAGACGATAGTTCCCTGTTCAATATGAGGTTCATATTCCTCCATCTCTTCAATAGTACAGTCGTGCAGGGCAAGGTCTTCATATGTTTCAAATCGCTGTACTTTTTGCTTTGCCAGGTCTCCATAAGGCATTGGGTGACGAATAACCACAACCTTCTTCCCTGCTTCTTTTAATATCTGACATATCCTTCTTGTGGCAGCGCTCTTTCCACATCCGGTTCTGACTGCGCATACTGCAATAACAGGTACTTTGCTTTTGAGCATTGTCTGCTCAGCACCCATGATAACAAAACTGGCACCTGCAGCCTGTATCTCACTGGCCTTATGCATCACGTATTCGTGGGACACATCGCTATAGGAAAAAACCACTTCGTCAATCCTGTGGTTCTTGATAAGTTTCGTTAACTCCTTTTCATCATAAATGGTAATACCGTCAGGGTATAATCTGCCGGCAAGTTCTGATGGGTATTTCCTATCATCAATGTTGGGGATCTGGGTTGCTGTAAAGGCAACAACTTCATAGTCTTCGTTATCCTTATAGAAGACATTGAAATTGTGGAAATCTCTCCCTGCCGCACCCATTATTACGGTTTTCCTTTTCTTCATATTTATTTCAGTTTAGAAATAAGTTCATCGATGTATTCTTCCTTTTATTAAGTAGTATCATTACTTGTATTGTGCTATGTGTTACAGTTTAAAACTACTATAGTGTTAAACAAATATCAATAGAAAACAGTTTTGTTTGTTGTATCTTCAAAATCTCCTTGCCTTGATTCTGTATTGGGAATACAATCAGCCATTGCAAAGAAATGTTTCCCGGGAAAGTTGCCGTCTCGCATATGTTTTTTTCAACATAATGATATATAGTGGTATAATGTTAAGATTATCCGTATTATGTTTCCTGGTTATTTCATACTTGCTGATTTATATGCATACTTCAACTGCAGAACAAGTAAAACTTGACATTAAGGAACACCGTCTGGAAAATGGCTTGAGGTTGCTTATACACCAAGACCATTCATCGCCCATCATAAGTTTCCAGGTATGGTATAACGTGGGTTCTATAAACGAGAGACCGGGTATAACCGGTATTTCACACCTGTTTGAACATATGATGTTCAAGGGATCAAAGAATGTTGATCCTGAAGAGCACAGCCGTATTATTCAGCGGAATGGTGGTACGGATAATGCCTTTACCACGGAGGATATGACTGCTTATTTTGAAAATCTTCCCAGCTCCCAGATTGAATTAGCAGTAAAACTGGAGGCAGATAGGATGGCCCACCTTCGGCTTACGGCTGAGACCCTGGCGTCTGAAAGGCAGGTGGTAAAGGAGGAGAGGCGCATGCGGGTTGATAATTCACTTTTTGGTAAACTGAATGAAGGCCTTTACTCTGCTACATTCCTTGCACACCCGTATCGATGGCCCGTAATAGGGTGGATGTCCGATATAGATGCCATAACTCTGGATGACTGCAAATCTTTTTATAGTGCACACTATGCACCAAATAATTCTACCGTCATAATACTTGGAGACATAGATTTTGATGAAACCATATCCATAGTGGAGAAGTATTTTGGACATATACCTCCTGCAGAGCGTCCGGATGAGATGATCCCAATAGAGGAACCGCAAAGTCAGGAAAGGCATAAAGACCTTTATGTTGATACCCAGTTTCCCTGGCTTGCTGTTGCCTATCACATACCGGAGGCAGCCCATGATGACATTCCGGTACTGGAACTTATTGAAAATATACTCACGGAAGGACGCAGTTCCAGACTCTACAGGAAGATCATATATGAAGATCAGTCTGCCCTGTCCGTCTTCGCATCTGTTGACAAGTACAAAGATCCTGGACTATTTGTCATTACGGTCAGAAGTATAAAACAAGGGCATACTCCTGAAGAAGTAGCATCTGTCATCAAGGAAAGCCTGGAGCAACTGAAGGCCGAAAAAGCAACAGAGCGTGAACTTGAGAAGGCTAGAAATCAAATGGAAACAAACCTGATCTTTGGTCTACAAACCAACTTCGTTAGAGGCATACGATTAGGATTTAGTCTGACAAGAACGGGTGACCCACTGGGGTTTGTAAAAGATTTGGAGAAGTACTACCGTGCAACTGCGGATGATATACAAAAGGTAGCAAGGAAATATTTTACACCTGAGAATCGAACCATAGTGAGGTTGCTTCCTAAGGGGGAGAAGCAGGCTGTAAGCAAGAAGCGGGAAGCAGTAAACTAGAGGCGAGATAATAGCACAAAGAATAAATTCCCAATCTATTATACTAAAACCGATTTGGTTTTTGGTTTTCTCAAAAACCAAATCTTGGTTGCAGTTATACTCGGGCAAAATAGTTTTCGGTTTTCTCGAAAACTATTTTGTGATGTGTATAATTATAAGATTATTAATAACAGGGTAAAAATCCATATTCATATAAATTGCGTATGTTAAAGATTGCAAACTCTTATTTCTGTCGCTATGTGCTCACAATTATTTTGATTCCATTCTCAATCCTTGTTAATGATAGATACCTGCAGGGTGCAGGAATGGATGAAGGAAACGTAGTACCTATGAAATACCAGAAATCAAAACTTGATAACGGATTAAGCATAATCATGGTAGAACACCATGAATTACCCGTCGTAGCGATAGAACTGCTGGTGAAAGCCGGCTCTGCACATGATCCGCAGGAGAGGTTCGGGCTTGCACACCTCGTTGCGCAGACCATCCGTGAAGGTACCAGATCAAAAGATTCTCTGGAGATATCTGAAGAGATAGATTTTATAGGTGGCTCACTGAGTGTGGATTGCGAATATGACTCAACATCAATTACAACTACGGCACTTGTAAAACATTTTAAGACTATACTTGACTTACTTTTTGAGGTTGCAAGATTTCCTGCGTTTCAATCAAAAGACATAGAATTTCACAGGGATAAGGCCATAACATCCGTGCTAAGGGAGAAGGATGATAAGGCGTCCATAGCCGGCAGGCATTTCAGTGAGATGCTTTACGGTGCACATCCCTATGCTCATCCTCCCATTGGAACTGTGGAAGGCCTTAAGGCGATTTCAAAGAATGAAATCATACATTTTCACAAGACTAATTATCTTCCCAACAATTCTATACTGACAGTAGTTGGTGACATTAATCCTGCAAACACACTTGCTGCCATTAAAGAAACCTTTGGTGATTGGAAGAAAGGTAACGTTCAGGAATTAATTTTACCGTCTATACCAGAAATAAACGGTTATAAGATAAGGATTATAGATAAGCCGGATTTGACACAGACAGAAATACGCCTGGGGCATCCGGGTATTACCCGCGATGATCCTGATTACTTCCCGATTATGTTACTGAACTATATTCTTGGCAGGGGGCCTGCGTCAAGGCTTTATACCAGGGTAAGGGCGGAGAAGGGCCTTACCTATGGCGCCAACAGTCGATTTGCGATGAGAAAATTACAGGGACCATTTTATATAAGGACTTACAGTAAGAATGAAACCGCAATTGAAACTCTCAGGCTGGTTCTGGATGAGTTGAAGAAACTGAAGTCAAACGGTGTGACAAAGGAAGAATTAGACAGTGCCAAATCATATTTCGTTGGACACTTTCCCTTGAGTATGGAAACACCTGCCCAGATAGCCGCTAAGATAATAGATCAGGAATTCTACGGCCTGCCTGAGGATTATCTGAATAAATACCTGGATAATATCAAGGCTGTTTCCATGGAAGATATTGATCGTGCAATAAAAAGGATACTTGACCCCGGTAATATCGTAATCACCCTCGTAAGTAGGGCAGAAGACATCATGGAGGAGACGAAGACATTGGGAGAAGTGGAATTAAAGGGGCTGTAAATAGTGTAGGTTTTCGTGATAAGCATACCTGAAATCATTCTACCAAATAAAAGGTAAAGAACCGAGACATGCTGAGCCGCTTCTTATCATAGTAATATCATTAGATTTCTTACAATCTATCATTTTTTAAAGACTTTTAAGTTAAAGGAAATAGTAATAAAAAAGTAATTGCCATTTACAGAAATTGTGTTATATATATTGAATACTTTACATCGAGAAAATACATCAACCCACAAACTCACCTTTCATATCACATATTCAATTGTCGTAATATCGGAAGTAAAATCTTCAATAATCCACAAGAGAATACTGTTTGAATAAACAATTTGATAAGCTACATTTGCAAAATTTACATTATTTGTTTATAACCCAATTATTGGGAGTGAATGAATGAATATACAGCAAATAAAGAATGTTGGATTCATTTCAACAAGAATAGCTGGAACGGACGGTGTTTCTTTAGAGCTTGAAAAATGGGCAGAGGTGCTGAAACGAAATCGATTCGATTGTTTTTATTTTGCGGGGGAAATTGATCGCGATGAAGAGATTTCTTTCAAAGTCGATGAGGCTCATTTTGAACATCCAGACATTTGTGACATAAATAAAAGCCTGTTTGGTGTTACAAATCGAACAAGAAAAATTTCGAAAAATATTCATAGAATTCAAGAAAAACTAAAATCAGCGCTATATGAATTCTGCAAAAAATTTAAGATAGATTTAATAATACCCGAGAATGCATTGACCATACCTTTGAATATCCCATTGGGTATCGCCATTACTGAGTTTATCGCCGAAACAGGCATCCCAACAATAGCACATCATCATGATTTTTATTGGGAGAGAGATCGTTTTCAAATCAACGCCTGTCAGGATTATCTGGACAAGTCTTTTCCATCTGACCTTCATTCGATTCGTCATGCCGTAATCAATTCCCCGGCATCTAAACAATTGAGTCATAGATTAGGGATTTCAAATACGATTATTCCAAACGTCTATAATTTTGATGAAGAACCGGAAGGTTTAGAGAATTTTCCCAGCGAGCTAAAGAGTAAAATCGGCATTAAGAAAGATGATCTTTTTATTTTGCAACCAACCCGTGTTGTGCCAAGAAAATGGATCGAAAGGTCAATTGAGATTGTGCATAATTTAAAATTACCAAATCCAACTCTCGTAATCTCTCATGCATCAGGAGACGAAGGAGATGATTATTATCATCGGATTATGGAATATGCAAAATTTATGGGAGTTAAGATCATTACTATCGATAATCTTATAGGCGGCAATAATGGAAACGGAAATAAAAAGTATACGATTGCTGATGTATATAAATGTGCCGATATTGTCACATATCCAAGTGGCTATGAAGGGTTTGGGAATGCGTTTCTGGAGGCTGTCTATTATAATAAGCCAATCGTTGTTAATAGATATTCAATCTATATTGCCGATATAGAGCCTAAGGGCTTTGATGTAATTGCGATAGACGGAGTTGTCACTGCAAAGACAGTTGAGAAGATAAGGCAAGTATTGGAAGATGAAGAGCTTCGGGAGAAAATGGTTAAAAAGAATTTTGAGCTGGCAAAACGGTTTTTTTCATTCGATGTTCTGGAAAAAGAATTATTGTACATGATCAGTACATTCGATTAATTACCCCCTTTAGAGAGGATGCTATATTCGCCAGTTTTTTATTGTAAGAAATATAACTACTACTTTAAGCCTTTCCCGTGGCTTAAACACGAAGAAGGATGGTTGAAAATGATCAATGTGGCGATTCTTCATTATTCATGTCCACCTGTTATTGGGGGAGTTGAAGAAATTGTCAGACAACAGGCAGCTCTTTTATATAGACACTATCATCCAGTTAAAGTTATTGCTGGCAGTGGTTCGCAGTTTACCGAAGATTTCGCAATAGAAATAAATCCTCTCCTCTCTTCCCGCCATCCTGAAATTTTGAAATTACAGCAAGATCCCACTGAAAATTATGAACTAATTCGGAAAATGTCCGGTACGATCTTGCAATATTTGAAAGATAGTCTCCAGAATTTTCATATCCTGATTGCACACAATGTGCTTTCGATGCATTATAACCTACCTTTAACATTGGCATTACATAGATTGGCAAGTACTAAAACTATTAAGGTGGTAAATTGGAATCATGATTCGCCGTATTTTTATAAGAATTATTCAAAGGATTTTGAAG
>Ga0187833_10006941_pt1 | contig 10345 bp, 11 predicted proteins | sample ETNtaG_37_FD_167968 | JGI IMG/M metagenome (GOLD analysis project Ga0187833, IMG submission 167968) | Marine microbial and viral communities from oxygen minimum zone, Eastern Pacific Ocean - ETNP2014_SV_400_PacBio MetaG (Illumina Assembly) | ecosystem: Environmental > Aquatic > Marine > Hypoxic... | reverse complement strand
TTTTTAGTTTTTTATTAAAAAAAAAAATAATGAGGAGAAAAACTATAAAATTAATATTCCAAGTAATTATATTCTTTTTAATCCAAAGAACTATAAAGAATTTAATGAATTTTTAATTGATAAAGATATCTTAATTATAAATCTCCTTCAAAAAAATATCAAAGATTTAAAAATTTATTTTTTTTTAAGATATAAAAATATTAAAATGATTCAAGTTTCAAACTTTGGTTTTCTAAACTACCGACCTGTTATTGTGAACTTCAAAAAGGACATAATATTAATTCTAAAATATTTTTTTGACTATATAATATCTAAAAAGGTTACAGTTTTGCTTGCTAGTCTCGGTTTAATCGCAAAAAATGAAATTTTGTTCTTGAGTAACAAAGCTATTTTAAACAGTATAGAAAAGAACCCTATTAAGAATTTTCTTTATAAGAATAAATTATTTTATGTTAAAAAGATAGTTTTGGTTAATAGTAGAAATCACGACGCTCTATTGAAAAGCAAACATGCTCTAAGTGAAGAATATATTGTGCATCTTGAAGGAGGTATAAATCGCCCAGATGAACTCAAGTTTAGGAAAAAATTAGACGAAAAAACCGTAAATAATCATTACTATTTTTTAAATAAATTTTTAAAAAAACTATCAGAGGAATTTAAAAAAGAAGTAATCGTATGCATACATCCTCATTATAATTTATCTGAATATCAAAGTTATTTTGGTCAATTTAAAGTAGTCCAATTTAAAACTAGTGAATATATATACAAATCTTATTTAGCAACAGTTTTTGATTCAAGCGCAGTTACGGATGCCATTTTGCTTAAAAAGAGAATAATAGGATTAACTTCTGAATATATGTGCCCCAGCTCTCAAAAGAGAACTGAATTAAATGCCCAACGTTTTGGATTTATGACAGTAAATGTAAAAAAAATTGCTTCATTGGATAAAAATAAAGTTTTAAGTGAGATAGAAAGAAGAATACCTGGATACGAAAGTTATATTAAAAACTTCCACACAATTAATAATCCTAAGGTTTTAGGAGTTGATCAAATTGTAGAAACTATTAAAAAAAAATTTTTTAATGATTAATACAGTTACTGCTAAATTTACTCTACTGTTATTTAGCTAAAATATTCGGAAAAACTGATTGAATTAAATTTTATTCACATGAATATGGATAAATATAAATTACTTTTACTCAAGTCTATCATATTCTTCTATTTTTTTTAAAACAGTCTCAACAATCAATTTGTAACCTAATTCATTATAATGACCTGGTAATCTAAATGGATACAATCCTACGGGATCTTTAAGAGTTAAATGCAGCTCTTTGTAGATATCAATTACAGGTATGTCTAAATTTTTTACACTATTTATTATTTTCTCATAATTTTTAAAATCTGGGGTATTATTTTCGGCAATTATATATTTTTCTAAATCAACTTGTACTTTAGAATCAAATAGTTCTTCCATTCTATATCTTGAAGGATGTGGGATATATATAAAATAAAATTTTGCACCTTGTTTTTGTGTAAAATTTTTTGATAAAGAAATTATCTCAATCAATTTTTCCAAAGTTTGTTCATCAGTCAATGATACAGTTGGATCAAAACTTAATTGTTCAGTAGTATATCTCCTTAAAAACGATAATTTAGTAAATCTTAATAATTGATTAGTTTTAAGTGCTTGTTGCTCCCTTGATCTTTCTTTTTGCACAATTTTTCTAACTTTAGTATCAATATCATTTTGTTTTAAATAAAGATTTTGACTAAAGTTTTCGTCATTTAAATAATTTAACAATATTTTGTTTGTTAATTCAGCAGATAAATTTGATAGGTCGTTGCCCTCATTGAAAAACCAAAGAACTTTTTTAGTATTTGTAAGAGGCAAATATTCTCTAAGTGTAGCATATTCAATTAAAGGTCCATTAGCTGCTTTTCCAAGATTAAGTACAGCTCCTACTTCAATTTTTTTCCTAATATTGCCAGCAATTGTATTTTTTTCATTTACACAAGCTCCATGAACATAAGAGTCTCCAACAAGAAAAAACGCTATTTGTTTTTTTCCCCATTGGCCATCTGGATTATTAAACCCGTAACGATCGCTTTGGTAAATAGCGTAATAACCATTTTCGTTACATAAAATAGTTTTTGTATTTGATATACCAGATAACTGAAATAATTGTTGATTACTATCTTTTAATATATCGGTTGGATGAACTACTGTAGTAATATTTTTATCCTCAATTTTCATATCATCATATATTTCAATTAAAGTTCGTGTATCAAAATTGGGATCTTTTTCTAACTTATTTGGAACAGACATCATTAAATTTGGATAATTTTTAAGTCCGATTCCAGAAATTAAAAGAAAACCTTCAATTAAGTAAAAAGAAAAAAAAATAGATAAAATAATAATTGAAGTTTTTATTTTTAATTCTTTTTTCAAAAAGAAATTAATAATTGAAAAAAATAAAGATAATAAACCTATTATATAATATATTTTATAATAATATGACTTTGTTCCTTGATGAAAATATTCAGCTTTATAAATGACAAATAACAAAAATAATACTGAAAGAAATATAAAAAAGATCGGAATGTATTTAGAAAAAATTTTATTCATTAAAATAGTAGAGCAATCCTATACTTGTATCACATTTATTTTCAAACATTAGTAATTAATATTTTGTAAAACATCAGATTCATAACTTTTAGTCGAGTTTGTATTTAATTTTATGATCTTTCTTTAAAGATTTATCTTGGCTTTCCTTATTTAAATAGCAATTTCCAATCACAAGAATATCAATTTCAGTTCCCAAAAAACATCGAAACGCTTCCTCTGGTGTATTAACAATAGGCTCACCTCTTACATTAAACGAAGTATTCACAATAACTGGACATCCTGTTCTCTTTTTAAATTCAGAAATTAATTTATAATATTTAAGATTAGTTTCTCTATGAACTGTTTGTACTCTTGCAGAATAATCGACATGGGTAACCGCAGGTATGTCAGATCTTTTAACATTTAATTTATCTATGCCAAAAAGAGCTTTTTCTTTTTCGGTCATTACTCGACGTTTATTATTTACTACATCTGAGACAAAAAGCATATATGGACTATCACAATTAAGATTAAACCATGTTGACAAATCCTCGCGAATTATAGATGGGGCAAAAGGCCTAAAACTTTCCCTAAATTTAACTTTTAGGTTTAAAATTTTTTGCATATTTTCTGATCTTGCATCACCCAAAATTGATCTATTACCCAAAGCACGAGGTCCAAATTCCATTCTTCCCTGAAACCAACCTACTGTTTTACCATTAGTTAATTCTAAAGCAGTTTTTTCAATAAGTTGCTTTTCATCTAATACTTCGAAATTTGCGTCTAGTTCCTTTAATTTTTTTTCAACTTCATTCTGAGAGTACTCTGGCCCTAAATATGAGCCACTCATACCATCTTCAACATTAATAGTTCTATTTTTTTTTAGTTCAATATGCCAAAGCCCCAGTGCTGCTCCAAGGGAACCTCCTGCGTCCCCAGCCGCTGGTTGTATCCAAATATTTTTAAATTTACCATTTTGCAATATTTTTCCATTGGCAACACAGTTTAATGCTACACCTCCTGCTAGACACAAATTTTTTATATTATATTCACTTGCTAATGAATTTGTTATTCTTAACATAATATCCTCAATTACTGATTGAATAGAAAATGCAATGTCCATATGAAATTGAGTCAATTTTTCTTTTTTCGGATTTCTAGATTTGTTTCCAAAAAGTTTCGAAAATCTTTCACTGATCATTTTTAAACCAGTCGAATATTCAAAATATGATTGATCTAGTTTAAATGATCCATCTTCTTTTATATCAATTAAATTATCTGTAATTAATTTCTTATATTTTGGTTCACCATATGGTGCCAATCCCATCAGTTTATATTCTCCAGAATTTACTTTAAAACCTGTGTAATAAGTAAAAGCTGAATACAAAAGTCCTAACGAATGAGGAAAATGAATTTCCTTAAGAATTTCTAATTCATTTTCTTTTCCTATGGCAACGGTGGTAGTTCCCCATTCACCTACTCCATCTACTGTTAATATTAAGGCCTCCTTAAAGGGAGAAGGATAAAATGCACTTGCCGCATGACTCAAATGATGTTCAGAAAAATATATTTTGTTTATATCATTAAAATTTTCATCATGTCTTTTTAATTCATTGAAAATTAGTTTTTTTTGAAATAATTTTTCTTTAAGCCATAAAGGTATGGACATACAAAAGGATTTAAATCCTTTGGGGGCAAAAGCCACATAAGTTTCAAGCAATCTTTCAAATTTTAGAAAGGGTTTTTCGTAAAAAACAATATAATCAATCTGGTGTAACTTTAATTTAGAAAAACTCAAAACAAATTCTATTGCATAAAAAGGATAACTCGGATCATGTTTTTTTCTTGTGAATCTCTCCTCTTGAGCGGCTGCAATTATTTTACCATCAATAACAAGCGCTGCTGCGCTATCATGATAAAATGCAGAAATTCCAAGTATTGAGGTCACTTTAAAATATTGTATAGATAAATGGAGCTACAACAGATCCCTGGCTAAGAATAATTAATCCTCCAAATAATACCAAAACTATTATAATTGGAAGAAGCCAATATTTTTTCCTAACTTTTAAAAATTCCCAAAATTCTTTTAAAAATTCCATACTTAAAACTGTTTTTTCATTGAATTTTTCTGTTTATCACGATTAATCCAATATGTAGATACGGGTTTACTTTTATTAGTTCTTAGTAAATCTTTACCTAAAAAACGCATAATTAAGCCTACTGGTGTTACAACTATAAAAAATACTGCTCCCATAACAATAGGTGATACAATAGAACCCAAAAGAATTCCAAATTTAAACCATAATTTATTAAATGGAGTTAATAATTTAGAGTTTAAAACTCCCAAAACTAAAAAAACTAAGGATAAAATAAAAGCCCACAATCTTAAATCTCCTTGAGATTTTAAAGGCCATAATGATATTACAAAGAAAACAACGAAAAACAAAAACCCAAAACTTCTATTTGACGAAATCTTGACTGGAATTTTCTTCATTTCACCTGATCTTACATTGTAATTTTCGTAAAGTCAGCTGCATAAAATACTAGGAATTTTCTTTATTTGAAAATATCACTCTTATTTATTTAAGCAAAGAAATATCACCACTCTGGTCACATTTATTCCGAGTCTATATTTATTAACGCGAATCGGATATTATTGGCTTAGAGGTGGTGGAGACCGAGAGGCGAAGCCGCCTCTTTTGTATATTCTGGCCACACTCCGATTACACTAGATGGTAAAATTGACATTTTTTATGAAAAATAAACCAAAGTATTATAAAAAAAATAATATTTTTGATAATCCATGGGGAAAATATATCAATTTATACTCAAGTAAAGGATTTCGAGTAAAAGAACTTATGATTAATCCAAAATCATCAATTAGTTTACAAAAGCATATTCGTCGATCTAAAAATTGGACTGTTATTTCGAATAGATCTAAAATTACAAATGATAATAAAAAGTTTTTCAAAAATAAAATGAAACAACCTTTATTCCAAAGAACTCAATTCATAGAATTGATAATATCTACAATACACCGGTCAAAATTATTGAGTTCAAATCGAAACAATTTTGAAAGAAACAAATATAATTAAATTTAAAGATATATATAGAAGAATTAATTAACTTTAGATATAAATAATTATGATTTGCGCATTAATGATTGGAAGAGCTGGTAGCGCCGCATTTCCAAACAAAAATATAAAAAAAATTTTAGGAAGGCGCTTATGCGAATATCCTTTAATTGCCTGTAAAAACTCTAAATATGTCGATAAAATTTTCGTCTCAACTGATTGTCCAATTATTACTCGAACTAGCAAAAATTATGATGCTATTCATATAAAGAGACCTAAAAAGTTAGCAAGTAACAAAGCTTTGGGTGAACAAGTTTTTGAACATGGTTACTTCGAGATCAAAAAATTTCTTAATTTAGACGCAAAAGATATTGAATTTATAGTTCTTTTGATGGCAAATGCTGCAACGGTGTCTGGAAAATTAATCGACAAAGGTATTGGTATTTTGAAAAGAAACAAAAATTTTGACTCTGTTGTGACGACCTCGATATATAATATGTGGAGTCCACTTCGAGCAAGAAAAATCAATAAACGTGGATTTTTAAAACCCTTTGTTGCCTTCGAAACATTTGGAAATCCTCGAACCTTAAACTGTGATAGAGATTCACAGGGAGATGTTTATTTTGCCGACATGTCTGTATCCATTGTACGACCAAAATGTTTAGAAAATCTTAAAGAAGGATTGTTACCACAAAAATGGATGGGTAAAAAAATAGGAGCAATTAAATCATGGGGTGGATTGGATGTAGATTATGATTGGCAAATTCCAGGTGTTGAATATTGGTTAAAAAAACATGGATTTTCTAACAAAAACTGAAAAAAAAATTTATAATAAACAGAAAAGTTTTATAAATCTAAATTTATTCTTTCATGAAGATAAAATTAAAGCTTTAAAAATAAAAATAAAAAAAATTCTAGACACAAAAAATAAAGCTAACAATATTGTTAAAAATCAAGCTGAAATTATTAACTTTTTAAAAAAAGATTTATTTGAAAATGGAAATAATAATAGACCCAAATTTGAACTTTCTCCAAATATTGTTAAAGAAATATTTTTATTAGAAGATAAAGATATTTTAAGATACCTTCTACATAGATATAGATATGACATTTATCCACAGATTTTTATGATGGATGATTATCCCCCTTATTTACAGATTGAACCTACTTCAATGTGTAATTATCGATGTGTTTTTTGTTTCCAAAGAAACAAGGACTTTACCAAAAAATCAAATGGATATATGGGACATATGACTCTGGATATATTTAAGCGAACAGTCGATCAAGTTGAGGGTAATATTGAATTTATTTCTCTTGCATCTAGAGGTGAGCCCCTATTATGTCCCGACATTGAAAAAATGCTAATATATGCGAAAGGAAAATTTTTAAATCTAAAAATTAATACCAATGCCTCTATGCTTGATGAGAGAAAATCTCACGCAATATTACAAAATGATGTAAAAACTTTAGTTTTTTCTGTCGATACAGCTGATCCTGGTCTATATAGCTCTTTGAGAGTAAATGGAAAATTAAATAAAGTTGTATCGAATATTAAGCAATTCAAAAAAATTAGGGAAAAAAATTATCCTCAGTCTAAGATAATAACAAGAGTTTCAGGTGTAAAAGTTGGTGAGAAGCAAAATTTTAAAGAATTGGAAAAATTTTGGGGAAATGTAGCAGATCAAGTTGCATTTGTTGATTATTGTCCTTGGGAAAACGTTTATGATATCGCTAAAAATGAAATCAATGCTCCGTGTTCAGATTTGTGGCGAAGAATGTTTGTTTGGTGGAATGGAAAAATAAACCCATGTGATGTAGATTTTAGATCGAAATTATCAACGGGTTGTATTACGAACAACTATATTTCAAAGTTATGGAAGTCTGTTAGGTATAATAAGTTACGTCAAGATCATGGTTCGAAACGTAGAAACACATTTTCACCTTGTAGCAAATGTAGTGTAGTTTAAAATAAATGAAAATTGCAATTTCAAATATTGCGTGGGAACATAAACTCCTTGCACAATACTTAAAATTTCTAAAGGAGCTTGGATTTTCTGGTATTGAAATAGCCCCAAGTATTATTTGGACGGAACCAACCGATAGTTCAATAGAAGACAGAAAAATATTTAAAGATAAAATTCACAAAGAGGGATTAGAAATAATAGGTTTTCACGCCCTATTATTTTCTCGTCCGGATTTACAACTTTTTCTCTCAAAAAAAAGTAGAATGGCTACTATTGATTATTTGTGTAAATTAATAAAACTTTGCGCTGATTTAGGAGGAAAACAACTTGTTTTTGGTTCAGCCAATAATAGAAAGCTTCATAGTAGAAAATACTCCGAATGTTTAAATCAAGCTATGGAAGATTTATTTCAAATATCTGAATATGGTAGAAAATATAATGTTTTTTTTTGTATTGAGCCATTGGGACCAGACGAAACCGACTTCATTCAATCAATTGAAGAAGGTGGTAATATTGTAAATAAAGTTAATCATCCATTTTTTAAGTTACATTTGGATACCAAAGCGCTGTTTTCAACTAAAGAAAATCCCAATGAAATAATAAGTAAATTCAAAAATATTATTCAACATGTTCATATAAGTGATAAAAATTTGAAAGAACCAGGATCAATTAACAATAGTCATAGAAATATTGGAAATGCATTAAAGAAAATTAATTATTCAAACTTCCTGTCAATTGAAATGAAAAAACCAGATAATGAAATTAAAAAAGTTATTACACGGAGTATTTTATATGTTAAAGAAAATTATTGTATCACAAAAAATTAAAAAGAAATTTTTTTTATATTTTTTTTAAAATTGGGTAATATACCGCGAAAAATTAGAATTATAAATTTTTTAATACTTAAATTTTTTTTATTTGGCATAATTATCTATAATTTCTTGTATGCCTTGTTCCAATTTAATACCATTTTTAACCTTAATAAATTTTGCTTCTTTAACTTTATAAGTAAAAGGGTTTACTTTATAACTATTAGCATAAATTATATTAGCACGAATTCCTTTTGGGGTTCGATAAAATATTTTTTTAGCATTAGTTTTTTTTGCAATTAAGTTAATTACTTTTCTTACAGATACTCTTTCTTTCCCTACTATATTAAAATATTTGTTAGCATATCTTTTGTTTAAAATCTTTACACAAATTTTAGCTGCGTTTTTTACATTTATATAATTTCTTATTTCCGTTCCGTCACCATATCTTTCGATTTTGTTACTTTTTAATCCCTGAACTATGAAATTGTGTATTGAATTAAAATAATTAGCCCTTAACCCATATATTGAGCCAAATCTAAGAATTGTATAATTTATATTAAATCTTTCACGATAATTTTCAATCAAAGACTCGCATGATCTTTTAGTAGAACTATAAAAACCACCCCGTTTGCTTCTTGCATAAATACTGCTCGCAAATACTATTCTATTTACTTTTTTATTATTTTTTATTGCCTCCAATATATTGGACGTTCCTAAAATATTGTATTTTATTGCTTTTAATGGATTTAAATTAGCTTCTCCAATATCAGACACCCCAGCAAAATGGAAAATATACTTATGGTGTTTAATGGCTTTTTGTACATTATGGAAATCGGTGATATCGCCAATAAACATTTTTTGATTTTTTTTTAAAAACTTAGACCTATTTTTGTCAAATAACGTTACTTTATAACCACAATCTGTAAGACAATCACAAATGTGGCTACCCAAAAATCCTGAGCCACCAAAAACTATAATATTTTTTAAATTTTTCAATTTGATTAAACCCATTGTTAATTGCAAAACGTTCAGTCCCCTTTTTTTTGAATGGGCCCTCTATTCTTCTCCTTTAAACTCAAAAAAAGATACAAATAAACTTGCGAATAAAATTAAATAAAACATAGATATTTTTTTTGTAAATAAAATATTTAATTTCTTAATCATATAAATTATATTATTATCTTAAACTAACAATAACATTTATAATAAGTAAATTAACTTATCAACCTTAATAAATTATGAAAAAACAGAAAAAAAAATATTTATCATTCTTGGGATCATTTGACAATTTGCGAGGTATGACTGATGTATTACGACAAGAGATCGAAAACTTATCAAAAAATTTTGAAAAAATTTATATAATCAATTCAAAAAATCTTGAGTTTTTTAATAAAAATAAAAATAATGAGGAAAAAAACTATAAAATTAATATTCCAAATAATTGTATTCTTTTTAATCCAAAAAACTTTAAAGAATTTAATGAATTTTTAATTGATAAAGATATCTTAGTTATTGGTGTCTTTGGAAAAACTATCAAAGATTTAAAAATTCATTTTTTTTTAAGATTTAAAAATATTAAAATGATTCAAATTTCAAACACAGGTTTTCTAAACTACCAACCTGCTATTATGGATTTCAAAAATAATACAATATTAAGTCTCAAATATTTTTTTGACTATATAATATTTAGAAAGATAGTAGTTTTACTTGGTAACCTTGGTTTGGTCGCAAAAAACGAAATTAGGTTTTTAAGCAACAAACCTATTTTAGAAAGTATAGAAAAGAACCCTATAAAAAATTTTCTTTATAAGAAGAAATTATTTTATGCTAAAAAGATAATATAAATGCGACTGCCCAGAACATAATAATAATATCTCCTTTCTTTCTTTT
>Ga0187833_10006938_pt1 | contig 10350 bp, 9 predicted proteins | sample ETNtaG_37_FD_167968 | JGI IMG/M metagenome (GOLD analysis project Ga0187833, IMG submission 167968) | Marine microbial and viral communities from oxygen minimum zone, Eastern Pacific Ocean - ETNP2014_SV_400_PacBio MetaG (Illumina Assembly) | ecosystem: Environmental > Aquatic > Marine > Hypoxic... | reverse complement strand
CAGAGAAGTAAAACTAGCTAACCATCTATGATTAAAATTAATTGCTACAGTATTTTCAAATGAATTAATCCATCCGTACTCTTTAAAGTAATAACCTTCTGGTATAAATTCACCATTCATTAATGGAAATGTATTGAATGATTGACCAGAATGTGTTCCAGACATAAATCCACCTGAAATTATAGTTATGAAAAGAAAAAACAATGCTATATGAAAAAAATTATTGATAGTTATATCAACTTCTTTGGCAGTTTTTATTCCAAAAAATGAAGTTAGGGTAGTGCAAAATAAAATGCAAAATATTATCAAGGCATTAGAGAGGTGAAAGGTAAGCCTATAGGCGCTAACATAAGGATTATCTGTTAATCCGCTTTTTACCATCCACCAACCCACTAGAGCCTGAAACAGACCAAATACAAATACTATAGTTAAAGTGAGAAAAATTTTTTTTGAGATATTATTTTTTAACAAGAAATATAGAAAAGGAAATATAAATACTATACCCATAAATCTAGCAAAAAAACGATGAAACCATTCCCACCAAAAAATATATTTAAACTCATCAAGAGACATTAACTTGTTAACGATTTGAAATTCCGGGGTCGCTTTATAATTATCAAAAGCTTCCACCCAAGATAGGTGCGAAAGAGGAGGGATAGTGCCCATTATGGGATTCCAATCCACCATCGACAATCCTGATTCCGTCAATCTTGTTAAGCCTCCAATAACTATTATCAAAAAAGACATTATCGAAAGAACAAGAAGCCATATTGAAATTCCTATGTGATATTTAGAATCTGAATCAATAAAATGCATAAAAAAGAACTATATTTGCTAGAAATTTTAATAAAAGTTGTTAATTAATCATTTTTTTATGAATCACAATACTGATGTTATTATAATTGGAGCAGGTCCAGTTGGTCTGTTTGCTATATTTGAGTTGGGTCTATTAAATCTTCAATGCCATCTCATAGATAACTTAGATAAAGTTGGAGGACAATGTTCAGAATTATATCCAGAAAAACCAATTTATGATATTCCTTCTAGGGTAAAAATATCTGGTCAAGAATTAACTGATGAATTAATGAAGCAGGTCAAAGTCTTTAATCCCGTTTTTCATTTGAATCAGCAAGCAGAAAAAATTGAAAAATCATCTGATCTATTATGGAATATAACAACTTCTGCTGGAAATATAATTTCAGCAAAATGCATTGTTATAGCAGCTGGAGTTGGAAGTTTTGTCCCAAGAAAACCTCCAATTGAAAATATTGAAAAATATGAAAATACCAGCGTATTTTATTCCGTAAGGGATAAAAAAATATTTAAAAGAAAAAGGATTTTAATTGCTGGCGGTGGGGATTCAGCACTTGATTGGGCAAATGATTTGTCATCGATAGCTGATGTTACATTGATGCACAGAAGAAAGGAATTTAGAGCCGCACCAAAAACAGTATCGAAAATGTTAAATTTAGAAAAAGAAAATAGAATAAAATTTATTTTAGGTCAGTTAAGCTCTGTTCAAGGAAGTGAAGAACAACAATTAAATATAGAATACAAAGATAACGAAAAGAAAAATTTATTAAAAGTTGATTTTTTTTTACCTTTTTATGGATTAAAAATGGAACTCGGGCCAATCGCTAATTGGGGTTTAAATCTTTATGAAAATCAAATAGTTGTTGATACTGAAAAATTTGAAACTTCTGAACCTAGTATTTTCGCAATTGGTGATATAAATACTTATCCTGGTAAATTAAAATTAATTTTATCAGGATTTCATGAAGCTGCATTGATGGCGCAAAAATGTTTTAGTTATTGTTATCCTGATAAAAAAAATGTGTTTAGATATACAACGTCTTCTAAGGATTTACAAAAAAAACTAGGAGTTTGATGGGCACTATTTTTGTTAAAGATAGGGAGGGGAATTCTCACAAACTGAGAGCAGATGCAGGATCAACGATAATGGAAATTATAAGAGATGCTGGGTTAGAAATAGAGGCTGCTTGTGGAGGATGCTGTGCTTGTGCAACGTGTCACGTATACGTTGAAAAGAATTGGCTTAATAAGTTAAAAACTAGAGATGAAGAAGAAAATTCAATGCTAGATCAAGCTTTTTATGTTGCTAATACTTCTAGATTGTGCTGTCAGCTGGAATTCGATGAAAAAATTGATGGGATAGAGTTAACTTTAGCTCCAGAATAATGTTGATTTTTTTAATAATTTGTATACAAATTATTTGTATACAAATTAAATGGCAGACACTTCTCTAGCTGAGAGAAAAATTGGATTATTAGTTTGGCAGTTATCTAATCATTGGCAATCCAAACTTCGTAAAATATTAAAAGATCATAAATTGACACTGAATCAATATCTCATTCTTGAGTCAATTTCCTACTTATCAGAAAATCAAAAAGAATTATCTCAAAATAGGATTTCAATTTTTGCAGGAATAGATATTTCAGTGGCCAGTGTTACATTTAAGTTGTTAGAAAACAAAAGACTTATAGCAAGAAAAACAAAGAAAGATAATAGAAAAAAAATTGTAGAAATGCTAGCTAATGGTATTAATCTGTACAATAAGGTGAAACCACTGATACTTAGAGAAGAATCACACATTTTTTATAAATTGCATAATGAAATCTATAATTTTAAAAATTTAATTAAATTACTGTTAGGAAAAAGAGTAAGAATAAAAGCGAAAAAAATTTTATGAATAAAATCAAAAAGGATATTTATGAATCTCTGAATGTTTGGCCATTCATGGAAGCTAAGAAAATAATTAAAAATTTTGGAGGGTTTGATAATTTTTCCAAACCAATAAAAAAATATGTTTTGTTTGAAACTGGTTACGGACCATCTGGATTGCCTCACATAGGTACCTTTGGGGAAGTTGTTAGAACCTCTATGGTAAAAAATGCTTTTGAAACTCTTGTTGATTGCAAAACAAAAATCATAACTTTTTCCGATGATATGGATGGATTAAGAAAGATTCCAAACAATGTTCCAAACAAGAGTATGCTTGAGAAATACATTGGACAACCACTAACCTCTATTCCAGATCCTTTTGAAAAATATGAGAGCTTTGGTCATCACAATAATGCAAAACTTTGTTCTTTTCTGGATAGATTTAAATTTGAATATGAGTTTGTAAGTTCAACTAATAAATATAAATCTGGCGATTTTGATAAAACACTGACTACTATCTTAGAAAACTATGAGGAAATTATCTCTGTTATTCTTCCAACTTTACGCTCTGAAAGAAGGCAGACATACAGTCCTTTTCTTCCTATTAGTGCGGTGAATGGAGTTGTTTTACAAGTTAAAATTGAAGAATACCGTCCTAAAACAAATTCAATCATTTTTATTGACCCGGCTAATAACAAAAAAACTGAAATTGAGATAACCAAAGGCAATTGTAAACTTCAATGGAAAGTTGATTGGGCTATGCGCTGGATATCATTAGGCGTTGATTATGAAATGTGCGGAAAGGATTTGATTGAAAGTTTTGATTTAGCTTCAAAAATATGTCGTATTATGAAAAACAAACCACCTGTAAATTTTATATATGAAATGTTTTTAGATGAAAAAGGTGAAAAAATATCAAAATCAGTAGGAAATAGCATAAGTGTTGATCAATGGTTGCGTTACGCATCACCTGAAAGTCTTTCATTTTTTATGTTTCAAAAGCCCAAATCTGCAAAAAAATTATTTTATGATGTGATACCAAAAAGCATTGATGAATATTCTTCTTTTTTAAATAAATATCGTAAAAAAGATGAAGTCGATGATTTTAATAATCCTGTATGGCACATACACAATGGGAATCCACCAAAATTTAAATCAGAAATAAACTTTAATTCTCTTATGAACTTGGTAAATATCTGCAATTCAACAGACAAAAATGTAATATGGGGATTTGTTAAAGAATATGATAACTCGCTTAATCCAAAGAATAATCCAGAATTTGATAAATTAATACAATACGCGATAAATTATTACATTGATTTTATTCAACCAAATAAAAAATATATAAAAATAAATAGTGATAGTAAAGGAGTGTTTGAAGATATTCTGGATTTATTAAAAACAATTGATACAGAACTGTCGTCAGAAGGAATTCAGACGCAGATTTATGAAATTGGAAAAAAACATAATTTTGTAAATCTTCGAGATTATTTTAGATTAGTTTACCAAGTGTTATTGGGCCAAGAAGAAGGGCCTCGCCTTGGATCGTTCATAAAACTTTATGGAATAAAAAAAACCTGTAAATTATTAGAAGATGCTTTGAAGAAATAATGGAGAAGTTGAACTAATATTTAATGAATAATTTGTTATTAAAATTTATACGTATTTTTCCACCCGAAATATCACATTCATTTACTATAAAAATTTTAAAACTAAAATTTTCATCTCGAATTTATGATGACGACCCTAGTTTGCACCAACATCTTTTTGGTCTTGATTTTAGAAATCCAATTGGTCTAGCAGCAGGTTTTGACAAAAACGTAGAAGTTGTTGAATCTCTCTTAAACTTAGGATTTGGATTTGTTGAAGCCGGAACAGTTACCCCCAAACCACAATTTGGGAACAAAAAACCAAGGATATTTAGGCTGTTAGAAGATCAAGCAATCATCAATCATTTAGGTTTTAATAATTTCGGATCAAAATATGCAGAAAATAAACTTATAAAATTGAATCTAAACAGTCTTTCCAAAGGAATCGTTGGAATAAATATTGGCAAAAATAATGATACAAATTATGCTGTTGATGATTATTGCTTAGGTTTGGAAAAACTAGGACCGTTAGCTCATTATACTACTATCAACATCTCTTCACCCAATACTCCCGGACTTAGAGATTTACAAAATCGTGGTCAAATAGAAGTTTTAGTAAAAGCGCTTCGCCAAAGAAAAAAAGAACATCCGAATTTAGAGCATAAACCTATACTTTTTAAAATAGCACCTGATTTGGATGAAGAACAACTCAGGGATATAGCTCTAATGAGTTTAGCTAATGAAATAGATGGTTTAGTAATCAGCAATTCAAGCATTGACAGACCTTCTTCATTAATTTCTCGTAATAAAAATGAAGTAGGTGGTTTAAGTGGAAAACCATTATTTATTAAATCAACTTTAGTTCTTAAGAAAATGTACACTCTTACAAATGGTCAGATTCCACTTATTGGAGTTGGAGGAATTTCAAATGGAATAGAATTCTATGAAAAAATTAAAGCAGGAGCATCTTTGGCACAAATATACACAGCCTTAGTTTTTCAAGGACCAAATATTATAAATAAGATAAAACAAGAAATTCTTTCTTGTTTAAAAACAGATGGTTTTAATAGTATAAAAGAAGCTGTTGGGAAGGATGTATGAAAAGCACTCAAACCATCAAAGGCTTGGCAGACATTATAGATCGATATGATGTATTTATCCTTGATCAGTGGGGTGTAATACACGATGGGACAAAAGGATATATCCAAGCCATTAAATGTGTAGAAAAGTTATATCAAGAAAAAAAAGAAATAATTATAATTTCAAATTCATCTAAAAGAAAAGAGATGTCTATTAAAAAATTGCCTAAACTGGGTTTTGATCCTAAACATTTTATGGAAGTTATAACAAGTGGCGAAATGATTTGGCAAAGCCTGAATAATGAAAGTTATGATTTTACAAAAAATTTAGAAAAAAATTGTTATCATATGTATGATCAAAACAAAGAGGATGGAAAATATTTTATTCATGGTTTAGAAAAATTTAATTTTGTAAAAAAAATAGAGGATGCAAATTTTATTTTAGCTTGCACGCCCCTTCCAGGATATAATGTCATCGATTATATACCTTTATTGACAAAAGCTTTAGTAAAAAAATTACCCTTTATTTGTGCAAACCCTGATTATGAATCAGTAGAAAATAATTCTGACGGATTAAATATTTGTATGGGAACTATTGCACAACTTTATAAAAGCTTAGGAGGTGAAATTTTTATTTTAGGAAAGCCTGAAATAGATATTTACATTGAATCTACAAAAAAAATAAAAAAATTAATTAAATCCAGAGTGCTAGCTGTTGGTGATTCAATGTTCCATGATATTCAAGGAGCGAATTCATTTGGAGTGGACAGCTTACTAATAACTTCAGGCATTCACCAATCAAGTTTTGATGACAAAAAGCCTAGGTGGGAGGCAAAGATAAATCAAGTTAATAATCTAGGCATATCGCCAACATTTTTATGTTCAAAATTTCAAACATAAGATTAGAGGCTTGACCAAATTACAATTTTTCAATACTAATCCGACCACATTATGTCTATGAAATGTCAGTTAACCGGGAAAACTTTTCAGAGTGGCAACAATGTTAGTCATGCCAAGAATAGAACAAGAAGGCGTTTTTTACCTAATCTTCAAAACATAACTTTTATTAGCGAAAAACTTGGAAGATCAATTAGATTAAAAGTAGCAGTGAGTGCAATTAGAACGGTTGAAAAAAGAGGCGGCCTTGATGAATATTTGCTTAGTGCATCTAACACAAAATTGCCTCCTGCAGCATTAAAGATCAAAAAGCAAATTTTATCTGTTTCCAATTAATTAGGTGTCAAGCCCTTTGAATATTTTTGAAGGATTGTATCAGCTGTTTTCATTAAACTTTGATGGATTTGTGTCAACATTTAACAATATTCCAATTGAGTTTACATGGTTTGTATTTTTAATTATCGTTTTTATCAGCATTCTAATATTCTTGAAACTTTTTGGAGAGGTCGGTTTGTATGTTTATACCTCCATAGCGGTAATTGCAGCAAATATACAAGTTTTAAAAATCGTTAAATTTTCTTTTTTTGCTGAACCGGTTGCGTTAGGCACAATTTTATTTGCATCAATTTTTTTATGCACTGATATTCTTGCAGAATATTATGGAGGCAGCAGTGCGAGAAAAAACATTTTAATCAGTTTTTTGGGTTTTTTATTAATGACCATATTGATGCTTTTTACTATTGGATTTAAGCCTCTTGATAAAATTACTGCAGGAGAAAATTATGCTTGGGCGCTCCCCTTGCAAGATAACTTACTAGGCGTATTTTTGCCATTTCCTATTTTCTTTATAGCAAGTATGATTGCTTATTTATTCAGTCAATTTTTTGATATATGGTTTTTTGAAAAAATTTCCGAATTTACGAACAGAAGATTTCTTTGGCTTAGGAATAATTTTTCTACAATAGTTTCATCGCTTGTTGACAACACTATCTTTAGCGTTTTTGCTTGGATAATATTTAATCCTAATCCACTAGACTTTAACACAGTACTGTTTACATTTATATTAGGAACATATTTCCTAAGAATCTTAATAGCTTTATTTGATACGCCTTTTATCTATTTGGCAAAATACTTTTTACCAAATAATCATAATGAATAATTTTGAATGGAAAATTAAAAAGATAGCATCTCAGTCTAGAGCAAGAACAGGAGTAATAACTACCCCGCATGGTTTAATTAAAACCCCCGCATTTATTTTTTGCGGAACAAAAGCAGCGCTAAAATCAACTAATGTTGAAGAAGCTAGAAAATGCGGAACACAGATTATCCTTTCTAATACATATCACTTAATGCTTCAGCCTGGCAGTGAAGTTATAGCCGCGCATGGAGGATTGCATAAGTTTATGAATTGGGAAGGGCCAATGCTGACAGATAGCGGGGGTTTTCAGATTTTTTCTCTAGGACATGGTACGGTGGCAGATGAAATCAAGGGAAGAAATTCAGATAACAACAGAAATATTTCTTTAATTAAGATTTTAGAAGAGGGGGCGTTATTTAAATCTTATATAGATGGATCCAATCAACTTTTATCCCCTGAAAAATCTATTAATTTACAAAGAAAGATCGGGGCAGATTTAATATTAGTTTTCGACGAATGCACACCTTTTCATGTCGATAAAATTTATACAGCTAACTCCATGAAAAGAAGTCATCGTTGGTCAAAACGCTCAATTAACAGTTTTCAAACAAATAGTGTTTTTAATTCCTGCACTGGTTCTGCAGGATCACAAGCTCTTTACGGCATTATTCAAGGCGGAATTTATCAAGAACTGAGGGATGAAAGTATAGAATTTAATATTGAAAATCCTAATTTTTTTGGATTAGCTATTGGGGGCAGTCTGGGATCTTCTAAGGAACAAATGCATGAATTAGTTAAATATACTTCTACAAAACTGGGAAATTTACACCCTGTTCATTTATTAGGTATTGGATATCCATCGGATATTTGGAATTTAGTAAAATGGGGAATAGATACATTTGATTGTGTCAGTCCCACACGTTTAGCAAGACATGGTGCAGCTTTAATGAAAACAAAGTCAGGAAAGATTAATATAAAAAATTCTACTTACAAAGATGATTTACAACCCATTGATACAAATTGCAATTGTACGACATGTAATTATTATTCGAAATCGTATTTACATCATTTATTTAAATCAGCGGAGCTATTAGGTTTTCAGTTAATCTCAATTCATAACATTTATTTTATGAATAATTTAATGACTTATATCAGAAAAGCCATAGAAGATGATAATTTTGATGAAGCAGAGAATAGGTGGTATTTAAACTAAACTTTTTTTGCTGAAAATATATTTGATAACTCATTAAGAAGAACTTCACCCAACTGATCAACATCCATTATGGTGACAGCTTTGCTATAATAACGAGATACATCATGACCTATTCCTATGGCAATCAAATCAATATCAGTATTATTTTCTATTTGAGTTATTGATTCTTTTAGATTTTTTTCAAGATAGTTTCCTGGGTTGACTGAAAGGGTTGAATCATCAACCGGGGCACCGTCACTTATGACAATTAAAATTTTTCTATTTTCCTGCCTCCTCTGAATTCTATTAAAAGCCCATATAAGAGCTTCACCGTCAACATTTTCTTTCAAAATTCCTTCACGAAGTAGCAATCCTAAATTCTTTTTTGATCTTCTCCACGGCGCATCCCCTGATTTATAAATAATATGACGCAAGTCATTTAGTCTTCCAGGATTAGGAGGTTTGTTTCCCCCAATCCATTTCTCTCTAGACTTCCCTCCTTTCCAGGCTTTTGTTGTAAAGCCGAGTATTTCAGTTTTAATAAGACATCTTTCAAGTGTTCTTGCCAAAATATCAGAACATAAGGCAGCTACAGTGATAGGTCTTCCTCGCATAGATCCAGAGTTATCAATTAGCAAAGTTACTATAGTATCTTTAAATTCAATATTTTTTTCCTTTTTGAAAGATAATTTATTATTCGGGTTAGCAATTATTCTAGCAAGTCTTGAGGTATCAAGAAATCCTTCTTCTTGGTTAAAGTCCCACTGCCTGTTTTGTTGTGCCAACAGTTTTCTTTGGAGACGATTTGCTATTTTAGCAATTAAAGGTTTAAATGAAAAGACTTGTTGATCTAAGGACAAACGCAAGCGATCAAGTTCCTGGATATCACAAAGATCCTGGGCATTGACAATTTCATCATATTCATTGGTAAAATATTTGTAATTTTTTTTATTAAATGATTTGAGATCAGAAAAGTATTCTAAATTATTTTCAATGGAATCATCCCCTGCTTCTCCTTCTTCATCAACAGCAGAATATTGAGTTTCATCAGATAATGATTCAAGATCATATTTTTTATCCATTTTATCATTTTTATCATTTGAATCATTATCGTTTGTTTTATTATCTTCCGATTCATCATTTTTTCCCAAGGATTTTTTTTCTGCATCATCTATATTTGTCTTTTCAAAAAATCCTAAATTATTTAATATTAATTGAATTTGATTGGCAAAATTTTCTTGATTATCAATATTATTTCTTAATTTATTGAAATAGTTTGAATATTGATCTCCTAATTTTTTTTTAATAATTTTTTTATAACTTAAATATCTGCCATCTAATGTTTGATTTGTTAATTCTCCATAACTCACATATTTGAATGCATTAATAAGATGATCCTTATCACTATTTTTTTCATTAATATTTTTCAGATCAACATTATGTTTATTATGAATATTTGATTTAATTCCTTTAAATATATCAGATCCTTTTGCTTCAATTCTAGACTGTTCCAGAACACGAAAAATTTCATTAGCTGTGTCGTTTGAACTAAGATTTTTTTTGTGTATTTGAGAATCATGTAACCGAAATTCTAACGCCATTGCATCAGCTTCAGCTCTAAGATAGGTTAAGTTTTTTTTTAAGGATGATATACTCGGATTAGCTAAATTTACTTGTTCGCCATTAATTGATGGATTTTTATCAACAAAATTTATCTCGATTTTTCCAGATTTACCAATAGATTTTACGGTTGCTGAAAGTGATTTTTTGAAT
>Ga0187833_10006936_pt1 | contig 10351 bp, 10 predicted proteins | sample ETNtaG_37_FD_167968 | JGI IMG/M metagenome (GOLD analysis project Ga0187833, IMG submission 167968) | Marine microbial and viral communities from oxygen minimum zone, Eastern Pacific Ocean - ETNP2014_SV_400_PacBio MetaG (Illumina Assembly) | ecosystem: Environmental > Aquatic > Marine > Hypoxic... | reverse complement strand
TAGCAAATGGGAAATATATATTTGCTTTACCAGGCTCATCTGGTGGTGTTACCGATGCTTGGGATGGAATATTAAAATTTCAATTAGACATTAATCACAAACCTTGTAACTTCGTAGAATTATTCCCCAGACTTAAAGAGAAGTAATTTTTTTTCTCTATTAAAGATTAAGACAAATTTCTTTGAAATCGAGTTAAAAAGATTATAGAGGTATTGTTATGAATGAACTTATAGATTTGAGTATTCTGGTTTTTGGCGGACTACTACTAAGATTTTCCTTAACTCTCACTGGCCAGGCTTGGGCAAAATCACATGCTCAAACTGTTGCTTTTATGATTTTGCCTTTAATAACATTTGTAATAACAAAAACTATTACTGGAAACATTGCTTTGTCATTAGGGATGATTGGAGCTTTATCAATTGTTCGTTTTAGACATCCTGTAAAAAGCGCATTAGAATTAATAATGTATTTTGACTTAATCACAATTGGAATAGCTACAAGCGTAAGAACCAAATGGGCCATTCAACTTATTTTAGGAACAATATTAATTATATTTGCAGTAAAGATTGTACAAAAAATTTATCAAAAATTTGGCAAATCTTTTTACAATGTATCTTTTAATGAAGGTTTATCTCTTAATTCTATAGAGATTTTTGCTAAAGAAAAAATCGATCTAATTGAAAAAGATAATAATTTAACCACTTTATTTGACAATTCATCTGAAGGTGAAATTATTTACAGGTTGACATTTGAAAATAAAAATCAACTACAGCTATTCAAAAATAAAATTGAAGGATTAAAAAGCATTAATAAAATTAATATAAATTTTTCTTAGTCCTAATGAAAAGTAAATTAATTATTTTATTTTTCTTAATTTCTATTTTTCCCACTATTTTAAGTGCTGATATAGTTCCATATTGTAATAATAAAATAAGTCAGCATGTTTTAAAAAAACTTGATAATTCAAAAATTGAAAAAATTGAAATAAAAGCACACAAATATAAAAAATGGATGAGAAATAGTTTAAATATTTTAATTGGAAACTTTAGATATATACCTGAAAAATTGAAAAGAAGATTTGATGCAAACATTGTTGTCAAATTTGAAAACAATTTAGTATGTAATTTCACAGGCAGAATGAGACACAGCGGTGATCAAAAAGATCACATAAAATTACTTGGGAACTCGATTATTCAAAGTTTAGATATACACTTAAGCAATGGAAATATTAACGGTATTACTAAATTTAAACTATTTATACCTGGGTCTAGAGGAATTTTTGAGGATGAAATATTTGTTACAGAATTACTTAGAGAATTAAATTTTCTTGCTCCGCGAACAAGTTATGTTGATGTAAAGATAAACGACGTTAATACAAAAATGATATTTCAAGAAAAGGCAGCTAAGGAATTATTAGAATTTAATTTGAGAAGAGAAGGACCTATACTTGAAGGTGATGAAAGATTCTTATTAAGATTAGTGGAGGCAGCAAATTTACCTGATAATCAATTAAGTAACTTTTCAATTGGAGCTGTGCCTCTTTTGGAGGCAGGAGCTAATGCCTCTTTAGCAAGACAAATTAATACAAACTGGATTATGAGAAGTAAGAAACACGCAATTATATCATACAATTCATTATCAAATTTAGACAACGCTTATCTTTTATATTTAAATAGATATAAGGATGAAAAAAATAATTTTGGCTATCATCTCTATGGTTTAGATAATAATTTAATTGGCATGCGTAACTCCGATAATATTTTAAAACTTGATATTTATAATTTAATAGTGTTAGCAGCAAATGGATGGCATGGTTTAACTCCAGCTAATAGAAAGTTTTATTGGAATTCTATTGAAAACTTTTTTGAACCAATAAATTATGATTCAAATTATAATATAGATCTTGAAACATCTGTATTTCCTCTTCCTATTAGCGAACAAATAGAGCTTGCATTTAACAAAGTAGAAAATTTACTTACAAAAATTAACATAAAGACATTTAAACAAAAAGTTGTTTTAAGGGGATTAAATTTAAATGAGAAACAAACTGAAGAAAAAATAAATAAAATAAAAAAAAACGTTCAAAAATTAAATAGTATTTACTCTAATATTCATCCAGAAATTCTACTCCACAACAGATATGGTCAAATTAATAAAAAAATGTGGAACAAATATTATGATTCTTTATATAAAATCACTCCTAATATTTATTTAACAAAACAATCGCCAGAAAATAATTTATTTAAAAGATGTAAAATTAAACCTCTAAACTGTACGGATTATTCTTTTTCTGAGAAACAACTAAGAGATTTACTTGAGGGTAGACTAGTCATAAATAATATGGAATATCAATATATTGGAAAAAATACAGAGTCCAACAAACTATTAGTTAATTCTAATTATAAAAGTATAAAATTTAATGACAGTCATTTTTATTTTAATGAAAACATTAATTATTCCTATGACGAAGAAAAAAAGGAGTTTAACATTTTTCAATCTAGACCTGGTGCTAGAGCATTTTTCTATAAAGGTACATTAAAGGAAATTAAAATAAATTTTAACGGTTATAATGAAAAATTGCAATCCGAACCTCCAAATTACCCAATTGATGAAAGAGGTTTAACAGGATGTTTATCTTTAGTAAATTTAAATGTAAAAAACGTCAGTATTAAATCTAATAAATCTAGCTGTGAGGATGCGGTTAATCTAATAAACGTTGAAGGAACATTAAACAAAATTAATATAATGAACTCGTTCAGAGATGGGCTAGACATCGATTCATCAAAAGTTGAAATAAATTATATAAATATTTTTTCATCAAAAAATGACTGCGTTGATTTATCTGCAGGTAGTTATAAATTAAACAAGTTAAATTTGGTAAATTGCGGGGATAAAGGTTTATCTGTTGGTGAAAAATCTTTTTTAGAAATAGATGAAATTTTTGTTGAAAATTCAAACATTGGAATAGCATCAAAAGATAGCTCCATAACTAAAATAAATAATGCTCATTTAAAAAACTTAGAGACTTGTATTTCAGCTTATAATAAAAAACAAGAATTCTTTGGAGGTTTTTTGGAAATCAAAAATGTAAAATGTAAAAATTATCTTAATAAAACGAACTTAGATAATAAATCTAAAATAATTATTAAAAATGAGCTATAGAATAGAAGAAAAATTATCAATTGATAGCAACAGTATTTTAGAATTCAAAAATTATCTAAATAGCAAAACAGCAAAACAAATTTATCAACCTAGAAAAATTGAAAGTTTATATTTTGAAAATAATAAACGCGAAATGTATAATGATTCTCTTGAAGGTTTAACACCAAGAAAAAAAATTCGTGTTAGAAATTATCCTGACGCTGAAGACTCTAAACTATATCTTGAAACCAAAGTTTCAAGTATTGAAGGACGTTTTAAAACTCGGACTATAATTGATGAAAACAAATTTAATTATTTGAAAAAAACTGGAATTTTAGATTCTCAGTATGGTTTATGTAAACCATATCTTTATGTAGCATATAAAAGACAATATTTTAAAATAAACGATGTAAGAATATCAATAGACAATAACATTGTTTATAAAATATATTCACATGGCATATTTCAAAATGATCTAAATTCAATTGTGGAGATAAAAACCTCTATTAAAAAAGATTTAGACAAATTAATAGAAGATTTTCCCTTTCAAAAAAAAAGGTTCTCCAAATATTGTAATGCTGTAGAAAAATTAATTTCTCTATAATCTTTTTAACCCAATTTCAACGTATTTATTATATACTATACTTTTTAATTATGAAGTTTGCCGGATCCTATAAATTAAAAGCTAAAAAAAAAATCGTATGGGAATCGTTAAATGATACCAATATCTTAAAACAATGTATTCCGGGTTGTGAATCTTTTAATAAAGAAAGCAACACCGTTTTTAATGCTACTGCTACTAATCAAATTGGTCCTATGAATGCGCAATTTTCTGGTACAATTACTTTGTCAAACATCCAAGAAAATCAGAGTTATACAATTTCAGGAAAAGGCCAATCATCAATAGGTTTTGCAAACGGTAGTGCTGATGTAAAACTAGTGGAAGATAATGAAATTACCACTTTAAATTATGAAGTTAATGTTAACGTTGGAGGAAAAATTGCACAATTAGGCTCACGATTAATTAGTGGTGTGGTTCAAAAAATGGCAAATTATTTTTTTGGGCGTTTTGCTGATATTGTGTCACCTGTATTTAAAGAGGAAAAAAACTCAGGTAGAGTTGTAAAAGAAAAAAGAGTTAAAGAACTTAAATCAAATTTTCTAAATAAGTATATTTATTCGTTAATTATGATTTTAGTTCTAGTTTTAGTTGTAATCTTTTATTTTGTTTCACGTTAAATTCTTATTGAAGTATCTTTCTTATTAAGTTTTAATAAATCCGATGAGCGTTATTATTGTTTAGGGGGATAATAATGACCATGATAAACATTAAAGTAAACGGAAGAAAAATTTCGAAAGATATTTCGGATAGCACTCTTTTATCAGATTTTTTAAGGGATGATTTGGATCTAACAGGAACTCATGTTGGATGCGATACGTCACAATGTGGTGCCTGCGTTGTTCATTTAAATGGAAATTCAGTTAAAAGTTGTACGACTCTGGTAGCTGATTGCGTTGGTAGTGAAATAACTACTATTGAAGGGCTAGCAAGTAACGGAAAAATGCATCCATTGCAAGAGGCTTTTAAAAAAAACCATGGTTTACAGTGTGGTTTTTGTACACCTGGTATGGTTATGAGTGCAGTTGATTTATTACAAAAAAATAAAAAACCTAGTGAACAAGAAATAAGAGATTGGTTGGAAGGTAACATTTGTCGTTGTACAGGTTATCAAGGAATTGTAGCTGCTGTAAAAGAAGTATCTTCAAAAATGTAAGGAAACTAAAATATGGCAAATTTAATTGGAGCAAGAATAGAGAGAAAAGAAGATAAAAAGTTTTTGACAGGCAAAGGAAAATACACTGCTGACATTAACCTAACTCGTCAAACTTATGCGTATTTTGTGCGTTCACCCCATGCAAGAGCAAAGATTACTAAAGTTGATCATTCAAAAGCAATGAAAGCCCCTGGGGTAATAGATGTTTTTACAGGAGATTGTATTGCTAAAGATAAAATTGGCGGATTAATCTGCGGATGGAAAATTGTGAGTTACGACGGAAAAGATATGAAGTGTCCGCCCCATCCTGTTCTAGCTAAAGATTCCGTAAATTTTGTGGGAGATCATGTCGCTGTTGTTGTTGCTGAGACATTAGAAGAAGCCAAAAATGCAGCAGAATTAGTTAATGTAAGTTATAAAATTAAAAAAGCAGTAATAAATACCGCAAATGCAACAGAATATGAAACTATCCATGAAGGCATTGATAATAATTTATGTTTTGATTTCCTATTAGGAGACAAAGGAAAAACCGATGAAGCTTTCTCCAAAGCAGATAAAGTTGTTAAGCTAGATTTAGTAAATAATAGATTGGTTCCAAATGCTATGGAGCCTAGAGCAGCTATTGGTGATTATAACCCATCTTCAGATCTATTAACCTTATATACAGCAAGTCAAAATCCACACCTGGATAGATTAATTATGTCAGCATTTAACGCTGTACATCCAGAACATAAATTTAGAATTGTAGCTCCTGATGTGGGCGGAGGTTTTGGATCTAAAATCAATGTCTATGCAGAAGATGTGGTGGTTGCTTATGCATCTAAAAAAATTGGAAGACCAGTAAAATGGGTTGCTGAGAGAAGTGAGTCATTTTTGTCTGATAATCATGGTAGAGATCATCTAACCCATGCTGAACTAGCTATAAAAAATGACGGTAAAATAACAGGCATAAAAGTTGACACAATTGCAAATTTAGGAGCTTACGCTTTGGTCTTGGGGACTGTAACTCCAACATATTTATATGCCCCTTTACTTTTAGGACTTTATGATATTCCAGCTGCATGTTGTACTGTCAAAGGTGTTTATACAAATACAGCTCCTACTGATGCCTATAGAGGAGCAGGTAGGCCGGAAGCAACGTTTGTTGTCGAAAGAATTGTCACTGAGGCCGCTAAAGAAATCGGAATGGATCAAGCTGAATTTAGAAAGAAAAATTTTATTACCGAATTTCCTCACCAACAGTGTTTGGTGCATAATATAGACTCGGGTAATTACAATGCCCATCTAGACAAAGCGTTAGAACTAGCTGATTACAAAAATTTTGAAAATAGAAGATCGCAATCTGCAAAAAAAGGTAAATTAAGGGGAATTGGTTTTTCAACTTACCTGGAAGCTTGCGGAGTTGCTCCTTCTGCCGTAGTGATGTCAATTGGTGCGGGTGTAGGTTTATGGGAGTCCGCTGAAATAAGATTTAATGCTACAGGCAATGTTTCTGTTTTTACAGGAACCCATAGTCACGGACAAAGTCACGACACAACGTTTGCTCAAATTGTTGGTGATAAACTTGGCGTCCCAATAGAAAATATTGATATCATTCACGGAGACACTGATAAAGGACCTTTCGGAATGGGAACTTATGGATCAAGATCACTTGCGGTTGGAGGAACAGCAATTGTCAAAGCATGTGATAAAATTATTAATAAAGGTAAAAAAGTTGCAGCAAAAATGTTGGAAGGAAAACCTGAAGATATAGATTTTAAATCTGGAGAATTTATATTAAAAAATTCAAATAAAAAGAAAACAATTGGAGAAATTGCATTTGCCTGTTATTTACCCGGAACATTTGGTGATGTTAAATCTCCGCTTCCTGAGGGAGTTGAGCCTGGTTTGATAGAAACTTCTTTTTTTGATCCTTCTAATTTTTCATTTCCTTCAGGATCGCATATTTGCGAAGTTGAAGTTGACGAGAACACGGGTGAAACAAAAGTAGTTAAATATACTGTGGTGGATGATTTTGGAACAGTTATTAACCCTTTGGTTGTTGAAGGCCAAGTTTATGGAGGTGTAGCCCAAGGAATTGGACAAGCTTTATATGAAAATGTTCACTACGATGAATCAGGTCAGTTAACATCTGCATCTTTTATGGATTATGCAATGCCAAGAGCAGATAATTTTCCACAGATTAAATTGGATTATACATCAACACCCGCCACTTCAAATCCATTGGGAGCCAAAGGGTGCGGAGAAGCGGGAACTATTGCAGCGCCTGCAGCAGTAATGAATGCAGTTATTGATGCTATTGGGACAGATATTTCAATGCCAGCAACAGCTGAGAAAGTTTGGAAGGCATTAAAAAAAAATAGTTCAAAGAAAGTAGCAGCCTAAGGAAAGAATATGAAAAGTTTTAATTTTAAATCTGCGACAAATACAAAAGAAGCAGCAAAAATGGTTTCGGGTGGAGCAACTTTTTTAGCTGGAGGAATGACGCTTTTACCAGCAATAAAACTCAGATTAGCGGCATACTCAGATCTTATAAATATAAAAAAAATTAAAAACCTATCAGGCATTAAAGTTTCGAGTAAATCTTTAAGAATTGGCGCTATAACAACACATGCAGAGGTTGCTGCCTCTAAAGAAGTGGGAAAATCCATTTCGTCCCTTGCAATTCTAGCCGAAGGTATTGGTGATCCACAAGTTAGAAACAGAGGAACGATTGGTGGATCGATCGCAAATAACGATCCGGCTGCAGATTATCCTTCAGCTTGTTTAGCATTAAATGCAACGATACACACAAACAAAAGAAAAATTCCGGCTAATAAATTTTTTAAAGGAATGTTTGAAACTGATTTAAAAAAAGGCGAACTTATAGAATCGGTTGAGTTTGAAGTTCCAGAAAAATCAGCATATGCAAAATTCCCAAATCCCGCTTCAAGATATGCCCTTGTCGGTGTTTATGTTGCAAAATTAAAAAACGAAGTCAGAGTTGCGGTTACCGGTGTGGAAAGTTGTGTATTTAGATGCAAAAAACTTGAAGATATTTTATCAAAAAATTTTTCATCGTCAGCAATTGATGACGTAAATATCTCAAGCAAAGGATTTAATACAGATATCCATGCTTCAGCTGAATATAGAGCTCATATTATCAAAGTAATGGCAAAAAAAGCAGTTTCAAGCTGCTAAGAGTTCAAACTTAATAAAATTTAATTTAGACTAAAACAAATGAAAAATTCATTTGATGAGAAAATATTAGATGAAGCTGAGGACTGGCTTACGGCTAAACAAAATGTTGTATTAGCGACCGTTATTCAAACCTGGGGATCTTCACCTAGAGCAATTGGAAGTCGAATGATTGTAAATGATAAGGGGGATTTTTCTGGATCCGTATCAGGTGGATGTGTTGAGACTGCGGTAGTTCAAGAATGCATAGGATTAATCAAAGAAAATAAACCTTTTAAAAAAATAGAGTTTAAAGTTTCCAATGAAAGTGCTTGGGAAATTGGTTTGGCCTGTGGAGGTGAAATAGCAATCTTTTTGGAACGAATTAGTTAAATGAAAAAAGAATTACTTAAAGAAATTATTAAAAAAAAAGAAAAAAAGATTGAGTTTGCAATCATTACCAATCTTGATAATGGCGAAAGTTGTATTTTTGAAAAAAATAAACCTATCGATAAGAATTTTGAAAAATATAAAGACAATATCAATTTTTACTTTGAAAAAAAAAATAATGGTATAATGGACGGTACAAATATCTTTATCGAAACCTATATTCGTCCAATTAAAGTTATTATTGTTGGCGCTGTTCATATAGCACAATATCTAGTTAATTTTGCAAAGAGTTTAAATTTTGAAATATCTATTATAGATCCTAGAGGTTATTTTGCATCAGAACAAAGATTTCCTGATATTAAGATAATTAATAAATGGCCAAAGGAAGCACTTGAAGAAATTAAACCAGATCAAAATACTGCTTTGATAGCTTTAACTCATGATCCTAAAATTGACGACCCTGCCCTTCAATATGCATTGAATAATAATTTTTTTTATATAGGAGCTTTGGGAAGTAAAAAAACTCATGCAAATAGATGTGGGAGACTCAAAGAAGCTAAATTTACTGATGTACAGATTAACAAAATTTTTGGACCCATTGGAATTAAATTGGGTGGAAGATCAGCTCCGGAAATTGCCTTATCAATTATAGCGCAGTTAGTTTCGAAAGTTTATAAAAAATAATGATCTCAGCCATTTTACTAGCCGCTGGTCAATCGAAGAGAATGAATGGAGAAAATAAATTAACAAAAAAAATCAAAGGTACTCCATTAATAAAATACTCAATAGAAAATATTTTAACTAGTTCTATTGACGAATTAATAATTGTTCTTGGTTATCAAAAAGAATTAATTGAAAAGCTTATTGACAAAAATGATAAAATAAAAATTACTTTCAATAAAGATTTTAAAAGTGGAATATCTTATTCTATTAAAATAGGAATAAGCTGTTTATCTGAAAAATCTGAATCTTTCTTTATATGCTTAGCAGATATGCCCATGGTAAATAAAGATATTTATAATCAATTAATTAAATCAAGAAATAACAATGAAATAATTGTCCCTACATACAAAGGACAACAGAGAAATCCTGTTCTATTTGCTAAATCAATGAAAGAAAAAATCATGGAGATTACAGGTGATGTTGGAGCTAAAAAAATATTAGAATTAAATAAAGATAAAATATTAAACGTAGAAATTAATGATCAAAACATAACTAAGAGTTTTGATACTAAGAATCATTTCAATTTTTTATAATTTTGTTATCGGGATCATGAAACGCTTTAACTTCTATGATAGCTTTATATTTTGTTTTTTCAACTTCAATTTCTATATCTTTTCCATTTAGATTTTGTTCTGAATAGATATATCCAAAAGCCATATTTTTTTTAAAATTAAACGAAAAATTTCCTGATGTTGTTCTTCCAATAATTTTGCCATCACCTAATATAGGTTCATCATGAAGTAATAATGGGGATCCGGGTTTATTTTCTTTTAAACTTAAGATGACAAGTTTCTTTTTAGGTTTTTGATCCTTAATTTTAAGAAGTGCGTCTTTACCAATAAAATCGATATTTTTTTTATAACTAATTGCAAAACCTAATTCAGCTTCATATTGATTTTCTTCAGGTGTAATATCATGACCCCAGTGTAAATATCCTTTTTCCATTCTTAAAGTATCCATGGCGTGAACACCTGCATGACAGATCTGATATTTTGCTCCATCTTTAATTATTTTATTATAAATAGTTATTGCATTTTTTATTGGTATATAAAGTTCCCATCCTAATTCTCCCGCGTAAGACAATCGCTGCGCCCAAACGTTTATGTCTAAAATTTTAATATTTTTACCTGTCGCAAATGGAAAATCCTTTGTTTCAAAATATTTTC
>Ga0187833_10006932_pt1 | contig 10355 bp, 10 predicted proteins | sample ETNtaG_37_FD_167968 | JGI IMG/M metagenome (GOLD analysis project Ga0187833, IMG submission 167968) | Marine microbial and viral communities from oxygen minimum zone, Eastern Pacific Ocean - ETNP2014_SV_400_PacBio MetaG (Illumina Assembly) | ecosystem: Environmental > Aquatic > Marine > Hypoxic... | reverse complement strand
TTGTGCATTTTCATTTTACTACAACAAGTGGTGATTTCGATTTTGATACGTGGGAAATAGAAGATTTCTTAAAGGAAATTTCAGAAGACTTGCGTTATTTTAGACCACCAGAAAAATTTTACGCAAAGAAAAGATTTTCTAATTCTTTACTTAAATTTTGTAATACAACAGCCATACCTATTCCAGTTAGTCAAGAGAAACGAAAAATTAAAGAAGACAAGAAACTAAAAAAACGTATTGAAGTTTTAAGAAAGGCACTATCATCTGTTTAGTTTTGACTTAATTTATAAATAAGTCAGAAAAACATCCACCCCAAACCACATCTCACCTGTAATATCCCTGTGTATTCTGATGCATAAGTTTCCTCTTGATTTCAGTAAGCATCGGAGTAGTATAATCCTTAGTAATTCTACAATCTACATAATTGTCATACCAAGACTATAATCCATCATTTGATGGATATGCTTTTCAAGAATTAGGTTTACTTTCGTTTAAGAAAGGATAGATATGAAGAAGATTCTTTACGTTGATATGGATGATGTGCTGGTTGATTTCCAGTCAGGCATTGACAAAACCAATGAAGATGTGTGTGCTGAGTACGCTGATCGCCTTGATGAAGTGCCCGGAATTTTTTCGCTTATGAAACCTCTGCTTGGTGCTGTAGATGCCTACAAACAACTGGTGGTGGAATTTGACACATACATTCTTTCAACCTCCCCTTGGGAGAATCCATCTGCATGGTCAGATAAATTGATTTGGGTGAAAGAATACCTTGGGGAAGACGCACGTAAACGGCTGATTTTGACTCATAACAAAGATCTAAATATTGGTCATTTTCTTGTTGATGACAGGCTGAAAAACGGTGCGGATAAATTCAAAGGAGAGCTCCTGCATTTTGGTACAGAGAAGTTTCCTGACTGGAATGCAGTACTTGATTATTTAATACCAAAAGAAGGAAGGCACCTCACTTAAGATTTCCTATGGAGATATTTCTGACAGTGAAATACAGAATATTTGGATTGCTACGTAATAGAATTTGAAAGAGAGGGCACATCTCGCCACTTGACTAATGATAAGAGTAAAAAGAAAACCTAGAAAATGTCCACAATGTGGGTCAGCAAAGATAGCTGATATTTTATATGGCCTCCCCATCTTCAGTCCTGAGCTTGAGAAGGAACTTAAAGATGGAAAAATAGAACTTGGAGGATGCTGTATAAGCGATGATGATCCAATATGGAGATGCGTTGATTGCGAGACTGACATCTACAAAGAAACACGGTCTAAAGAAGACAAAGAGATATAAGCAGTAGTTGTATAAATCAGCAAAAAAATGATACTTGAGGATCAATATGGGATTTATCTGGAATATCATGCTCTCGTTCAGCGACGAGGAGCTTTGTTGGGATGACGATGAGGATGAGCCCCCGGAACCGCGCAAGTATGAGCCACTAGAACGGATCAACGCTTGGATCGAGAGTGAGGGCTCTGGGCGACTGGTCGAGTTAATTGGCCCAACTTACGATGACAATGCTGGGTATGGGATGGACGCTAACCTATACGGAGGCGGTTTCAAGCACTTCGATATTGAGGGTTTTATCAAGGTGGTCGAGTGTCAGAACTGGAAGGATCGTGGGGCAGTCCAACTGTGGGTGAAAGGCGCGGAGGAGGGAACGGGCGAAGATCCGTTTGTACTCATCAAGCTCCGACGAAGGAAGCTTGCCAGACACAAACCCGAACTGGCCGACTGGAGTAAACCGGCAAAAAAGAAGTCAAAAAAGAAGGCGAGTAAAAAAGCTGTTAAATTGTGGACAAAGGGTCAATTGAACACTCTGAAGAAGGAGTATCCGAAGGCGGATACGCAAAAACTTGCGAAGAAACTGAAGAGGACAATAGAAGCGGTTCGTTTCCAGGCGAAAAAATACGGTCTGAAAAAGACATGACTAAGGGTTAAATCGTTCAAAATGACAAACAATTCAATCCATACTTAAAAAGGTAATTGGAAGACTCTAAGAAGGAAGGGGAGTTGTAGAGAGAGAGGATAAGGTAAGGACACAGAAAATATGATTTGACATTTCAACCAAAATTGCTAGTTTAGCTTAAAGGAAAGGAGAAGGAACAGGGATAATATCTCTAGTTTTTCTCCTTTTTTTTATGCACACATTTAAGGGATAGAGACTTAAACTCAATAAGGACACTACCTTGGTGGCCTTCTCTTAATTCTACTTTCAAGGGTTGCGTAAGGGGGTAAATACGTGTCTAGGATTACTTCTCATTTAAATGAATACTTAGGTTTAATTAACAAGGAACGTTTGGTACTTTACAAACTACTTAAGCACATTGGAAAGTACGAATATGGTATCTCTTATGAAGAACATATCAAAACAAGAAAACACATAGAAAAGAAAATGGAATTATTCAAAGAGACTCCTTTGCTTAGACAAATGCATTGCATAAGCATGAAACATAACGGCAGATTGAGGCAAATAGATGCCTTTTTTAAGGCGGAAACGGAATTTGATAAAATTTATAATCAGATTGAAGACTGTGCTATAACGCACAACTTTCCTCATATGACTTTCTATTTGCCAAACAGTAAAGTTATTGGAGGAGGACTGGTTCTTGAGGAATGGTTTGATTTCTTGCTGAAAGAACATGAAGGTCCGCAAATATCGTTAATGACACTCCTCAAGGCCTTCCTAAAAGCCTTCCTAAAAGGCAATGCAAATCAACGCATAAAATATACACACAGACTATTTGATGTTATAGGGCCTAATGTTCGTAAGATTATAGAGCGAGAGATCCGAGGAAAAATTAATAAACAATATGATAAAATTAAGATCACGATAGAAGGGTTACAGCATTATACAGCTAAGAAAACAGCAGAAAACCGGCAACAAGATAGTAAGATTGAAAAACTTGTTCATATTTCTACATCACCTGACACTAAATGGATTGATATTGAGATGCTCTTTACTGATGTAGTGAAAGAAACTATAGACATATCAATTAAAGGTAAAAACCCTTTCAAAATTGCCTATTGGGATATATCCCTTAGAAACAAACAATCCAAGAAACCACTTAAAGCATGGGGAGCACTAATACAGTTTGCTACGTCAGAAAACAATGAAATACCAAGTAAAAAAATATCGTTTTACTATATAGCCAAATTAAGGGAAGTATTGTGCCACCACTTTGGTATTTCTGATGATCCGATTCCACATTTAGATAAAGAAGGGGTTTATAAAACATTGTTCCGTATAAAGGACAAATCCCACACAGAAGAGCATGGAGAAAGTATACAGAGAACGGAAAATGTCGAGTGTGCCGGATGTGAAGAATTAATCAAAAAGCCTGATCATTATAATCTTGATGATGAAGGTAATTATATATGTGATAAGTGTAGAGAAGCCAGTCATGATAGATTAAGCAAGGAAAACACTTATAATAATTATCCTGATAAAGACGAATATAATTAACCAGATTCTAAACTACTAATCTGCCTTACCGTTTAATAAATTACCCTACCACTCTTTAAAGAAAGCCTCAAAAAGTAGCTTCTCATCCGAAAACCAACATGCCTATCTGAAAACCGGCAATCCATTCTTAAAAATCTTAATTTTTTATCACTTCTTTTCTCATCGTATCCTAAAGCTAATCAAATCCTTACAGAGAACCTCTTAAAACAATAGTAAAAAAATCCTCCAACCCATTAGAAAACCGATGCTTTAAAAACAGAAGCATTTATTTTGATGTTGTTTAAATAGGAGGATATCAGATGTCAGAACATCTATTAAGCACGTCGGAAGTCTTAAAATTGTTAAATATACCCGTTTACAAATTGGATTATTTGTTCAAATCACAGAGGTTGAAACCTGAAGACTTTGCTACCTTGGGAACAGGACAAAGAGTTTATAAGTACACCGATTTAGTGAAAATAAAAGAGGCTCTTCTTAAGGTGGAGAGCAATTGATACTTTTGGTACTACTTATGACTATTTTGATAAACAGAAAAATAATATGAAAGGAGGAAACAAAATTGGTAATTACACTACAACATTTATTTTAGTAGGAAATTTCAATTTATTTCAGTAAGGAAATATATTTTTTAAAAATTATTAGGAGAAAAACGATGAGTAAAAAGATTTTAACACCAAAATTCAGAGTAGCATTTCCGAATGTATTCAAACCAAAGTTGAATCAACAAAATGAGCCCAAATATGGCCTTGTCATGTTATTTGACAAAAATACTGATATATCAGAATTAAAGGAGCTTGCTGATGAAGTTGCGAGGGAGAAATGGCCTAAAGGCGTGCCAACAGATTTAAGGAGTCCATTCCGGGATGGTAATGAGAAGGCAGATAAATATGACGGATTTAAGGATACTATTGCGGTTACTGCTAATAGTAACTATAAGCCGGGTCTTGTGAACCAAAATGTTGAAGAGATTATAAACCAAGAGGATTTTTACTCAGGCTGTTATGCCCGTGCGACAGTTAATGCTTATGCTTATGAAAAACTTGGTAACAGAGGAGTTAGCTTTAGCGTTCAAAATATCCAGAAATTAGATGATGGTGAATACTTGGGTGGGAAATCCAATCCCAAAGATGATTTTGGGCCTGTAACAGTTGGTGCTGAAGATGAAGTCAGCAAGGGACTATTTGGGGAATGAAAATTATTCATTTGGATTTTGAAACTAGAGCTGAAATTGATATTAGTAAAAGTGGTGCCTGGATGTATAGCATTCATCCGGGCACTACTATTCTATGCATGGCATACGCAATCAATGGTGAACCGGTAAAATTAATAACTACGTTCGAAAAGTGCCCATTTGATATAGCAGATAATATTTTTACGGCTCATAATGCTAGTTTTGAATTCTATGTATGGCATAACATACTGGTAAGGCAATTTAACTGGCCTGAGGTGCCACTAAGACAATGGCGATGTACAGCCACTATGGCAGCAAGCCATGCTCTGCCGCGCTCACTTGAAGATGTGTCAACCGCGTTAGAATTAGATATACAGAAAGATATGGAGGGCAAAAGAACGATGTTGAAGTTATCTAAACCCAGAAGGCCCTCTAAGACTAACCCTTCTACATGGCATGAAAAGCAAGAGGATTATAATATTCTATATGAATATTGTAAACAGGATGTTGAAGTAGAGCGACTGATATATAAAACACTCAGACCTCTTAATAAGAAAGAACAGGAGATTTGGTTTCTCGATCAAAAGATTAATATGAGAGGTGTTCAGATTGATGTTCACGGGGCAGAAGATGCACTTTTTATGATAGAAAAGTATAAGAATGAGTGTGAAAAAGAGGTGACAATATTGACTGACAGTTATCTCCATAACGTTAATCAGATAAACCGAACAAAGGACTGGATTAAATCTCAGGGAGTTGATATGCCCAACATGACTAAATCAACAGTTAGCCATATTATTGCAAACTGTAAATTACCGGACAACGTACGCCGACTACTTGAGATTCGACAACAACTCAGTAAAACCAGTACAAAAAAGTATCAGGCATTAAATATTGCTACTGATATAAATGGTAGGCTAAGGGATTTGTTGCTGTATCATGCAGCCAGTACAGGTAGGTGGGGAGGAAGAATGTTTCAGCCTCAGAATTTACCCAGAGGTAATGTGCAGAATATAGAAGAGTGTATTAGGGCCTTAGGAACTCATGATATTCATAAGTTCAAAAATTTATATCCTGACGTTATGGGTGCAATCAGTTCATGCATCCGAGGTATGATTGTCGCTAAAGAGGGTCATGACCTGATCGTAGCTGATTATAGTTCTATTGAATCACGTATTGTTCTCTGGTTGGCAAATGATGAGGCGGGACTTGAAAAATATAGAAACAAAGTTGATTTGTATGTAGATATGGCAATGCGTATTTATAAAAAAAATAATATTAGCGAGAAAGAACGGCATCTTGGAAAGACAACCATCTTGGGATGTGCATACGGAATGGGACACAAAAAATTTAGGGAAACCTGTAAGAACCAAGGGCTTGAAATCACTGAAGAAACAGCACAATTGGCCATATGGGCTTATCGTCAGACATATAAATTAGTTAGGCAAATGTGGTTCAACCAGGAGAAAGCGGCCATAAAGGCCGTAAGATCAAAAAAACTGATTTCTTGTAGTAAAGTATATTGGGGTGTTGTAGGCGATTTTCTTTACTGCAAACTCCCTTCAAAGAGATGTCTTGCATATTACAGACCTGAAGTAGTGGAGGTCGAAAAGTTTAACGAGGCGAGGGAAGAACTTACATATTTGGGAACAAACTCTATTACAAGAAAATATGAGCGCCAGAGCACATGGGGCGGGAAATTGGTTGAAAATATCACACAGGCTGTTGCCAGAGACGTACTTGCAGAAGCTATGATTAGATGTGAAAAGACCGGGTATAAAATTGTATTAAGTGTGCATGATGAACTGATTGCAGAGGTTCCTTCTGATTTTGGTTCTTTAGAAGAATTTATTGATTTAATGACGACTCTTCCTTTGTGGGCAGAAGGTTGTCTTATTGAAGCCGAGGGTTGGAGAGGAAAGAGATATAGGAAATAATATGCTTATGCAAAGAAAAGAAATTATAAATAAATATTGGGAAGCAGGGTTTTCACTCATTCCCATCAGTAGAAAAAAAGTTCCTTGTCTTAAAGGGTGGCAAAATACATCAGTGGGGCAATATATCAAAGAATCTGATTTCCCTGAAAATATTGGGGTAGTATTACAGGGAGACGATCTTGTTATTGATGTTGATCCAAGACATTTTAAGGAAGGTGATAATCCTTTTAAAAGACTCAAACAAGATATTGGTTGTGATTTTAAGGATACATTGGTAGTCGAAACAGGGAGAGGCGGAATACATATATACCTAAAGAACCCAGCAGATACACTTCTCAGAGCGTCTCATCCTGACTATCCGGGAATTGACTTCAAGAAAAAAGGAGGCTTTGTTGTAGCTGCTGGGTCTATTCACGGTGATACAGGTAAAACCTACAAAATAATTAACGGCGATGACTTTAATATAATGGAAGCCCCTTCAAGGTTGCTGGAATTACTCATGAAAGATAAGGTGGATTTCAGTAATTTACAGAAACTGAACGGTTATTGCGATTCTAAACAAACCATAAGCAGGTTTATAGAGCGTTTGAAGAATACTCAATATTATATAAGTGGTGGTTCTACACCGCCAAAGGTCTTTGAGACTGCTTGTTTAGGTAAGGATTACGGCCTTTCTCCTCAAGTGGCTCTTGATTTAATGAATAAGCACTGGAATCTTAAGCCTGGCCGCTCTTATGAAGATATAAAATATAAGGTTGCATGCGCTTATAAGTATGGCGCAAATCCTATTGGGTGTAAAAATCCAAGGGCTGATTTTACTTCTGTAACTGTTGATTCTGTAATTTTAGGCAGTAATCAAGAGAAATGGCAAGATCCAATACCCTTTGATGATTATTCTAAACTCCCAGAATTCCCCACAGAAATACTACCAGAAATAGGAAGAGAAATGGTGGAGGCAGTGTCAAAAGTGAATCAGGTAGATAAAGGATTACCGGGAAGCATGTATTTAGCAGCATTATCTACATGCCTTTCTAAGAAGTGCCAAGTTGATTTGGGGACACATACTGAACCAGTTAATATTTATACATGTCCAATACTTGATCCGGGTGAACGCAAATCAACTACCATGAATCTAATGATGAATCCTATCTACAAGTATCAAAAAGACATGATATGGGAGGTGATTGATGATGAAGATCCACCTGTATATGTGGTAGATGACATCACCTCAGAGGCTTTATTTCAAGTAATGTCAGAGAATAATGAATGCATGAGTGTAATCAGTGCAGAAGGTGGAGTATTTGGAATAATGGCTGGTAGATACAATGGAAACGGTAAAGGGAATATTGATGTTTACCTAAAAGGGCATGCAGGTGATCCCTGTAGTAATCATAGAATTGGACGTAGATCACAATCTATGAATTCCCCATCATTAACTATATGCTTGGCAGTGCAACGAGACATAATAAGAGAAATTGGGGTTAATAGACAGTTTAGAGGCCGAGGTTTGTTAGCAAGGTTTCTGTATAGTAACTGTACGCACAAAGCAGGATATAGGAGACGGCAGAAAGAAGCTATAACTAGTGTTCTTAAACAAGAATATAGAGAGCACATTCTTGAATTAATGAGAATGCCCTTAAACCTTCACAATCTTGAGTTGTCTCCTGAAGTACAGAATGCTTGGGATGAATTCTATAATAACATAGAAACTGAGATGCAAGCAGGTGGACAGATGGCATCAATAAAAGATTGGGGTTCAAAACTCCCCGGTGCAGTAGCAAGAATTGCTGGATTACTGCATTTTGCAGAACACGGTCAACAAGCAAAAGACAAAACTATTTCTGTCGATATTGTCAATGCTTCTATGGTTCTTGGTGTCTACTACAAAAAGCATGCACTTGCTACATTTGGATTTATGGGAGAAGACTCTGGAATTGAATCAGCGAAAAAAATACTGGAATATTTAATCCATCATAAACCAGATAGTTTCAAGGGAAGAGATATCTTGAGAAATAAAAATTATTTCAATAACATGAGAGGGATTTTCCCTGGATTGATATTACTGATGGAAAGAAATTATATTAGGGAGGCAAAAATGAATACAACTGGTATAGGCAGACCTGAGTCAACGATTTACGAAGTTAATCCAAGGGTGAAAAAATTATAAAACCACTGACAATACCGACAAAACTATATGGATTCTTAAAGCTTTTGGCTTTTTGTCGGTATTGTCGATGCATTCTAGTAAAAACATTAATATGAAAATTGAAATAGACGAAACACAATTAATAAATGATATTGTTGAGAAGGTGATTGAACGGCTTACCCCTCTACTGAGGCAAAATTCTAAAAGTAGCGACAATGAGTTAATGACCGTTGAAGAATTGACAGTTTATCTCAAAACTAAAAAATCATCCATTTATGACAAGGTTCATACACGATCCATTCCGTTCCTGAAATATACGAGCTCCTTAAGGTTCAGGAAAAAGCATATTGACATCTGGTTAAGCAATCCTTACCATCCAGATTTGGATAATTATAACCTTAATCATAATGGAAGGGGGTGATAAATAATGAGAAAGACAAAAGGTCTGTACAAGCGCGGCAAAAGCAAATTTTATTGGATGTGCTATGAGGCAGGTGGTAAGTCTTACCGTGAAAGCACAGGCAAGACCACACAGAAAGAAGCTGAGTATATTCTGGCTTGTCGAAGGAAAGAAGTCGAAGAGGGCATTTTGCCTGATGCCACGAAAATCAATTACAAGTTTGCTGAGCTGGCAAAGGAGTATCTCAAATGGGCTGAGAGGCAACGGTCATACAAGGACAAGAAGCGATGGATGAGGCAATTGGTTGAGGTCTTTGGTAGTCGTTATGTAAAGGATTTAAACACCAGGGAGATTGAGCAGTGGCAGAGCCGGCGGTTAAAATACAATAAACCTAGTACGGTAAACCGTCTTTTGGCTACATTAAAGCACATGGTTAACAAAGGTACTCAGTGGGGGATGGCAAGTGATGGAGCACTTAAACAGGTGCGGAATGTAAAGCTACTGCCAGAAGACAACAGAAGGTTGAGATTCTTATCTGTAGAAGAGTGTCAAACTCTTATTGACTGTTGTGCACCTCATCTAAAACCGATTGTAACGGTTGCCTTGCACACTGGGATGAGGAAGTCTGAGATACTTGGATTAAGATGGGAGCAGATTGACTTGACTCACGGATTTATTTTGCTCGAGACGTCTAAAAATGGAGAGCGAAGAGAAATCCCGATTGATAACACGCTTAGAGAGATGTTTGAAGAGATGCCTCATAGCATTGAGAGTATCTACGTGTTTACAGACAGGGATGGTAATCCGTATAAAGAGGTCAAGCACAGCTTTAGAACGGCATTAAGAAAGGCAGGTATCCATGATTTCAGGTTACACGACTGTCGGCACACGTTTGCGAGTCATCTTGTAATGGCAGGAGTTGATCTGGTCAGTGTAAAGGAGTTGCTTGGTCACAAGTCTCTGGCTATGACCATGAGGTACTCGCATCTGTCGCATGGACACAAGAGAAGGGCGGTAAATATCCTTGATAAAGTCCTCTCAAATGAGCAAACCGAAAATTCACTTCACACTTTACTTCACACCCGGGCCCCAAACACCACTACCTCTAATCGTAAGTACTTTGATAGTAAAGTACGCCCTGAAGGAATCGAACCTTCGACCCACTGATTAAGAGTCAGTTGCTCTGCCTGGCTGAGCTAAGGGCGCAATTATAATTTATGTATTA
>Ga0187833_10006931_pt1 | contig 10356 bp, 8 predicted proteins | sample ETNtaG_37_FD_167968 | JGI IMG/M metagenome (GOLD analysis project Ga0187833, IMG submission 167968) | Marine microbial and viral communities from oxygen minimum zone, Eastern Pacific Ocean - ETNP2014_SV_400_PacBio MetaG (Illumina Assembly) | ecosystem: Environmental > Aquatic > Marine > Hypoxic... | reverse complement strand
ACGAAAGAAACTCCCCTTTTCTCACCGCGAAATCGGAGAGCGTTGATGAGCTCCTCCCACGACGGGCCTGCGGTAATCCGACGCAGATGCTTTATAATCATAACAACCTCATTCATTTTGTGAAGAACTTGTTTCCTTAAGAAGAGGGAGGAAACTAGGCCCCGTTGCTCCGAGGAGCGTTCGAGTATATTAGGTTAAATATGGCTTAATGTCAATGAAATATTGGATTGGCAAAGCTGAAATAAAAAAAAACCGACCGCTGATCCTTATATATTTAGTGTGTGAGTAGCACTAAATATATAAGGATCAGACAGGTCGGGGGACAACTCACGAACAAAACAAAACAAAACAAAACAAAACAAATAACTATCTAAAGACTATCATACTTGATCATATTTGTCAAGTACTTTGCCTGTTATTATTTTAATATCGAAAATAGCCCTATAAATAAGGCTATTACGGTCTACTTGGAGCCCATAACAAGTAGGAATTATATTCGCAGTGTGGTATAGCCAGCTACAAATGTCAAGCCAAACAAAAAACTACCATCTCTGGTGTTTCTTGTGCCTTAATTCATATGATTAAAAATTTTTCTTTCCCCTAATCAAAACCGCCAATTCGTTTTTGCCTCGAAAATTCAAAACCAACTGGCTGCCGAGCGAAGCGAGATGGTTTCCTTTTGCTTGCAATTTCCTTTCTAGTGCGCCGGGTAGGATTCGAACCTACGTAGGTCGAAGACCGACAGGTTTACAGCCTGTTGCAATTGACCACTCTGCCACCGACGCATTCCGAGAGTAATATTAAAAGAAGTTTGTCTAAAAATCAATTTATGCTAGAGCCCCTTCCTTTTTTCTTCTTGAAACTTTTGTTCTTTTGAGATTACTTGAAAGTATTTTTTTACTTCCCCTTTTTATTTCAAAAGAAAATTCTTTCCCTTTCAAATCGACCGAAACTTTCCCTCCATTCATAATATTATGGGAAATCATCATCGAGGCAACCGGATTAAGAATTTTACTTTGAATTAGTCTCTTTAACGGTCTTGCTCCATAGTTAGGGTTATAACCTTCGTCAACAAGATATTTTAGGGCTTTTGTTGAAATCTCTAGACTGATATCTTTCTCTTTCAGTCTATTTTTAACATGTCCAATTTGGATATCAACAATGTTCTGAATTGCTTTCTTGCTCAAAATATTAAAGATAATAATTTCGTCAATTCTGTTCAAGAATTCCGGCTTAAAACTATCCTTTAAAGCTTCCGTAACTTTCTCTTTCATCTCGCTGTATTTGTCAGTTTCAGTGAAATCTCCATTAGAAAATCCAATCTTCTCCATCTTGTCTATAAATATTGAGCCAACATTTGAAGTCATAATAATGATGGTATTTTTGAAGTTTACAGTTCTGCCTTTAGCATCGGTCAGCCTTCCGTCATCAAGAATTTGAAGCATAACATTAAATACTTCGGGGTGGGCCTTTTCAATTTCATCAAAAAGAATAACGGAATAAGGCCTATGTCTAACAGTGTCAGTTAAGGTCCCGCCTTCTTCATGACCGACATATCCAGGAGGTGCACCAATCATTTTGGAAATAGCGTGCCGTTCCATATACTCTGACATATCAACCCTAATCAAAGCCTTCTCGCCATCAAACATAAACTTGGTTAAAGTTTTTGTTAACTCCGTCTTACCAACTCCAGTTGGGCCAAGAAACATAAAAGAAGCAATTGGTTTGTTTGGGTCAGAAATTCCAGCTCGAGACATTTTAACCGCAGCAGAGACCTTCTCAATTGCGTCGTCTTGTCCAACAATGCTTTTCTTTAGTTCTTCTTCCATACGGGCAAGTTTTTGAGCTTCGGCTTCAAGCATTTTCTCAACCGGAATACCAGTCCATCTGGAAACCACTCCCGCAATATCCTGATCACTTACTTCTTCTTTTAAAATTCTTCTGGATTTTTGAAACCTCTTTAACTTTTTAGTTTTGCTTTCTAATTCGCTTTCAAGAATAGGAATTTCTCCATACTTAATTTCGCTGGCTCTGTCCAAATCAGAAACAATAATCGCTGATTCCTCTTCTACTTTCAAATTTTCAATCTTCGTCTTAATCTCCCTTATCTCAGAAATAACTCCTTTCTCGTTCTTCCACTTAAGTTCGAGTTCATGTGTGTTCTCTTTAAAATCGGAAATCTCCTTTTCAATTTTTTTAATTCTGGCTTCATTCTTTTTATTCTTACTTTCTTTTTTTAGAGCCCTCTTTTCAATTTCCAACCTCATTATTTTTCTGTGTGCATCTTCAAGAATTGGCGGTTTTGTTTCAAGAGAAATTTTTAGGGATGATGACGCCTCATCAATAAGGTCAATTGCCTTATCAGGTAGATATCTGTCAGTTATGTATCTGGAGCTTAAACTAACTGCCGTCTGGATGGCATCATCAGTAATTTTCACGCCGTGATAAAGCTCATATCTCTCCTTCAGCCCCCGTAAAATAGCAATGGCATCTTCTGGATTTGGTTCACTAATTTGAACTGGTTGAAATCTTCTGGTTAAGGCTGGATCCTTTTCGATATACTTTTGATACTCTTTTAAAGTAGTTGCACCAATAGCTTTAAGTTCTCCTCTGGCCAAAGCTGGTTTAAGCATATTTGAAGCATCCATAGCCCCTTCTGCCGCTCCTGCTCCAACAATAGTATGAATTTCATCAATAAAGAGGACTATTTTCCCACTGGCTTTTTCTATTTCTTTCAAAATGGCTTTTAGTCTCTCTTCAAATTCCCCTCTGTATTTTGTACCAGCAATCAAAAGCCCTAAATCAAGCGAGACAAGCTCTTTGTCTTTCAATGGTTCTGGCACATCACCAATTGCTATTCTGTTAGCCAATCCTTCAACTGCTGCTGTTTTACCAACTCCAGCTTCCCCAATTAGAATCGGATTATTTTTAGTTCTTCTGGAAAGAATTTGAATAATCCTGTTTATTTCCATATCCCTCCCAATAACCGGATCAAGCTTGTTGTCAGCGGCAAGCTTCGTAAGATTTCTGGTATATTTTGTAATTGAACGAAACTTTTTAGTTCTTGGAGAGACATCTGTGATATCTTCCTTACGGAGCTCTTTCAAAACTCTCTTGACTCCATCAATTGTAATTTTAAATTTCGAAAGAATTTGCTTAGCTTCGCCTGGAACTTCCAATATTGAAATAAAGAGATGCTCAGTAGAAATAAACTCATCATTCAAACTTGCCGCAATATTTGAGGAACCCTCTAAAACTTTTCCAAGTTCCGGGGTCAGATAAATTTGATATGAAGGAGAGATAACAGAATTGCCGTCAGGCCTTTCGATAGCCTCAATCAAATGATCACTTAAAAGGACAATGTCAATTTCCAATTTATCTAAAAGGGAAGCAACAACTCCTTCCTCTTGGAGAACAAGGGATGTCAAAAGATGCAAAGGATTAACATGGCTTTGGCTACGCTCAATCGCCAATTCATGAGATTTTTTGACTGCTTCTTTGGCTTTGCTTGTAAAACGGTTAAATGGTGGCATATAGTGCTTCTCAAAAAGAATAATTACCTAAAACAAGTACTATTCCACTACTTCCTCAACATTCTCCGACTTTTTAGAGATTAAGTCAAGAACAGAATTTATAGGAACAGAGAAATCTCCATCCTTTCTCGTAATGTTGATTCCTAGAAGGAACCCATCAACATCAATAAGTGGGCCACCAGAATAATCTGATGAAAAGGCTATATTACTTATAATAGTACCTAGAGTCCCAATCGTTGTCTGATTCTCTTCACCTTCAACGGGAAGCTCCACGATATTCTCATTCAATTTTGAAACAATTCCGGTTGAAACCGTATCTCCAGAAAGCCCTCCAATTGCTATAACCGTCTGTCCCAACCTAAGGTTCTCTGTGTCTCCAAAACTTGGTTTTGTAAGTTTAACTACCGATTCCTCTTCTTCTAATTTATTTAACTTTAAAAGTGCAACTCCGTCCGACAGGTTCAAATCATCTACACTGACGCTGTGAACTCTACCACTTGATGTTTTAATCAAATAATCATTTGATTCAGTAAGATTAAGCGAGTCGGTTACAATTAATCCATCACCCGAAACCACAACTCCAATGCCTAGGGTACTGCCAAACTCACCATCTAAACCTTCTAAACCAACCCTAACAACACTTTTTGAATTTTTATCAACGGCATCAATTATCAAATTTTCTTCTTTAATAACAACCGTTGTCTCCTTTGTCACAACACTTGCCGTCTGTCCCGGCACCACTTTTTCAACGGTTCTTTCAACAACCCTGTTAATAGTCTGAGTTACTCCCGGGGGAGCTTGATCTACAAGAGTAATAGTAACAATGCCCGTCGCAATTGAAGTAATAAAACTTACCAGTAGGGCTAAAAGGATAAGCTGTGTCTTTGTTAAATCTTCCATTGAGTAGCTAAATAATAACAGAAAACCTAACTGCCTTTCAAGTTAATCGGATAAAATATTTGAAAAAATCTCAATCACTTTGTCAATCTCCTCTTTAGTAGTATCTCGTCCTAAGGAGAACCTCACACCAGTTTTTACATCTGGGCTTCCTAAAGCTTTTAAAACATACGAGCCTTCTTCCTTCTCGCCAATACAGACGCTTTTGGTGGCGCAAGAGACCCCTTTTTCATCAAGTTTGATAAAAAGAAAGTCGCTATCCTGACCAATAACACTGATGTTTACATTGCCTGCAGATCTGTATTCCCTGCTTCCATTCAAAATAACTTTATCACTTAAATTTAAAGAGGAGTCAATAAAATGATCACGAATAGGGAGAACTTTCTTTAAAGTTTCTGGTCTTTCTGACTCAACAATTTCGAAAGCCTTGGCCATACCGACAATAAGAGGAACGTTTTCTGTTCCAGGTCGAAGCCCTCTTTCTTGCCCTCCTCCCAGTAAAACAGGAGATAGATTAACATTTCTATTTTTGTACAAAACCCCGACACCCTTAGGACCATATATTTTTTGCCCATCCATACTCATCATATCCACGCCAAGGCCATCAACTTTAATCTCAAGATAAAGTGGGGCTTGGCTAGCGTCGGTATGAAAAACAACTCTGGGGTTTTTCTTTTTAATTAAGTTTGATATTTCTTTAAGTGGCTGGACTGTCCCTATTTCACTATTTACATATACTATGGAAACTAAAACCGTATCTTCATTGATCATTTGTTCTAACTCCCTCATATTAATCAGACCATCGCCAGTCACTGGAACAAAATCAACCCCTAATCCCTTCTTTTTATATTTTTTAAAGATATCTAAAACAGAAGGATGTTCTATCACACTTGTAATAATATGGCTTCCGTCTAGTTTCCCCTTATCTTCCAAATAATTCAAAAAACCAATAAGAGCCAAACTATTTGACTCTGTTCCACCTGAGGTAAAAAATATTTCCTCTCTTCTAACCCCGAGTATTTGAGAAATAGTTTCTCTGGACTTCTCGAGATGCTCCTTAGCTAAGAGACCGTCTTTATGTTCATTGCCAGGATTTGCAAAAATTTCACTCCAGAAAGGTTCCATAGCTTCCTTCACTCTCTTGTCCAGCGGCGTTGCTGCAGCATGGTCCAAATAAATTCTCTTCATAGTTATGAATCCTATAACAAAAGAAGAAACAAGAAAAGTTGGGATAACTTTTTATTGCCTTGAAAAATGGCTCAATAAGTGTATAATCTGGCACATGCCAAAAAATGAGAGGTCACCAGTGATAGTTGTTGTCGGCCACATTGACCATGGAAAGTCAAAACTTTTGGATTATATCAGAAAGAGTAATGTGGTCGAAAAAGAGGCTGGGGGAATCACCCAGCATATTTCGGCGTATGAAGTAGAGGTACCTCTTAGTGATGGTAGAAAAAAGCAAATCACATTTTTAGACACTCCCGGACACGCAGCCTTTTCTAAAATGAGAAGCAGAAGTTGTAACATTGCAGACATCGCTATTTTGATTGTATCAGCAGAAGAAGGTGTCAAAGCCCAAACTCTTGAAGCATTGAAATCTATAAAAGGCTGTAATATCCCATTTGTTGTTGCTATAAACAAAATAGACAAACCAGAAGCAAATGTAGAAAAAACAAAAAATTCTCTTTTAAAAAACGAGGTCTATTTAGAAGGACTTGGTGGAGACATCCCGTATGTTCCAGTTTCGGCAGAGACAGGAAAAGGAATTCCTGACCTTTTGGAAACAATTGTTTTACTGGCTGAAGTTGAAGAATTGAAAGGAAATCCTGAAGTATTAGGAACAGGATTTGTAATTGAAACAAACATGGATTCAAAAAGGGGAATTTCAGCTTCTCTTATTATAAAAGATGGTCATATTAAATCAGGAATGTATATAGTTTCTGGGGAAAGTAGCACACCTGTCAGAATCATGGAAAACTTTTTAGGAAAGGCTGTTAAAAAAATGGGGCCCTCGGATCCAGTCAACATTACTGGCTGGAACAAGCTTCCTAAAGTAGGAAATCAATTTAAAGCTTACAAAAATAAAAAGGAGGCTTTGATGGAGGTTGAAAAAACTGTTAAAAAAGAGACCACAGCTGTACGAGTTGCTGGAGACGCGGAAGAAGGGAGAATAGTTATCCCCGTCATTATAAAAGGAGATACTCAAGGAAGTGTTGAAGCAATCGTTGGGGAAATAGAAAAGATTGAAACAGAAGGTGTAATAATTAAGATTACCGAAGCAAAAACCGGAAATATAACAGAAAATGACGTAAAGATTGCCGGGGGAAATCAAAATTCTATTATCCTAGGATTTAATGTTAAGGAAGATAGAGGTATTAACACTTTAGCCGAGAGATTAGGAGTTGAAATACAGTTATTTGATATCATATATAGACTAACGGAGTGGCTGGAGAAAAAAGCTGTGGAAAGAAAACCTAGAATCAAGGTTGAGGAAACAAGCGGTAAAGCAAGAATTTTGAAAATCTTTAGCAAAAGTAAAGAAAAACAAGTAGTGGGAGGAGAAGTTTTTGAAGGAAAAATCAACAAAGGTGATAAAATTAAGATAACCAGAAGGGGGGAAGAGATCGGAAATGGAAATATATTGGAACTTCAAATTACTAAGACGGTGGTTGAAAGTGTGAATGAGGGTAACCAATTTGGGGCAAAGATTTCATCAGGAGTTGAAATAGCAGAAAAAGACAATATTGAGAGCTTCTCTTTGGTAGAGAAATAAAATGACGCTAAGACAGGATAAAATATCCTCTACAATTAAAAAGCTGGCTGGGGAGTTTATTAATCTGGAATCAGACAGAGAGTCTATGATTACTCCTATCGGAGCTAACATTTCAAAGGATTTAAAAAACGCCACCATCTATGTGACAATTTTCCCTGAAAACAAAGAAGAAGAGTCTTTGGAATTCTTAAAAAGAAAGAGGTCTGATTTTAGGGAATTTTTCAAAAATCAAATTAAAATAAAAACCATTCCCTATTTTGACTTTGAGATTGACACTGGAGAGAAAAACAGACAAAGAATTGAAGAGCTTTCAGCAAAGTAGTTTTTCTGCTAAATTTTTAAAGAAGGCACGGTAGCCAAGTGGTAAGGCGTTCCTCTGCAAAAGGAATATACAGGGGTTCGATTCCCCTCCGTGCCTCACTGCCCGGGTGATGGAATTGGTAGACATAGGGGACTTAAAATCCCCGGGCCGCAAGGCCATGCGGGTTCGAGTCCCGCCCTGGGCACAATTATGGAACTTGTCCGCCCATGGCGGGCTTTTTCTTTGGCGGCGCGAAGCGCCGCCCACGCTGTATGTGTTTGTTTTGCGGGGAAATTCGGAAAATTCGGCGCGCTTGCGCGCACTGATTTGTTTTGGAGGAGGAGGTTCGAGCCAAAGATTTCTTTGGCTTTGACCTTTTTCTTAAAAAGGTCAGTATCCCGTGCGATTCCATTCAGGTTTTGAGCGTCTTTTATCCATTCTTTCATCGGTTCGAGGCAAAAACGAATTGGTGGTTTTGATTAGAAGTAAGGTCTAAGTCGGAGTAATGTCGTCCCGCTTCAGTGCTGGACGAAGAACAAGAATCCGACCTTGGCCACCCCGAGGGCACACCCACAAAGTGTGCCCTCTTTTAATTTGTAGATTTTCAAAAAATTTATCATAATAGGAAATATGGTTAGACTCACATGGAATGATATAGAAGGGATGACAGATGAATTAGCTACAAAAATAAAAGCTAGCGGATTTAAGCCAGACTATATTATTGGTCTAGCAACTGGAGGACTCATACCGTTATATTTTCTTGCTAGAAAACTTGAGAATAATCGCAACATTTTAACTATATCTGTAAATTCATATGATAAAGACAAAAAGGGTGATTTAAAAATTTCATATCTACCAGAAATAGACTTAAGTAATAAAAAAATATTATTAGTGGATGATATTGCCGGTACGGGCGATACTCTTAAAGAAATTTTGAATATCTTAGTTGATAAATATAAAGTAGGAGAACTCAAAATTGTTACCATGGTTGTACTCAAAGACAGCACATTTTATCCAGATTGGTATGGCGTAGAAAAAAATGAAGATTGGGTTGTATTCCCTTGGGATAAGGCTGAATTTCCTGAGCATTTTTAAACTTGACATCTCATTTCTAGTTGTGTATAATATAAGGTAGAGTAAGCTCCTTGAAATCTTGTGAAGATTACCACAGCAGAAAGTATTTTAATTTATTTTTAGAATTTTTTCTGCTGTGGTAAAGGTATTCCACCTAAACACAGCAAGGAGATCGTATGACAAATGAAGAAATTGCAACTGCGTTGCTCGAAGCATTGTATCCCTCCCTAAAGGAGCACCCCTCTCTTATGAAGCGGAAACGCTTCAACATTATGAGGGAAGTAATAAAAAGATCTCCAATGTTAGACAACCACACAACGTTTGTGGTTGAGGTTGAGAAAACCGCTTCCGCAGCGAAGATACCGGTAGAAGAATTGAAGCTCTTCTACAAAGAAATCTTTGGGGGGTTACTCGACGCCGCGAAAGCGAGGGAAGATGCGACAGCTCGGCTTAACAGTCGAGGATGGCCGCCGAATGTAATAGACACAATGAGGTAAGTCCTCCGAGACTTGAAGGAGTCGCTCGATAATGAACCTTCACTGCTCTTTGCAAGAAAGCACAATCAACTCTCACTCACTAGCGTTGCAATGCAAACCTAGTGGTGAGCATTAAAATGAATGTTAAAAGTTAATTTTCATTTTAATGCTCATACAAACAAAACTCTCGATTAAACGATCGAGAGTTTTGTTTTCAATTTAGCATTCCCATTTTTTTAGATGCCCGCCCCGCCGAAAAACAAAAAGCCGAAGCCCGCGCGGATTCCTCCCCAGACCCCTCCTCCGCGCGGGCGAGTCCGAATTTCATAAAAACATCAGACGAACTTTTGCGAATCCTTTTCCCCAGAAAATATGATTCGCAAAAGTTCGTCCGCTTTATTTATTTTGAAAATAGGTTCTAACTTGGTATAGTAAAGACACCACGTTGGAAAAGTCAAATTTTGAAAGCTGCCGAAGAACCTGTAAAAACCATTGCCTCTCATTGTAAACTCCTTGAGTTCTTTCAATATATTTTAATTATATTATTTCTAATGTCCGCCCAGTAGGATTCGAACCTACGACCTTTCGCTTAAGAGGCGACTGCTCTACCAGCTGAGCTATGGGCGGATGTATAAAATAAATTTTCAAAAACTCGTGTGGGCGAGGGGAGACTCGAACTCCCACAGCCGAAGCTACTAGTTCCTAAGACTAGCGTGTCTACCAATTCCACCACTCGCCCATCCTAAATTTGAATAATAGTTCAATATTGGCCATATAACAAGCCATTTTAAAAGGAAGGTGTATATATAAACAGGGCACGGTTGCCAAGCAACCGCACCCCGTTCTTTTTTAATAATTTACCTAAATTCCAAAAGTACCTTCAATAATGGCTATGATTCCTTGAACTGAAGCCATTATAAACAAGCCAATGATACCCCATAACATATGCTCTTTCCCTGTTTCCCTACCTTCTTTATCTGAGGATTTCCAGATAAATTCAGCCAAACCCCAGAAAAAATAAGCAACAGCAAGAACAAACAACAACAAAACTATGGGATCTAAAATTTCACCCTTTATAGCTTCAAGAAGATTATCCATACGTCCAGTCCAGAAATCTTACAGACCTGGTACGGTAGGAAGATTTATAGTTCCACCTGAATCGACACCAGTAGTCTGTCCCAATAGGCCAATAATGCCCCAAACAGAAACCATGACAAAAAGGGCTATGATTCCCCAAACCATAATCATCTTCCCTTCTTCCTTATTTTCATCATTACCTTGTGCAAGAATATATTTTGCTAA
>Ga0187833_10006930_pt1 | contig 10356 bp, 5 predicted proteins | sample ETNtaG_37_FD_167968 | JGI IMG/M metagenome (GOLD analysis project Ga0187833, IMG submission 167968) | Marine microbial and viral communities from oxygen minimum zone, Eastern Pacific Ocean - ETNP2014_SV_400_PacBio MetaG (Illumina Assembly) | ecosystem: Environmental > Aquatic > Marine > Hypoxic... | reverse complement strand
CTCGAGAATCCGGGAAACATATAGGGGATTATGGCTCTAATTTTTATGCTTCCCAGACGTTCAATAACATTCCAGCCTCTGATGGCCGGAGAATCCAAATTGCCTGGATGGCTGGAGGTGAATATCCGGGCATGCCATTTAACCAGCAGATGACCTTTCCAAGAGAAATGACTCTCCGGACTACAGAAGACGGAATCAGGATGTTTAGGGAACCTATTCAAGAAATTGAGAATCTGCGAGTAAACACTTTCTCTCTTTCCAATAAGTTGGTTAGTCCTAATGAAGAGCCTATTCAAGGATTTAAAGGAGAGCTCTTGGATGTTCACCTTGAAGTTGAGCCAAGGGGAGCTTCTGATTTAGGTTTTATGACTGATGCATTAAAGGTTCGCTATTATGTCGATGATGGTGTTCTTGCTGCTGGACGTCATAATCGTCAGTTTAATAACGCTGCCTTAAAGCTGCAGAATGGCCAGTTGAAGCTGAGGTTACTTATAGACCGTTCCTCTATGGAAGTTTTTGGCAATGATGGCAGAGTGTCATTGTCATTTAATTATAATGGTAGTTCTTCAGCTGAGAAGGGTGATGCTAACATTAGATTTTTTACTAATGGTGGTAAAGCATTAATCAAGTCCCTGAAAATATATGAGCTAAGGTCAATCTGGGATCAGAGATAATAAGTTAGTTATTTCAAATCTCCCAGACTCCATAGAATACCCCTTTTTAGGATTGTAAGCGCTTCGGGAATGTCAAATACGTCAGCGGTGTGCCCTAGGGACGTGTAAAAGACTTTCCCTTTTCCATAACTCTTTTTCCATACTACAGGAAGTGTAGCACCTTTGATCCAGAAAGCGTGTTCATCACTGAATGTGGTGGTTGCTAAGACCTCATTCAATGGGTCGACATGCATATAATATTGTTCGGACTTAACTTTGAAATTACTCAGTCCCTTCGTAATGGGATCATCGTGATCAATTATATTAACCTCATAATCGATAATGCCACCAGGGTGGGATACCCACTGTCCTCCGACCATGAACTGATATTCGGTATTTTGACGAAAGGCGTCGGCGAGACCACCATGCCAGCCGGCAATGGATACTCCATGCTCTCTTACAGCTTTAAGTAGGCCAGCTTCTTGCTCCTCAGTGATGCTCGACATTGTATAAATCTGTAGCACGAGATCAATTGAGCTCATCAACTCCTTATCCAAGTAGGAATTAAGCGAAGGTGAAACGGTCACTTTATAACCTTTGCTCCTTAACCATGGAACTAGCAGATCCCGGCATTTTTCAGGTTCATGTCCTTCCCAGCCGCCATAGAGGAAAAGGACAGACTTTCCTTCAGAACGGGGGACCTCAATAGAGTCTTCGGCAAATGTAAATTGGGGCGAAGTCAGGGACAATATCACGCAGGTGATAAGTTTTGACGCCACGGAAAAAAGACTGTTCATTTTTTTCTTTGACATACGGCTCTCCTGTTTCATTGAACCTCCAGATTTGATTCGTTATAAGTGTAGTTATCCCAGATTGATCTTAAGTCATTGACTTCCAAAGAACGGATAATCATCTGACCTCCGGAGGAGATGAACTTTATGGATGTATTCATTTCATCATCACGTGACTTTGGTATGTAGCACGATGAAATCGCTATTCTCCCGTCATTACCAAAAATTTCATAGGAGGTTCTGTCAATAAGTATTTGCAGTTTAATTCTATTTTTGATCGGTTTCAGTGGTCTTGTATTTTGCATGTACTGGCGTCGTGACTTTTGGTAGACGGTCAACACCGTATCAGCAACGAAATACTTAATGATAAGATCATCAAGTTCTATGCCGAAAGTTTTTACATCTCTCGGTTCGATCTCCAGGATTATTTCGAAGGCGTCAGATTTGATCGACCCGATAGGATTGTCTCCTTCGCTTACCACTTCATCCACCACAGAACGTTGATTGGTTCTGATCCTTTCGATTTCCCTGACCGGGTTGGCACAGAGACGGATACCTTCCTCGAAAGTCTTAAGAGATAGTTCCCTTGGAAAGCTCAATTGCTGATTAAAGGGCATCCCCGGATACTCTCCACCAGCCATCCAGCCAATCTGGATTCTTCTTCCATCATCTTCAGGAATATTTCTAAAGGTCTGAGCGGCAGCGAAATTTTTCCCGTAGTCTAACCTATGTTTAAGGTTCTGCTCCGGCATGAACCTGTATCCATCAAAGTCCCCAATCCAATAACCAACGCGTTTCCCTGGATTATCGTGGATCACCCATTTGAGCCTTGAACGATCACCATCAACAGGAAGCGGGAAAAAGTCTGGACACTCATGAAAACCGTTCTCTCCGTTGAATCTGCTCATATACTTCCACTCTTTCAGGTTCTTAGAGGAATAAAAGGCAAGTCCTCCGTTTTCAAAGAGTACCATCACCCATTTTTTTTGTGGTTCAAACCAGAATACACTGGGATCTCTCTGGTGGTCGTTATACGTTGCTTTGATAACGGGATTCCCCTCATAAGAGTGCCATGTTCTACCCCGGTCATTACTGTAATGAATATTCTGCGTTTCATCAAACGTTCCGGTTACCGTTTCATTGATAGTATGGATAACAACCATGGGAGGGTCATCACCTGTCTGGAAGCCGGTTGTGTTGTTATAATCAATGACGGCTGTTCCGGTGTAGACCCAATCACCGTTTGCGTGGTTCTTCTGAGTTATAGATGGCCCCAAATGCTTCCAGTGAACCAGATCCTGGCTGATGGCATGGAACCAGTTCACATTACCCCAATCATTGCTTTTAGAATTCCAGATATGGTGCATGTGGTATTCCCCGTCGTAATAGACCAACCCTTCCACATCGCCTAGTGAGTTACGCGGTGCAGTGTAATGGAATTGGGGTCTGAGTTTCTCGGAAAAGAGAGGTTCACTTACCGATGGCTTCTGTGAAAAACATCCCCAAATAGCAGTTATAAAGATGAATAGAATTGTGATCTTTTTCATGGTTTGAAGTCTCTACTGCTGGAGCTGAGCCTGCAGTTGCTCTTTCCAAGCTTGGTAATAAACATCATACCGGTTGCTGAGACCACTATCCGGTTCGTAACTCTTTATCATTTTCAGGTTTTTAAGAGCATCATCCATACTTTCATAGAAACCGCTTCCGAAAGCGGCCCCTCTGGCGGCACCCTGTGCGCCGTCCGTATTGTAAATCTCAATTGGCGTATTGCATACATTGGTAAAAACCTCACAAAATAGAGGACTGAGAAAAAGATTGGTATTGCCGGCACGGATAACCTTTGGTTGTAGATCTAGATCATTGAGGAGATCGATACCGTATCGAAAGGCATTGGCAATTCCTTCTTGAACAGCTCTCATGACATGGTCCCTTGTGTGCAAATTAAAATCTAACCCCAATACCTGTGCCCCTTGGTTTGAGTTATTAAGCATTCTCTCAGTTCCATTACCAAAGGGAAAAATTCTTAAACCATCGGAACCCATATTTATTTTTTCAGCTTTCAAATTCATTTCTTCATAAGAAATATTTCCACTAAACAGGGTATTTTTTAACCAGCTGTTTAAAATTCCAGTACCATTTATACATAAAAGGACACCATAAACTGGATAATCGATAGAGTAGTTAACATTAGCAAAAATGTTCACTCTTAATCCTTCATCAGGGATTGGTTGGCTGCTTACTCCATATACTACACCCGATGTGCCTGCCGTCGCGGCGAATTCACCTGATTTGATCGCATTCAGTGAGAAGGCATTGTTGGGCTGATCTCCAGCTCGATACGATACGGGAATCCCCTTTTCAAGCCCGGTTTCCATAGCGGCCTCCTTCGATAACTTCCCCTGATGTCCAAAAGTATCAGTAATCTCTGGAATGATACTTTTAGGAAACTCACAATAATCCATTAAGTCCGTTGCCAATGCTTGATTCTTGAAGTTCCAGAAGACTCCTTCAGACAGACCAGGAATAGTAGTACTTATCTCTCCTGTAAGCTTGTAAGCGATGTAGTCTCCCGGTAAAATAATTTTATCTATTTTTGAGAAGATATCGGGTTCGTTGTCTTTGATCCATTTGAGCTTAGAAATGGTAAAATTCCCGGGGGAATTCAGATAATTCGACAAACAATGATCGTACCCCAGATCATTCATTATAACGTCACCAATAGAAATGGCTCTACTATCACACCAGATGATTGACGGGTAAAGTACTTCTTGGTTTTTATCCAGCATTACGAGCCCATGCATCTGATATGAGATGCCAATGGAGATTATATCGAGAGCATTGCCGTTGGACTGTTTTATGATGGTTCTTGTAGCGAGGACCAAATTGTCCCACCATGTATCAGGGTTTTGTTCGGCCCAGCCTGGGAATCTTGCCTGAATGGTCATCTCCTTTTTGGGAGAATAATCCGAGGCGATTGTTTCACCACTTCTCAAGTCCAGCAGAGAAACCTTGATAGAGGAACTGCCTATATCACAGCCTAGTGAGTATTGTTTTTTCATCAGACAGGGACGCTAATATGGTTGAAAAAGTGGATTATTCCTTGCCCATTGAACTCAGTTTTAGTCAAGATTTGATTCTTGGGTTACAGTTATCATCAATTCTTTGAAACAACTTCCATTTTGACATAATTTAAGGAGTTAAATTGTAAAGGGTTTGTAGAATCGCCTCCAGAGTGATCCAGAAACGTGATATAGATTTGACAGCATGTTTTTTTCGTAAAGTGAAGATGTTTGGTTAACATGGACCGAAGAATTGTACTAGGATCAAAAGAGTACTTTAGTGGGATAGACAAAATCCCATTTGAGGGCACGAAATCCGACAATCCCCTAGCTTTCAGATACTATGATGCTGAGAAGGAAATTGGCGGGAAAACTCTAGAGAACCACTTACGTTTTGCGGTGGCCTACTGGCACAGTTTCGGACCAAATGGAGCAGATCCCTTCGGCATCGATACCAAAGACTATCCGTGGTTAACGGCTGAGGATCCGATTGCCAGATCAATCGAAAAAATGGATGCCGCATTTGAGTTCATAACAAAATTGGGTGTACCCTATTACTGCTTTCATGATTTTGATATTGCAGCCGAAGGGCAGTCTCTAAGTGAGAGTGAAAACATGTTAGCAAGGATGGTGGATTACGCACTGAAAAAACAGAGTGACTCAGGCGTAAAGCTACTTTGGGGCACAGCAAATCTTTTCTCAAATCCCAGATACATGAATGGCTCTGCCACTAATCCTGATTTTGCTGTGCTGGCTTACGCTGGTGCTCAAGTGAAGAATGCCCTCGATGCCACTATCAGGTTAGGCGGCGAGAATTATGTATTTTGGGGAGGACGTGAAGGTTACATGTCTTTATTAAACACAGATATGAAAAAAGAGCTGGACCATTTAGCAATATTTCTTCAAAAGGCACGGGATTATGGTAGAAAAAATGGCTTTAAAGGATCCTTTTTAATTGAGCCCAAGCCCATGGAACCGATGAAACATCAATATGATTTTGATGCCTCAACGGTGATTGGATTTTTAAGAGAATATGATTTAATAAATGATTTTAGACTGAATATTGAAGTCAACCACGCAACTCTAGCTCAACACACATTCCAACATGAGTTGCAAATTTGTGCAAACGCTGGACTCTTGGGCAGTATTGATGCAAATCGGGGAGACTATCAAAACGGTTGGGATACGGATCAATTTCCTATAAACGTTTATGAATTGGTCGAAGCGATGCTGGTAATTTTGGGGAATGGAGGTTTCTCTTCTGGTGGAATAAACTTCGATGCAAAAACCCGTAGAAATTCCACAGATCTAAGCGATCTTTTTATTGCACATATTAGTGGCATGGATTCCTTTGCTCGCGCGCTTATAGTTGCTGATAAAATTTTAAATGATTCAAATCTGTGTTCATTGATCAGTGAACGTTACAAGAGTTTTGACAGTGATTACGGAAAAGCTTTTGAGATAGGAGAATTAGGCCTTGAAGAGCTTCGCGAATTATCTATGCAATTAGGTAATCCCCAAAAAATAAGTGGTAAGCAGGAGTTATTTGAATCAATCATTAACAATTATATCTGAAAAGATAATGATACTTCATAAGGGAATGATGACTAGACAGATAAACATAAAAACAATTCTTGGACTTCTTTTGCTCATTTTCCCCCATTCTAGCTGTGTAAAAATTGATGGCATAAACTACAGCAAGAACGTTTCTAGTCTCTCGACTGAGATAAAAAGAGATCGTGACCCTTGGGCATTCAGGATCAACTTGGATGAACGTCCTCGAAATCTAGTGTTAGCATTGAATCAGGACTTGTGGGTTACATATGATACTGAAAACAGTGGCCTGCACAGAGCTTGGACTGGCGGGGTCAATTTTAATGGTATTGTATTTAATAATGCGCATGGTGTTCAGCCTAACAGTATTGGTATGCCTTATATTGAAGATGCGCTGGAAAAATCTCCCTGGATAATCAAGGCGGATGGAGTTGTGCGGTCTGTGAAAGCTGAGTATGAAGGCTACCTTATCAAAAATAATACCATCATTATCAGATATATAATTCCCATTAATGATGCCCATGATGCTATTGTAGAGGAAAGGCCTGAGTTTATTCGCAATAGTGATGGCAAACCGGGATTACATAGAGAGTTTGAAGTTTATGATCTGCCAAAAGGATTTGAACTATCATATTCGGTTAGGATAAATCATTTGGCTAGTCCAGAGGATTTTCATACAAATGGTAGATTGACGATTGATAAGATAAAAACTAATAGCTCTGAATGGGGTAGTAGTTTCAACCTAAACGGGAACATTTTTCTAAAGAGGAATGGGAAAACATCTCTTCAGACATTTTTCCCAATTGAACTTTACAAGCTTAATAAAAATATGCTTGAGGATGGAGACGCTCCTATTGCTGCATCGCCTATTAATGACTTAGAGATGAGTGGCAAGGATCTTATTGGCAGTCTTGGATGCGTTGCCTGTCATTATATAGATAAAGCAATGCTTGGACCATCTTATAACGATGTGGCCAAGAAATATGATAACTCCGATGAAAGTAAAAGTTATCTAATCAAGAAAATTCTAACTGGTAGCAAGGGAGTTTGGGGTGAAAGACTTATGCCTCCTCATCCTCATATCAACAAAGAAACAGCTTCAGAGATTGTGAATTTTATTCTCGGCTTAGATCAGCTTCCAGAAGGTGAATATTTACCCGGTGTTGCAATTGATTTTTTTGAGATAGGGACAAAATTAGAAAGACAGCCAAAATTGCTTCCTGGTCAGGATCCAAATGTTTCTCAAGTTTTCCCTGATATATTGTTTCAAACAGGGAATCCAGATATTGGGTGGGAAGATCAGGTTACAGAGGATTTTTTACATTTTGAAAGAAATTTTGTTATGAAAGTCTCGGCATATCTCCAAATCGAAGAGGAAGGAGATTATGAATTTCGGTTTATAGCAGATAAGGGCGGAACCCTAAAAATAGATGAAGAAAAAATTGCGTTTGTTAATAACATACCCTACACACCTTGGCAAGGAGGAGATTTATCGAGATTTGATAGATTTGCCAGTTATCTAGGAAAAGAACCTGAAGTAGGAAAACTTACTGGAGAAAAGTTTTTAACTAAGGGTTTTCACAAGATAGACATTGATTATTATCAGAATCTCTTAACCATGGCCTTAATCCTTCAATGGAGGAAAAAAGGTGAAAAGAAATTTGAGTTTGTACCTGAATCAGTCCTTTTTCATGAACCAAGAGATATAAAACCAACGTCACCGGGACTCAAGGAAATTTATAAACTGGAAGCCCCGGGGCACGGCGGCGATCTTGTTTCTGTCCATCCAAGCTTCGATCTTATGCCTGCAAGGCCCACATCTTTTCAACCGAGAGTGGGTGGTATGGATTTCTTACCAAATGGTGACCTAGCTGTAGCAACATGGGATGGTGAGGTCTTTATTGTCTCTAATGTTTCATCGGGAGATCCTTCAAGCATGTCTTTCAAGCAGATTGCTGAAGGTCTTTGTGAACCCCTCGGATTAGCCGTAGCTAATGGTGATATTTATGTTATGCAACGTTGGGAATTAACAAAATTAGTTGATCAAGATGGAGATGGTATAACAGATTATTACCATGCCTTTAGTGATGATTGGTCCACAAGACCTGATTTTCATGCGTGGGGATTTGGCCTCACTTATAAAGACGGCTATTTCTACACTAATACGGGACCTGCTTTAGGTCCATATAATAAGAAACAAGCTCCAGATGCTGGGAAGACATTAAAAATATCAATTGAGGATGGTTCGTTTAAAGCCATAGCTCATGGTTATAAAGCACCTAATGGTATAGGTGTTGGATTTGGTGGAGACATTTTTACTACTGACAATGAAGGTAGTTATGTCCCTGCCAGCAAACTAATGCATGTTGACATTGATAATCCTAGCGAATATCCTTTTTTTGGCAATGCTTATGTTTTAGGTAAAAAAGCGGATGGTTTAAAAATAAAACCTCCTGTTGTTTGGACTCCTCAAAATGAGATAGGGAACTCACCTAGTGAACCGGGAATCCTGCATGTTGGCCCTTATAAAAATCAAATGATCATGGGAGATGCAAGACATGGTGGTTTAAAACGCGTATTTATTGAAGAAGTCAATGGACTCCTCCAAGGTGCGTTGTTTCGCTTTACACAGGGCCTAGAGGCTGGGATTAATAGGTTTGTCTGGGGTCCAGATTCTTCTCTTTACGTAGGAGGAGTTGGTGGAACAAATGATTTTACTTGGGAGGGGAAAAGGTTTGGTTTGGAGAAATTGACCTATAACGGTAAACCTACCTTCGAAATGCTAGCGGTTAGGGCTAAAAATAATGGCATGGAAATTGAATTGACAGAATCCTTACGAATCGGTGATGGTGCTGCACCTCAAGATTACCTTGTCCAGCAGTGGTGGTATGATATAGATACTGAAGGTGGTATCAAGCAAGAGCTTGAAAACCTTCCAGTAAAGTCAGTCTCAATCTCACCCAACCGACGAAGAATATTCCTTGAGATCGATGGCCTGAAACCTGACAGAGTTGTATATATTACTTTTGTAAACCCAGTCTTGAGTGCTGAGAACCGGCAGTTATGGTCCTCCGAAGTATGGTATACTTTAAACAATATTCCGGCATATGAGGGTACAGTTGAGCCAACTAATCTTGTTCGGGTTGATAACAATTTATCAGAAGAAGAGCTTAAAGATGGCTGGCAGCTCTTATTTGATGGCAAATCAATGTCAGGGTGGAATGGAACCAATAGTAAAAAAGAACCAGATGGTTGGGAAGTAGCCGATGGCCTTCTCAGTGGCTTCGCCTCTGGTAACGTTATCCTTACTGAATCAGTTTATGATAATTTTGAATTGGAATTTGAATGGAAACTAAAAAAAGGGGCAGATGGAGGACTTTTCTTTCATGTACCTTCAACTCTTTCTTTGACTGAAATATTAAATTTCGGCCCAGAGATGCAGATTATTGATGATCAATATCACCCAGATGCCGCGGTTAGTAATTCACATGTGACAGGTGCTGTTTATGATATTTTGCCTCCAAGGTATGTAATCTCCAAGCCAATAGGTGAATTCAATCATTCGAGGATTGTTGTTTCAGGAAATAATATTGAACATTGGCTAAATGGAATTAAAACTCTCAAATATGAACTAAATACTGATATTTGGAGCCAAAATTTCAATAATAGTTTATTTAGAGAGAACTCTAATTTTGGCAAATCTCAAAGTGGCCACATTGCCATAGCTAATCAGGAAGGTCAACTCTGGCTAAAAAACATTAGAGTAAGGAATTTTTTGGGCCAGTAGGCTATACGGACATTGTGAAGATTGAAAGTCTGGGCATTTCCCAATTAGACCAATTTTAGTGTTTCCCAGTTTTGATTTAAGCCACTCGCTCATGGTTCGAACCCCTACGAAGACACACCAGATTAAGCCTAAGTTTGCTGAAAAAGTTACTGATTATTTTCAGTAATCTAGTATTTTGGGTGGCTTTCTGAATACTGGGTTGGTCAAGTCTATTCCGAATTTGGATCTTGCTTTATCCCTTCTTAGTCCTTTCCTAGCTTTAAGAATAAAGTCTTTTTTTCATATTTTCATAATGATCCTCCTTACGGTGTCTAATGCCACAGGGCAATTCTACTTCGGTCGAAATAAGATTCAATACCACCCATTCTGATATAATTTATTGAAAAAATGAAAAAGCCTCTTTTCATACTGCTCATTATTCCGTTCCTATTTTTTGGATGTTCCGATTCTACTTCCCCTCTAACTGCTATTAGTGAACCTGTACAGGAAGTTGACTTTTCTTTTGATCTATT
>Ga0187833_10006929_pt1 | contig 10357 bp, 7 predicted proteins | sample ETNtaG_37_FD_167968 | JGI IMG/M metagenome (GOLD analysis project Ga0187833, IMG submission 167968) | Marine microbial and viral communities from oxygen minimum zone, Eastern Pacific Ocean - ETNP2014_SV_400_PacBio MetaG (Illumina Assembly) | ecosystem: Environmental > Aquatic > Marine > Hypoxic... | reverse complement strand
TAACCTTTTTTTATAAACTTTAAAGGTCCTTTCAAATGTAATTTGGTCACCTACAATTCTTCCGAATCCATCATGTCTTAAAGTAAACTCAAAACCTTTTTTAATCCATTTGTAACTAACATCAGGATTGGACTTTATGTAGAATTCCGGATATCTATTACGATGGTGGTATAAGAAAGGATCGTATCCATCTATAGTTACTTGATTATGGGCTGTGGCAGTTATTCCATATATTCCCTCATTATTATCTACATAGCTTAACCTGCCAGGATCAATTAGTAGTTGTTCGCCCTCAAGAAACATTACAAATGATCCTGTATCACAATGACCATGGGAAATAAACAATGGAGTTCCCTCAGGCTCAACGTGCCAGAATATCGTTATATTGTCGTAATCAAGCCTGAACCATCCACTCTCTTTATAGTCTTGGAATGATCTTTTTCCGAAAATACCATTCCCATCAGGTATTGTGTTTCTAACTTCAATATCACCATAAAGTTTCGACCAACCTTTCTTTGAGGGAGGATTCGGAAGGGTTTCCGGCTTATATAAATCAATTGCCTGCATCGACCATGGTAAACCCACAAGCCAATCAGGTGTAAAATCAGGTGCTACATCACCAATTAAAGGAAATGACCAGTCACACTCTCTCTCATTATATACAAGGAGGAACCAGCATGCCTTAATCATTTTGGGGAGACGTTCTTTAAGTATGTCACACAGAAAGGCATCGTTTACTACTTTTGCAAGAACATATATTTCAAGGACCCATCTTGTCACCAGAAACTGATAATGAGATGACCCCTCTTTTATGAAACCATCATCATTCACGATCCTAGTTATTTCATGCCTAATAATAACCGAAGAAAGCTCGACAAGAACAGTATTATTGAAAAACTTACCTGAATAATACAGCGCTCTTCCATTATTCAGTATGTGATTAGATACAACACCATTCGGGAGATACTCAAGGTTTTTGCACAGGTACAATGCCATATCTCTTAGAGATGTAATAGATTCAGGCACGTATTTGTTTTTAGCGCCAACATATGACAAAAAGATTATACAATTACATATACGTTCCCCCACTGTATAACTTTCCCAAGCCAGGTTTGACGTTATAGTACCCCGTACAGCAATCCAGCTTTTTATTAATTCAATCCCCCGAGCAGCAGAGTCAGAACTTTTTGGATTGGTGAGTTCAGTCATCAACCAATTCCATCTATGCATCGACATTGTCTGTTCCGGATCATCAAATTCAACATTCCAGTCCGGAACATTATCATAGTTAAATTCACCACAAGCAAGATTAATTGACCTTTGATCTTGACAGTCAGACTCTGCTTTTTCAGAAGATTTTTTAAAACAACTTTTAATAAAACGGACTTCAGAGGAGAAATTAGAATTTTTTATTTCTTTATAAATACTCTGAATATACTGAGGATAAAAATTTGGAGGGTCATCACTCGGAAAATATCTTTTCTTTATAGCTTTAGCATAAAATGGGACAGCATGTAATATTCTTGCAGGATGTACTAGTAGATAAAAAAGATAATTACTCGTTTCAGTATTTGTTGAGTACTTATCTAATATGTTGTTTGCTATTTTACTTAGTAACAATTGAATCAAAACATTTCAACACAGAATCTGTGCAAGCAGTGAGAATAATTTTTCTATTTGTCTCTGTATTTACCAAAAAGTTATCTTTACTTTTTTATTAAGCTCCCCGCAACAGAGGCTGTAGGGTATTATAAACTTAATAAAAAAAGTAATCGTCCGGAATATTAATCTTTTTTGTATTCTCAAAGAGACGATTATAACCATCCTCAAGTGCATTAGGCTTTACAAGTAGAGTTACTTTGTAAATGATATAATATGGACCAACAATACCAGAATATATAATCAACAATGTCCTAGAATCTAACTCTGACAACCCAGTAAGATTAAGAATAATCTGCAATAATGCTAGTAGCAATAGTAGAAATGGAGCCCACAAATGCTAAAGACACCAACAGCTATAGATTTAAACCACCAAAATATCCTTGCTTAAAGATATCCCATACCGATAAACCCTTATTATCCTTTCTAATATTTCCAAAAAAAACTTTGTAACGATGGGTATCTTCCTACATCACTCATGTAACTTATAAACATTATCATTCCACCTATGCCTGCTAATGTGGCATGAGTTACACTTGTTCTATCAATCTACATACTTGCTTTAAACGCATTTTTCTTTATAATAATCTCTTCACATAAAGGGTAATAGGATTTGTATTCACGCAAAGCTATTATAATAAACCTCTATTGTCTTTTTACTTGAGCTTTAAGCATTCTTGCCTAATACAAATCGCCTAGCTTGCGCATTAATAATTTATTTTATTAAACAAAATATGCAAAATTCTACAAATAAATCCGACATTGATTACAACAATTTATGGAACCATATAAACAATTTACCACTTGTAACTATAGTTGCGGCCGCCAGCAGACCAGGAAGTGAATTTCTACATAGTCTATTTGATTCTCACCCTGAAATATTGACATTTGATGGGTCTTTACCCTTTGATGATTTTTATGATAAAGCCATTACGCTTTGGGGGACTAAAATTAATATGAAAATAAAGCAAAGATTGAACACAATATCTCTCTCAGATTTTTTTTATGAATTCGCATGGACCCATGTACATAAATTTAATTCAAATTATGATAATTACGAAAGAAAAGATAAGCTAGGAGAAAAAGGCAATTTATTTAATAAAATAGATATTAATTCCTTTGTAAACCATGCTATTAAACTTCTGAGTTCTAATAAATTAAACAGACAAAATGCTCTTTTAGCAATTTATGGAGCATTTGCACTAGCAAGAGGAGAAGATGTCGGCTTGAAAAAAGTTTTATTACATAATGCTCACCATGTAAGAAGAATTGATTATCTCATTCAAGATTTCAAAAAAATAAAAGTAATATGTTCTGTCAGAGATCCAAGATCATATTTCTCTAATACTCAATCACTTTGGGATTATTCTCCATCAATAATGAGCTCCACTGTCAATTATGACATATTAAAAAGAGTTTTGGATGAATGTACTCCTGTTACTGAAAAGAAAAACTGTGATATAAGGGTTATTCTCCAGAACGATTACACAAAGAGCCAAAAACAGTCATGAAAAATGTTTGCAACTGGCTAAGCATCCTCGAAGATCCTTCATTATATGAATCAACATGGGGAGGCTTAAGTTGGCGAGGAGATGATATGTCAACTGGCATATCATCTGTATTTAATCCAAATATTTATGAAATATCAAAGAAAAGATGGAACAGAATGATTAATTTCATAGATGGCATTATTATTGAAGCCCTCATGTATAACAAAATTAAACAATATGGTTATTTCCAAAGCTACAACATTGTACATTATATTCTTGTTCCTTTATTGATTATTCTCCCAAGTATCAATGAACTAAATATTTTGTTCTATTCTTTCCGTGAGAATAGATATAAGGACATAATTAAATGGCCCTTTTTTTTAATTAAACGATATATGCTTATGTATAAAAGATTAATTAGATGCATATTCAGAGTGGATTCTGCTATCTCAGTTCTTTAATTATATATTTTTACAATGATAATATATAATAAAAAGATTATACAACATCTAATATTTTTGTAGGAGGCGACAGCATATAAAGCAGATAATTACTTAATTCACTATTTAAAGAGTATTTATCTGATGTTTTATTTGCTGTTTTACTTAGTAACAACTGAATCAAAATGTTCCAATATTGAAAGCGGGCTACCCGAAAGAACAAACTTGTTGCATATATTTGTGTTTACCAGAAATCTATCCTTAAACATCAACATATAATCCTTTGCATTTTGAAAAGGTTTTTCTAGGATTTTGTTACTATTTGCAACACCTTCAGCTAATTGGATATAACATTTTTTCAAAAAACCCCTATTTCTTTTGTTTAAAATGAATGTTCCTTTTGATTCGTGATATATGAAGATAAAGAGCATATTTATTATGTCAAATCCAAAGAACTCTTTGTCAGAGTAATGAAAATGCTCCCAATCAACTAATTTAATATTGTTTTTATCTATTATAAAGTTACACAAGGCCATGTCTCCATGAACAGTAAAGTCATTCTCAGTAGACCACCTGCCTTTATAAAAAGCTATTATCTTCTCTATGGATTCTTCATTCCCAGAAAATATACTTTCAGATGGAAACTTTCTGCCATTAAATTCTGGGATTTCAAGCTCATAAAAATACTTCTTCATAAATCTTATTTCAGCTAAGAATTCTGAATCCTTATAGAACCATTCATAGCCTTTATTTTCGTTCTCGATTACCTTATTACCCCAGTGGCTGAAAGCTGCTTTCCTATAAAACACCTTATTAGCGTTATAGCATTTATACAGTGCTGTATTATTATTGTGTGTATTATTGGTTATCAGCTCACAAATCATGATTTTTATATCATGAGGCTTTTCTGGATATAATAAGCTCTGAGAGCTTAAATTTGTTGAAAATGATACTATTAACTCTCCTCTTAACACCAGTAGATATTCTTACTAAGTTGATTCTACATAATTATTCACATCAATTTTTTTGCTGTGTTTAGCAATCCGTTCTTGAATCGACTCAAGCAGTCCTTCACGTAAGATCCCCTGTTTTATTGCCAAATTAGCCCATGCAGGGCACAAAGGATCCTCTCTCCTTTCACTATAATTGCGCAAATCGTTGTTCTTTACTATTAGCCCTGTATTATAATCTACACTTGAGTAAGCAGATCTTGTCGCACAACCACCCTGGCACAAATCGTTCTTATACAGATCACAAACGTCTGGAGAACATACGTACGTACCATATCCTTTGGCAAATTCTACTCTATAATCATTTAATTTTCGGCTACTTGATAACTTCTTCAAAGAAAAATCACTCTCATAAATATTCCCAAATGTATAATCATCCGTGGCGTCTTTTCCGGGTGACTCTGAGCAGGCAGTAACGTCTCCATTCGCCCTTATATGTAATCCAGATCTATTGCGATTACATGTCTTGTTATATGTAAATGCCGACCATGGATGCCAATCAATATTAAATACTTCTTTGTCAATCATGGAGATTAAGTCGTATAGCACTTTAACATGTAATGACGTGATTCCAATCTCCTGATCTTCCTCTTCAGCAGCTCCACAATAATGAACCGGTACTATCGAGTGATCAAAACCATTCTCCATAACCCACATATGAAGGTCAAGCATCCCATCAAAAGTTGTATGGTCCAGAACAGAGTTTACAACCAGCCTCAGCGATGGGTTCTTACCGTAACCAACGTTTATCAGGTTCCGATAGCCATCCTGCATCTTCTTAAATGCACCGGTCTGGTTTGCCTTATAATCCTGGAGTTCTTCAATTAATGTGTCTCCCTTAGTACACAAACTTACTTCGTATGCAGCAAATTTTTCTGCAACTTCTGGAGTAATTAAGGCAACATCATCAAATGTCATTATCTTGGCCTTTCTCACTCTTTTGCTGTAGATATCATATATCATCTTAACAACTTTAAAGAAATGCTCCGCTCTTTCCGCTTGTTTGCCTAATTTTGGATCTTTATACATTAAAGGCTCTCCACCGGTTAGGATAAAGAGCATAACCCCTAAATCGAATGCTTCTTCAGTAATTGCCTGTAACTTATCAAAAGGCAGATATTCATCTTTAGAAGGTCCAGAAGAAGCAAAACACCATGTACATTCAAAATTACATCCTCTTGTAATCATATAGTCCAGTGATGTAATTTTGATCCCTTGATCTATCATATTCTGCAACTTTTCGGGAGTTATACCCCCCATACCAGGATGCAAGTCGACAACACTACCCCTAAGCGCTCTAATTTCATTAATTTCCCCTGAGGTTAACGAATACACTTTATCCCCTTTTTCAGGCTCTTTCAAAGGCCTTGTGAAAGGTTTCTTTTCTGAGTTTAACCCTGGATTTAAAAGCGTACTCAACGTATCGGTCATTGAAACTTTATTTCTCATTTTATCGCTGCCAAACATCGATTAATATGAAAAAAGTTTTATAGAACTGCATGATAAATATCTTCCACTTCCTTTAATGATAAATTATATAGCATATTGTCAAATCTGTCCGGGTGAAATGCATTATCAACTAACCTGGGTATATCAGTTTGTTTAACTCCGTATTCACTTAACTTTGAAGACACTTCACAATCCTCCAAGAAGAGTTCATAACAATCTTGAAAACTAGAATTTTTATTTCCATATCTGTTTTGAAAAATATCTAAGACGTCATCTAAACCTTCTTGGTTTTTAGTTATATTATAATCAAAGATAGATCCCAGGGTGATACTACATGCAAAACCGTGAGGTATATTGTGAAATAAGGTTAATGGATATGACAAAGCGTGAGCGGCGGCGGTGCGTGTCTGAGAAACAGCGTATCCTGCAAGCAAGCACGCTTTTGACATAGCACCTCTATATTCTAATGAATCTAGATTTTTTAATAATTTGGGCAGTGACTCAATGCAGAGCCTGATTGAATCTAGTGCAAAGTTAACAGTGATAAAATTCCTTTTTTTATTCCAGATAGACTCTAATGCGTGGGAGAAAACATCCAACCCTGTAAAAGCAGTAATTTCTTTTGGAACAGTAAGGCTTAATCGAGGAGTAATCAATGCCGTATCAGCATACAGCAGCTCATTATCTACAGAATATTTCTTCTTTTTCTCAAAGTCCCAAAGGGTTCCCCATTTTGTAATTTCTGATGACGAACCAGAAGTTGTTGGTACAAGGACCAATTTATATTGTGCTCTTACTGATTTAAAAGGGTCCAAAAGATTGGGATTCTCGACAAGTTTTTCCAAAGATATCGAATTATTCGAAATTAATTTTGCAAATAGCGCTTTTGTTATATCTAGCTTGCTGCCTCCACCAATCCCAACTACCTGAGAACAAGATTCAGGGAATATTACTTTGTCAATAGTCTGTAAATCCGGATTGCTACCTGATGTACTATAAACAAATGTGTTTTCTGGAAAAAAGGAAGGAATTTCAGGCCTTAAATTTAATAATGTTTCAGAAATAACTAATAATGTTTTCTCATGCAAACTTATAAATGATGAAATCTCATTAAAGTTGAAATCAGAAAATACTACACGTGTTGGGTTATAATTTTCCACAAATCATAGATTACATAATAAAACTATGCAACCAAATTGTAACAATTGTCATGAGGTTTTGCGCTCCTCTGCTCCCCAAAACTGTTCGGACACTGTCAGATCTCTTGGTATATCTATCTCTGTCCAATTCCCCTTAATCTGTACAATATCTACTGAATATCCTCTATTTATTATCTCTTGTAACATATCTGTTAAATAAGCTTTTTTAAAGGATTCCGCAGTATGAAAGGTTTGATGGGAATTCTCATAATAATATTGCGATAAGTCATTAAAAACATCTTTAAGGATCTCAGCTCCTTTTCTGCTAAAATATGCAACTCCCAGAAATTCACCAAAAGCATTTTTGAAATCTGCATCTTTTCTGATTAAGGTTACCGTCTTTCTGTTTTCAGTAAATACCAATTCTGCTTCTGATATCGGATGACCGACTCTATCTTCGTAATATTCATGCCAGTTACAATCTACCGCTATTGCAATATCCGAATTGGATTCGAGCATTTGACGAATAACAGCTCCATCATAAATTATATCCGAGTATGAAAAAAGAAAGCCGAAATTCATCGCTTCCTCAGCGCAAAATAGGGAATGGAGAATATTGTTATTCTCATAATCATGATTAACGTAGCATTGGTACCGGTCATCATTAAAATACTCCTTCTTATAGCCAACTACTATGTTAATGTCTGCAATTCCGCAATTTAGAAGATTATCAATTAATCTGTCGAGAATTGTTTTTCCACTAATCTCCAACATGCATTTTGGTTTTTCTTGCGTAAGATGATTCATGCGATTTCCCATTCCCGCTGCGACAATTATCGCGTTTATAGATTTTTTGCCCAAGAAACTGACAACTTCGTCTAATAGTAATTTCTGACACTCCACAATTGCTAAGGATTTCGTATTAATTACTAACTCGGGTGAATCCGGTGTTTCATAAGATTCCGTAATACCTATAAAGTTTTCATAATCTCCATTCAGAGCCTTCTGATAATGGCCTTTATAATCTCTCTCGATACATACTTCTAAAGGACAATCCAGGAAAACTTCCATAAAATTGATTATTGTATCTCTTGCCTTTTGCCTTGTGGCTCTTTTATGGGATATTGTAGAAACAATTGCGATATTCCCATTATCATTACACTCACGAGCTATCTGTATAGTTTTTTCTAGTATTGCATTTCGATCATTAGTCCTATATCCAGAAGTACCACCTAACTCTTCCCTGATATCTTCTCCATCCAGTAACTTAATATTATTTACACCAATTGTTTTCAAATCATTAAAAAGTTTTCTTCCTAATGTACTCTTTCCTGAAGCACTTAATCCAGTAATCCAAATAGTTCCGGGAATTAGTTTCTGTTTTACCATAATTTGCGAGTTCTTAGCTTAGGCAAGTGCTGTTCTTTTAATATTGAGGAATACCTTGGATAGCAATCTTTTGAGGAAATAAGATTATATTACACAAACAACTCATGACACTTATTGATTCAAAATAACTATACCTATCCCAAACCATTTACACATATCAACCCCTATATAAGACTACAAAAGCCTAGTCTCCATGAATGGCAAAATCATCCTTAGCAGTATACTTGTGCTTGCGGAAAAAAATGGTGGTTTTATTATCTTTAAATTCGTAACAATGAAAAAGTTAAGGACTCTTCCACCAGAGGATTCTCCACTGTGCATCATTAAACTGTATCAAAGTTTTTTCAATATTTGAGAATGATTCAAAATATTTGTCCAAAGTTGATATTTCTCCATGAAAATAACTAACCAGACAATATTCACCGAGTTCATTAAGTTTGCTAATCGCAGCAGACACGTCTTTGATATAGTAGAGAACCTCACATGCAACAACTAAATTGAATTTTGGTTGCCCTATGCCTGTCTGAAAAGTAAATAATTCATCCACGAACAGCTTCGCATCAGGACAAATTTTCTTAGCACGTTTAATTGCCTTTGAACTAACATCAAATCCATAACCGTTATTACTGACCTTGCTTAGATACTGTGTTTGATGGCCTTCTCCACAACCCACTTGCAATAAATATTCTACGTGTCCTACATTTTGATCAATTATCTTATTTATTTCATTAAAACGATATTGCTCTCCTTCTGAATCCATCCTCCAGGGATTTGCAATTTGATATACAGTATCGAGTCTCTCATACTTATTTCTATAGACGACACCCATTAATAACAATTTCATCCATATCTTTTTAATAATATTGTTCATATTTCCGCAAAGAACACTTACTGATTACTAACAAGTTTTAACCTTGCTTAACGGGGAGCAGTATAGACCACCTATCTTTGTAAAAATCAATTATCATTTCCAGTAATAACACTATCATCTGAAAACTTTTAACCATTAAATTCTGGGATATCTAGTTCATAAAAATACCTCCTCTTAAGCCTCATTTCAATCAATGTCTTAGAATTCTTATAGAACCAGTCATAACCTTTTTTTTCGTTTTCGATTACCTTATTACCCCAGTGGCTAAAAGCTGCTTTCCTATCAAAACACCTTATTAGCGTTGTAGCATTTATACAGTGCTATGTTATTATTATGGGTATTATTAGTTATCAGCTCACAAAGCATGATAGTGATATCATGAGGCTTTTCTGGCTGTAATAATAAACGAAGGAGAGAGACCAAAGAGCTTAAAGTTTTTGAATATGAGACTATCTACTCTCCCCTTAACTCCAGCAGATATCCTGCGTAAGCTGCCTTTCCTGTGTATGTATTGAACCGGCTCGAAACTGTATTCGTCAAGCTTGCTTAATGGTATGATTTTCAATGGATTTTTATGGCCAGGGAATACAGCGTATTTCTCAATATCAATAAAACCATTTGTCTTTAACAATTCCTCAAACCCTTTTTGAGATAATAAATAATAAAATAACAAACGTATTGTATTTGGAAGAGAAATAAAGCTTCGTGCTTTTTTTAAACTAAATGGAGAAAAAAAGGATGAGATCTCTATTTTAAGAAAAAGAAGAAGGACATTGACTCTCAACTTGTTTACATATGATAAATAGAGCTTACCTCCGGGTCTTAATCCTTTATAAACCGTCTGTAAAAATCCAATCCTTATTTTGCCTGGACTATTAGCTTTATTTTGGGACCTTATCTTGCTGTCAAA
>Ga0187833_10006928_pt1 | contig 10358 bp, 8 predicted proteins | sample ETNtaG_37_FD_167968 | JGI IMG/M metagenome (GOLD analysis project Ga0187833, IMG submission 167968) | Marine microbial and viral communities from oxygen minimum zone, Eastern Pacific Ocean - ETNP2014_SV_400_PacBio MetaG (Illumina Assembly) | ecosystem: Environmental > Aquatic > Marine > Hypoxic... | reverse complement strand
TCCGGATTATTCATTTTTACTTCAATCGCCTGGGTAAGAAAAATAAAAAAAAGATCATCTCGAGAACGGACGGGTACCACGGCAGTACTTATCTCGCGATGTCGATGACGGGTGTAGAGTTTGATCACCAGGGCTTTGATCTTGCCCCCGACCTGGTGCACCACATCCCCGCGCCCAATCCGTACCGCCGCCCGGAAGGTATGAGCGAAGAGCAGTTTTGCGACCAGACGGTAGCAGATCTTGAGAACAAAATACTGGAACTTGGTCCTGAGAACGTGGCTTGTTTCATCGCCGAGCCGATTATGGGAGCTGGCGGTGTAATCGTCCCGCCACGGGGCTACCACCGACGGACCCGCGAGATATGTAATAAATACGAGGTACTTTATATCTCCGACGAGGTGGTGACAGGTTTCGGTAGGCTGGGACACTTTTTTGCATCTGAGGCGGTGTTTGATTTTGTGCCGGATATCATTACCTGTGCCAAGGGCATCTCGTCTGGCTACCTGCCATTATCGGCAACGTTGCTGTCGGAGGAAATTTACGATGTCATCAGTGTGCCACAAGCCGAAGGTGCTCTTTTTACCCATGGTTTTACCTACTCGGGGCATCCTGTTGCCTGCGCAGCTGGGCTGAAGAACATCGAGATCATAGAACGCGAGAATCTCTGCGGCCATGTCCGTGAGGTTGGACCGTACTTCGAGGAGCAACTACAAACCCTGCGCGAGTATCCTATCGTGGGCGATGTGCGCGGCAGTCACTTTATGATGTGTATCGAGAATGTGGCCGACCGTGAGACCAAGGAGTTGCTGCCTCCGGAAGCCGCCATCGGTGAACGTATTGCAAAGGGCTGCCAGCGTCGGGGGGTTATCGTCCGACCGCTCGCTCACCTCAACGTGCTCTCACCGCCTTTGATTCTCGAGCGTGCACAGATAGACACCATGGTAACAGTGTTGCATGAGAGCATCCGTGAGACCATGAATGACCTGGTCCGCGAAGGGCTGTGGCAGGGTTGATAGTGGGCTAGCCTGCGGCGTGGCAGGCAACCAGGTGCTCCACGGGACGGCGCATCTGAATCGGAGTTGGGGCCGTGGTGCGGCAGGCGTCCATGGCGATTGGGCAGCGCGGGTGAAACTTACAGCCGGGCGGAGGGTTCAAGGGGCTGGGTACATCGCCCTGCAGAATGATCTTCTCGCCCCGCAGGTGCGGGTTCGGCACCGGTACCGCCGACAGCAATGCTTTGGTGTACGGATGTTGTGCCTCGCGGTACAAGGTGTCACGGTCGGTGATTTCGACGATCTCGCCGAGATACATGACGGCTACCCGATCGCTCAGGTGCTCCACCACCGCTAGATTGTGCGAGATAAAAAGCAAGGTCAGTTCCAACTCGCGCTGCAGTTGCCGTAGCAGGTTCAACACCTGGGCCTGAACCGAGACATCGAGCGCCGATACCGGTTCATCGCAGACCACGAAGTCGGGTTGCAGCACCAACGCCCGGGCAATGCCGATCCGCTGGCGCTGGCCACCGGAGAATTCATGTGGAAAGCGTTGGGCGTGGGCACTCTGCAGACCTACGCGGTCCAGGATCTGACCAACCTTTTCATGCTGCTCGGACTGGTTGATAATGCCGTGCACCCGTAGGCCTTCAGCAATGCTGTTACCCACCGGGGAGCGTGGGTCGAGTGACGAGTAGGGGTCCTGGAAGATGATCTGCATCCGCCGGCGCAGTTTGCGCAACTGCTCGCGCGAAGCGTGGGTGAGATCATCGCCGTTAAACCGCACTGTGCCCGAGGTGGGTTCGAGCAGGCGGATCACGAGCCGGCCCAGGGTCGATTTACCGCAGCCGGATTCACCGACCAGCCCGAGGGTTTCACCGCGGTGGATGTCGAGTGAGATGTTGCTGACCGCCTGCACCGCACCGGCCTCACGCCTGAGCAGTCCGACGTGCACCGGGAAATGCTTGCTCAGCCGGTCAACCTGTATCAAGGCAGTCATGGTGGGTTGTCCAGGTACATCCAGCAGCGTGCTTTGTGGCCGGTGCCGACTGCTTCAAGTGGTGGGCGGGACTCGGTACAGGCAGCGAGACCCACCTCGGTGCGGGCTTCACAGCGGGCAGCGAAGCGGCAGCCGCCCGGCAGGTCGACCAGGCTGGGCACACGGCCCGGTATGACGGCGAGATCATCCTGGTTGGCGCCAAGCACCGGGATGGATTTGAGCAGTTGCCGGGTGTAGGGATGCCTGGGTTCATCAAAGAGGTTGGTTACGTCGCTTTCTTCAACAACTTCACCGGCATACATTACGGCGATCCGGTCGGCCATCTGTGCGACCACGCCCAGATCGTGGGTAATCAGGATTACCGCGGTGCGGGTCTGTTCCTGCAGTTCGCGGATGAGTTCGAGAATCTGCGACTGAATGGTCACATCCAGTGCCGTGGTTGGTTCATCGGCAATTAGCAGTTGCGGTTCGCAGGCCAGCGCCATGGCAATCATCACCCGCTGTGCCATGCCACCGGAGAGTTCGTGGGGATAAGCGCTGGCCCGCTGTCCCGGGTCGGGAATACCGACTTTCTCGAGCATCTCGATGGCTTTGTCCTGGTTGGCTCGAGCCGCTGTCTGGCGGTGGATTTCATACATTTCCGCGATCTGGTTACCGGCGGTTACCACCGGATTTAATGACGAACCCGGATCCTGGAAAATCATTGAGATGTGCTCGCCACGCAGTTTAGCCATCTCGGTTGGTGACAATGACAAGAGATCCTCGCCCTTGAACAACACCTGGCCGTTTTCTATCCTGCCCGGTGGTGGTATCAGGCGCATGATCGAAAGTGCGGTGACGCTCTTGCCGCAGCCGGATTCACCGACTACGCCCAGTACTTTGCCAGGTTGGACCTCAAGATCGACGCCGTCGACCGATTTGGCGATACCGTCGCGGGTATGGAACCAGGTCTTCAGGCCCGTTACCGAAAGAACCGGAGCATCAGTGGCGGTATTCAATCATTCAGCCTCGGGTCCAACGCATCACGCAGGCCATCACCCAGCAGGTTGAATCCGAGAACCGTCAGCATGATCGCGAGTCCCGGGAAAAACACCAGGTGTGGCGCGCTGAATACCTGGTTGCGCTCGGCGCCGAGCATGGTGCCCCATTCGGCCGTGGGCGGTTGGGCACCCAGCCCAAGGAAGGAGAGCCCGGCGGCGTCGAGTATCGCACTGGCGATGCCCAGGGTAGAGAGCACCACGATGGGCGTCAGGGCGTTGGGCACGATTCGACTCATCAGGATGCGCAGGCGGCTTGCCCCCAGTGCCTGTGACGCTGCCACATAGTCCATTTCCTTGATCGACAGCACGCTGGCCCGCATGACCCGGGCATAGGCCGGCAGCGTGACGATGGATATCGCAAACAACGCGTTGCGTATACCCGGCCCCAGCACCGCGACGATAGCAATTGCCAACAGCAACGAAGGAAACCCCAGGATCACATCCATGATGCGCATGATCAGGTTGTCCAGCCAGCCGCCCCAGTAGGCGGCGATGGCGCCGAGGATCGTGCCGCCAAGAAAGGCGAACAGTACCGTGGTAAAGCCGATCGAAAGACTTACCCGCGCACCGTATATGACCCGGCTCAGTTGGTCACGGAAGTTGCCGTCGATGCCCATCAGGTGTTGCGGCCTTTCGCTGGGGCAGCCCAGTAGGTGTATGCAGGGCGCTTCGCGTTTGCGCACCTTCTCTTTGCCGATCAGGACGTTCTCCGGATCATAGGGTGCGAAAACGGGAGCGCCGATCGCCATCACCATCATGAAGCCGATCAGGATCAGTCCGACGATACCGGTCTTGCGTCGCAGCAGGCGCCGCAGCGTGGTCTTCCACAAGGACATGGGCTTGGCCTGCAGCCACTGTTCGTCGATATCCTCAGACAGGGATTCGGCTGCGCCCTTGAGTGACATCATGCTCTAATCCAGCCGTACTTTGGGATCGAGAAAGGCGTAAGACACATCCACGACCAGATTGATCAGCATGTAGGACACCGCAATAACCACGGTGAATGCCTGGATGATGGGGTAGTCGCGGGCTGTGATCGCCTCGAACAGCATCCGACCAACACCGGCCAGGCCAAATACTGTTTCAGTCAACACCGCACCGCTCAGCAGGCCACCCATCTGCAGGCCCAGTATGGTCACCACCGGGAGCAGCGCGTTACGCAGCGCATGACCTACCAGCACGCGGCGCTCTCCAGCCCCCTTGGCCCGGGCGGTGCGGATGTAGTCACGCCCAAGCACTTCCAGCAAACTGGAGCGGGTCATCCGGGCGATGATTGCCATGGGTATGGTGCAAAGCGCCAGCACCGGCAGCACCAGGTGCTGCAGGGCATCCTTGAGAATTTTCCAGTTTCCGGTGATCAGTGCGTTAAAGACGAAATGATTGGCGATGAACTCCAGGAACTTGGTCCAGGTTGTCCCGGCTGTCACTTGCCACTGCCAGGCTTCGTAGAAAGGTATCGACACCAATCCAGCGCTGAGTCGTCCCGAGGGCGGCAGCCAGAACGGAGTGCCCTTAAGCACCAGCGCGAATAGGTAAGCAAGCATCAGCCCCAGCCAGAAAACCGGCATGGAGATGCCAATATTGGCAACAATCATTGTGGCGACATCGGTGCCGGTGTTGTGGCGCATGGCTGAGATGATCCCCAGCGGCACGCCGATCAGGATTGCCAGTATCAGGCCGCCCATCGCAAGTTCGATGGTCATCGGCAGGCGTTCGACCAGAATTTGGCTGACAGGCCGGCTGAAGCGGATCGATTCGCCAAAATCGGCGCGCAGGATATCCTTGGCGTAGACCGCGAACTGCCATGGAATGGGCTTATCCAGCCCGTGCTCGCGTGTGAAGCGCTCGCAGACCTCGACGGTTGCTTTCTCGCCGAGTATTGCCTTGCAGGGATCCCCGGGAATCATGCGTGCCAGTACAAATGTCACCAGCAGGATACCGAACAAAACCGGTATCGCTACCAGTAGCCGGCGGATGATGTACTGAAGCATTCTTTATCGATTAGGCAAACCGATCGCAGCGGCAAGACCAAGCAAAGACGGGCAGCACGTCGGTGCTGCCCGTCTTCTTAACACCTGGTTTACTGAGTCGCTCAGTCGGCGTTCATCAGGCCATCCCAAAGGTAACTGTAGTACTCGAAAGCACCGGTGTTGCCCTTGTGGTTAGCGTTGGCAGCGTCGATACCTGCTGCCCAGGACGCAATGACATCATTGGCATCAAAACTCGACCCATCGTGGAAGGTGACGCCCTCACGCAACTGGCAGGTCCATACCGTGGAATCGTCATTGGCCGAACAGCCGGTAGCCAAGCGTGACTCGATAGCACCGGAGTCGATTGCATAACCGAGTAGTGGTTCCACCACCTGCTGGCAGACAGCCAGGGATTCGCCGTCGGTCTCGTCGGTGCAGTACATGCTGATCGGCTCGGCATTCTGCATGAAGACGAAAGTATCCTTGCCCGGGTCGGCACGGTGAAAGAGCGGCGCGCCGAAGGGTCGGAAGTGGGCGTTCTTTACCCCGGCGAGCGCCGCCGAGGCCGATGCGCCATGGGCGATGGGCACCATCGGCACCAGTGCCTTGATGGCGTTGTTGGCCTTTTCGTACAAGGGTCGTGCGACAGCGGGATCACCGATACTGGAGGCTTCTTCCAGCAGTTCATAAATCTCTGGATTCGTTTTGCCATACTGCGGGTTCTTGGAACTGAAGTGGAAATCCAGGAAGTTGGTGACGTGCGGGTAGTCGGCGCCCCAGCCCAATAGATAGACCCCGTCCAGTCGACCATTGGTGGATTCGTCGATGAACTCGCCCGATTCCATCACTACGACTTCGGCTTCGATACCGAGGTTGTCGCGCAACTGGGTCTGGAACTCCACCGCCACTATGCTGGGTTCGGGCAGGTAGCCTCGGAACACGTCACGGAAGAAGATCTTGGTCTTGAAACCGTTGGGGTGGCCGGCCTCGGCCAGCAGGGCTTTGGCCTTGGCCGGGTCAAACTCGTACCAGCTCTCACCCTCGCAGGCGTTGGTAATCGAGCAGGGGGTAAAGTGCGAGGCGACCTCTGATCCGCCGGGATAGAAGTTGTCGACGATACGGGCTCGGTCAATACCCATGGCGATCGCCTTGCGTACCCGCAAATCGTCGAACGGCTTGAAGGTATTGGTCATGGCGAGATACAGGGTGTTGGGATTCGCCACCGGAATGAAAGTCAGGCTGGAATCGTTCTTCACCGAGTCGAAATCATCGGGGCTGATGTTGGTGATCTGGTCAACGGTGCCCGCGCGCAACTCGACCAGGCGTCCGGCGCCGCTATCCGACCAGCGGATAACGAGGGTGCCGTAAGGTGCCCCATCGCCCCAATAACCGTCGAAGCGACGCATGATGATGCTGTCACCACGGGCCCATTTTTCGAGCTGCCAGGGACCGGTACCGACCGGGTGGTCAAGGATCGCGCCGCCGCCGCCGGTGGCATCGAGATGCTCCTCGGGTTGGATGCCAAAGGGGGTGAATGCAGCTTTGGCCATGAAGGCCGGGTCCGGTTTGCACATGCTGAAGCGGACCGTTAGCGGGCCTGTTGCCTCAATGGATTTGATCTTGCCGCCGTAACTACAATCCTTGGCAGCAACGCTCTTGCCCTGAAAGGCCCCGACCGGGGACGCTAGGAAAACGGCTGAAAAAATTCCTGCAGCAGCTGAAGAAATAAATGAATTACGCATGATTGCCTCCTTTCTCCTCTCTCTGGATACCTAATGTTGTTTTGCAGACGCTTGAATATGCGTCTTTTTCTAACTGAACCGATCAATCTACCATACCGGAAACCCCATGCACACTGATCTGCGACATCTCGTTGTCAAACTTGGTCAGGGAGCCTAAACCGCGCCAACTGGCAATACGGGCCGCTGGCCCGGCCCGCTCGGGTACACTGACCGGTTCAGTGCCGCCCGGCACCGGGCAGATGAGAAGGTCAGTCAATGCGGACAGCCAAGTTGGTGCTAAAAACAACGCTGCTGGTGATATTACTCGCGATGGCTGCATTGCTGGCAGTGGGCGACTACGTATACCGGACCGGCACAGCGGTCCTTTGTGGTATTCATCCATACCATCTGGGTAACACCCCGGCGCGTTTTGAAACTGCAAGTCAGGGGAATGGCTCCTTCAAGGGCAGCGGTTGGGATCGCTGGGTCGGCCATGATATTTCCCGCTGGTGGATTCCCAATATCCCAGTCGAAGAAGTCCGGATTCGTGATCCTGAGCGGCCGGTCACCATAGCCGGTTGGTGGATCACCCCGACTTCTGGAAATTCCAAGGCAACCGTAATCGTTGCGCACGGCATCAACAGTTCGCGACATAACTCCGACACATTGATGCCCGCTACTATGCTGGCGCAGGCAGGTTTCAATGTTCTGTTGATCGATCTTCGTGACCAGGGTGATACGACCTGTGAGGATAGCCGGCATTCTGCGGGCCAGGACGAATCCGACGACATCATCACGGTCGCTTACTGGCTGAAAAGTGAAAAGGCCATCCCGCTGGCCCGCATCGGTGTGCATGGGGTTTCCGGTGGGGCACTGGCCGCCATGATTGCTGCAGCCAAGAACCCTGAAATCGCAGCATTCAGTCTGGAAGCCCCGGTCTTTGATTTCAACAAGGCGGCGACACACGAAGTGGAATACCAGGGTTTTCCGGGCTTTCTCTGGCAGGCCGCGTACTGGGCTGCGCGGGTGCGCGGCACAGACCTGATGGCATTGACCCCTTCCGATGGCATCAAGCGTATGGGCGAGCGCCCGCTGCAGGTGTTGCACGGTAGCGCCGATTCCCGGGTGCCCTACCACAACGCAACTGATCTTGTGACTTTCGCCAGGGCAATCGGTAAGAGCGTAACCCTGCACACTTTTGCTGACGCCGATCACACCGAGGGCTTGCTGCTCGAGCCGGATCGCTACTACCGGGAACTCGAGCAGTTCTTTTCGGGCGCGTTGCGATACTAATTCTGAGCGGGGGCAGGATCAGGGTCGCACCAACCGTTAAGCCTCGCGACTCTCGCTGACGCTGTCACCCAGCCGGGCCCTCTGTCGCAGGCGGTCAAGTGGTCCATCGGCTATTGCTAACCAACTCGATTCTTGATCTAGATCAGGGCTAGTCCTAAGTCGCCCCCTAGGATAAGCCCATGCCTGTTAATTGAATGATTTGATGAAAAAGATCGCCTGGGATTCCAGGAAATTCAGCGTCGGACATGTAGAACTCGATGCCCAGCATCAGCAGTTGGTGGAGATGATCAACAGCTGCATCGAGTTATCGTGCCTGCCGGACCATTCGGCGTTGTCTATGATGAAGCACCTGATTAAGATGAATAACTACGCGCAACTCCATTTCCGGTGCGAAGAGAAAATCCTGCGTGAGACGGGCTATCCACTGGTGAATGCCCACCTCGAATTACATGCAGAGTACGCCCGCAAGATGGAAAACCTGCTCCAGTCAGCGGATCGGGACGACCTGCGGGAGAAAATATATGAATTCCTCATGCAATGGTTAGACCAGCACATCCTCAAGGAAGACATGAAATACAAGCCATACATGATGAACAAAGAATTGTAAAAGACAACCTCGAGTTTCAAACTGATCTTTCTCCCCGCGGCTGTTTTTCTACCAAGTGCATCGAGTGTATTGGCGGGTTTTGAGAGCATCTAAATTCTTCGACCTGATCAAATAGCAAGAGCCTCAACAGGCCAGCCGAATCGCGCCAGGCAGTAGTCGGATCGTTACTCGCCCGACGGGTACCGTCTCACCATCGAGGTCAAATGCCGGCACACTCTCTGCCGGGATCACTTTCACGGTCTGCCCGCGGCAGTAACGCACGTATGGTGCACCGAGGTGATTGCCCAGGTACAGTCGTACAAGCCGCAGCAGCAATAGCAAGCGCGACATCGGCGTTACCGCCAATACCTCGGCCAGGCCGTCGTCCAATTGCGCGTTTGGTGCTATCTGCATGCCCTGTCCGAAGTGACTGCCATTGGTCACGGCCAGCAAGTACAGGGGGCCCTCGTGCCAATCGCTGCCGTCAACTGTGACACGACAGTTGCATGCGTGGTAGCGGAAAAACGCCGACAGGGTCGCCCGCAGGTAGGCCGCACCACCCCGGGTGGCACGGGATGCCATCGTTGCGCTGACCAACCCCGCGACACCGGCCGAGAAAGTGTTGATGCCGTAACGGAAACTGCCATCGGGCCAAGTAACTTCCAGCGCGTCTAGCGGACGTGACCGGCTATCAGCAAGTATTCGGCAAGCGATATCGATGCCCAGTCGCGGGTGTAAAGCGCGGGCAAAATCGCTACCGGTACCGGCGGATATCGGACACAGCCGCACCTGTTTACCCAGTGAACATTTGAGCAGAGCATCGACTGCCAGGTTCAGCGAGCCGTCACCGCCGATCACGACCAGCGTATCCGTTGTCGGCGATAGCGTACGGATCAGTTCGCGCTTTGCCTGTAGCGCATCTGGCGCATCGATGATATGGGAGTCGGTTAACTGTGGCTGTCGCCTAAGCAGGTCCCGACACAGGTCGGGTCCGGCACCGCGGCCGGCCTGGGGATTAACCAGGATGATGTTACGCATGGAACTTGACCCGAGTTTTGCAACCGGGCCTACCGGCAGCTGCACTCAGGACACCACAGGCATCTCCGGGTTGGCCCGGTGAGTCAGGTACTCGGCACCATCTTGGGTGATGACGATGTTTTCCTCGTGCACCAACTGGCGCCCCGGGGCGAAGGTCATGCCGGGCTCCAGCGTGATCACGGCGCCGGCTTCGAGCACGGTATAGTCGTCCGGCCGTACCGACGGCCATTCGGTCAACTGCATACCCAGGCCATGGCCCATGCGGCCAACGCTGTTACCGAGAGCCCCGCCGGCTTCCAGCACCTGCCACATGGCCGACCAAACCTCAGCCATGGGTACGCCCGGTCTGGCCGTGGCGAAGCCAGCATCAGTTGCCCGGTACAAGGCTTCGTTGGCCCGGTGCGCATCCTCGGCGAGTTGGCCAAAGGCAAAGTTGCGGTCGAAATCGCAGAAGTACCCGTCATAGACCGTGCCGGTATCGATGATGAGTACATCACCCGACGCCAGGCGCTTTTCAGTCGGCCCCATGATGATGCTGTCGTAGCCGCCCGGTCCTGAACCAGCGACCAGAAACGGCGTACTGTCGGCGCCCCGCTGAAGCAGGTCGATGCGCAGGCGCCGGCTGATCTCAATTTCGGTGTCGCCAACAGCCATGTTTTGAGCCAAGGCTGCGAATGCCTCGGAGGTAATCTCACAGGCACGGCGGACTTTCTCAATC
>Ga0187833_10006926_pt1 | contig 10361 bp, 10 predicted proteins | sample ETNtaG_37_FD_167968 | JGI IMG/M metagenome (GOLD analysis project Ga0187833, IMG submission 167968) | Marine microbial and viral communities from oxygen minimum zone, Eastern Pacific Ocean - ETNP2014_SV_400_PacBio MetaG (Illumina Assembly) | ecosystem: Environmental > Aquatic > Marine > Hypoxic... | reverse complement strand
CCCCCCACACATATTCGGTTGTCCTGACCGCCGAGCCGGATATCGCACGAATCCGACTAGGTGACGATGGCGGCGGGCGCAACCCGGCAATATGAGCTCACCTTCGGCAGTCGCATCGACCCCGATTCAAGGCCGCGGCTCGTCGCGTGATCGGCGCGCATCCTGTACGCTCGATTCGCTTCCGTGGTACATTAGCGTCAGCCCTCCACAATTTCGCAGCCGGTCCGCGACATGTTCCGCGGACCGCCAGGGATCATTTTCGAGCGTGCACGGCGTGGCTACGCTTTACTTGACCGCTCGGAGGTTCGCAAAGGCCGACTACGTCAAAGCGCTGAGTGCGGATGGAGAGGCTTACCGGTTCAGGCAACGGCCGAGGGCGACAGCGCCGTCCCGGTCCAGTGAGAAAGAAGAGTTTATGGCAATTGATGCCAAGGTCATGCCGGAGCAGCGACTTCGGGCACTCACGGAGTGTATCAAGAACAAAGGATTCGCCCGCATCCTGGAGACCCACAGCGGTCTGAGCGGCATCGTCGCGGAGAACGCTGCGATCGAACATGAGGGAAGCAGGTTGGAGTTCGACGGCTTCTGGGAAAGCAGTCTAACCGACTCCGCCACGAAAGGCTTTCCTGACGCCTCCATCGTGGGCAACGACTCTCGCGTGCACACGATCGACGAGATACTCAACGTCACCAGCAAGCCCATCGTCGTCGACGGCGACACGGGCGGTGACCCGGCGCAGTTTCGATATCTGGTCAGGCACCTGGAACGCCTGGGCGTATCCGCAGTCATCATCGAAGATAAGGTGTACCCAAAGCGGAACAGCCTGGACGCGTCCGCGAGTCAGTCACTGGAAGACCCCGAAGTGTTCGCCAACAAGATTCGAGCCGGAAGAGAAGTCCGGGCAACAGAGGAATTCATGGTGATCGCCCGCCTGGAGAGCCTGATCGCGGGCGTAGGTCTCCAGGACGCGCTTGAGAGGGCAGAACAGTACATCGTGGCTGGCGCTGACGGCATCATGATTCACACCAGCAAACGCGATCCGGAAGAGATTCTTGAGTTCGCAAAAGCGTACGAACCTCTTTGCGCCAGGCTGGGGAGGCGCCCCGTCCTGGTAAGCGTCCCGACGACGTACAACTCGATTTCCGACACCGAGCTCGTCGCCAACGGGTTCAACGTCATCATCCACGCCAACCACATGCTGAGGGCGTCGCACAAGGCGATGAAAGAGATTGCTCAAACGATTCTCGAGAGCAACAGGAGCCTGGAAGCTGACCCGTTGATCACGTCCACCGCCGAGATCTTCGCCACGGTTGGATTCGATCTTGTCACCGAGCGAGACAGGGAGACGTCTCAGGTCCAGCGCCTTAGCGCGATCATTCCCGCGGCAGGTAAGGACGCGGCGTTCCCGGATGCGCCAAAGTCACTGATTCCAATCGCCGGCCGGCCGGTCATCGATTACCAGTTGGAGGCCATCAGCAAAGCCGGCATGAACCAGATCGTGGTGGTCAGAGGCCACGAAGGCCTGCAGTTCGACACCAGGCCGACTGACGAAAAGATCACATTCTGCGAGAATCCGAACTACGAAGACACCTTCGACCTTTTCTCGCTGTTCCAAGCTGACAAGCACATGCAACGGGGATTCGTACTCATCTACTCGGACATCCTGTTCGATCAAGATATCCTTCAGAGGCTCATCGACACCGACGAGGATATCGTCCTAGCGCTGGACGGCTCATATCAATACCACAGGCATGAAATCGAAAAACGTCTGGACCTTGCGGTAAGCGCGAACAGGCGCGAGTCGCATCATCGGAGCCTACAGCCACCGGCGCTGATGGAGATCGCCCGACTAGGCAAGAACATCGACCGAGAAGCGGCGGAATTCGAATTCGTTGGTTTGGCCTACTTCTCCGAACGCGGCGCCGAGGCGTTGCGCCGAGCGTACTACGAGTGCCAACGAACGGCGGCCGGGCCGTTTCACGAGGCCGCGTTGTTCAAGATGGCGTCCATAACCGATTTGTTGCAGGAACTGATAAATCGAGATGTCGCAGTCCACGGACTCGAAATCCATAAGGGATGGCTGGAAATTCATAACCAAAAGGATGTCGCGGTCGCCGAGAGGGAGGTACTGTCTTTGGTGTCCGCCGAATCCGCCGCGGACTGAAGGGCGCCGCAACATTCATCGATACAAACACCATGATGTGGAGGCAAAATGGATGCCCAAACCTTTTGGGAGGCCTTGAAAGGCCGTGGATTCACCTTTTTCGCTGGCGTGCCCGATTCCACCTTCGGTTCAGCTTACAAGACGATGATGACAGACCCCGACATTCGCTACGTTCCAGCGGTGCGCGAAGACGTTGCGCTGGGTGTGGCTAGCGCCGCCTACTTCACCGGGCGACGCGCCGGTGTAATCATGCAAAATTCCGGAGTCGGCAACGTCGTCAACCCGTTGACTTCGTTCAGCCTGATGTACAAGATACCGGTGCTGCTTATCGTCGGTTGGCGCGGCTACGGCGGACCACCCAACGATGCACCGGAGCACTGGATCATGGGCGCAAAATCGCCGGAGTTCTTCGATCTGCTGGAGATGCCCCACGAAACGCTTGAGCCGGACAACCTCGAATCCGCTCTCGATCGACTCATCGCGGCCATGGACGAGGGCTCGACCCCGGGAGCGTTGCTGGTGCGTGCAGGGGTGATCGAATGATAGATCGATACCAGGCCATCCAACAGATCCTCAAGCGCGTGAAACCTGACGACCTCGTTCTGAGCACCACCGGGATGATCTCCCGCGAGGTGTTCACGGCAGACGATCGCACCGCGAACTTCTACATGATCGGCTCAATGGGACTTTTGTCCTCGTTCGGGCTGGGCTTGGCGTTGCTCTCTCCCGAGCAAAAAGTGTACGTGCTCGAGGGCGACGGAAGCGCCTTGATGAGCTTGGGCACGTTGCCGCTTATCGCCACGGAGCATCCGGCAAATCTGGTCCACATCATCCTGGACAACGAGGCGTACGAATCGACAGGCGCTCAGCCGTCGATTAGCTCCAACGTCGAGCTCGCCGATCTCGGCCGAGCGGCGGGCTATCCGCATGTGACCCGAGTGGACGACATCGAAGCCCTGGAGGGTGCGATTTCGGAGTGCCAAGGCGACAGCGGCCCCTACTTGGTCGTGGTCAAGTCGGGCATCGCTCCGGTCGAAGGCATCGGACGCGTCTCCCATTCGCCCACCGAGATACGGGACCGCTTCAAATCCTCCGTGCTGAAGGAGAACGAGGCGCAGTGCTAATACTCTCACCAGGTCCAGCCAACATAACCGATGGGGTCCGTGCGGCGCTGACTCAAGCGGACATCGGTCATCGGGACTCGGAGTTCCGCGCGATTCTTCGGGACGTCCGAGCCATGCTGCTTGAGGCATGTGGTGTGTCGTCCGGGTATAGATGCGCTGTCATGACCGGATCAGGGACCACCGGCATCGAGAGCTCGTTGACGGCGATGAAGGGTGTTACGAATGGAATCTTGATACTCGCAAACGGCTCCTATGGCGAGAGGGCCGCGAAAGTCGCATCGGTTTTCGACCTCCCGCACGAGACCATGAACTTCGGTTGGACCGGCCAACTGGACCTCGACGAGATCGACGCCAAATGCCGCAGCACCGACGCTGACACGGTCTATCTGATTCACCACGAGACAACGACCGGCGTCCTGAACCCATTGAAGGAGATCGCGGCTATCGGGAAGCGGCACAACAAGTGGGTGATGGTCGACGCGGTCAGCAGCGTGTGCGGCGAAGAGCTCGACATGGCCGGCTGGGGCGTTGACCTGATCATGGGCTCGGCCAACAAGTGCATTCGCGGCGTCCCGGGCGCGGGCTTCGTCGTCGTCAACGAGCAGTTGGCCAGCGTGATGCAAGATCGACGACAGGCAACGTTCGTAACCGACCTTGTCTCGCACCTGGAGCAAGAAGAAAAAGGGGAAACGCCGTTCACTCCGGCAGTCCAGGTCTTTGCCGCGTTGCGAGTGGCCCTAGAGGAACTGCTGGAAGAGGGCGTCGAAAACCGGATCGCGCATTACGAACGCATAGCCACAGCACTGAGAGACGGCCTCGCCGAACTCGGTTTGGAACTCCTCCTCCCTCGGGAGTGGTACTCCAACACCATGACTTCGATCAACATGCCGGAAGGCTTCACGTACGACCGCCTGCACGACGAGCTGAAGGATCAGGGCTATCTCATCTACAACGCCCAGGGTTCATTCCAGGAGAAGATGTTCCGCCTCGGGACCGTCGGTGTGATGACCGAAGATGATATCCGAGGATTCCTGAACGCGCTGGGCAGTGTGCTCGCGAAATGATGGCGATCATTCTGGTGGCGGGAGTGGGACGCCGGTTGCGCGGCCAGACTGATGAGCCGAAGTGTCTCTTGAGCATCGGCGGCCGGTCGCTCATCCATCGATACCTGGACATCCTGGCCGAACCCGACAGCGGTGTCGCAAAAGTCGGAATGGTCGTCGGATATAAGGGCGATCTCATCGTGAGTCACGTGCAGGAACATGCATTCGGCGGCGCGGTCGCCTATGCCACGAATCCGGACTACGAAAAGGGAAGTGCACTGTCGCTTCTGACCGCGTACGAAAACTTCGAGATCGACGGCGACATGATGCTCATGGACGGCGACGTCTACTTCGAGCCGGATGTTCTGCATCGGCTGCTAGCGTCGGCGAACGCCAACAGCATGCTTGTCGATCCTTCTTCGGTGAACACCGGCGAAGAGATCATGATGGGCGTCATCGATGAACGCGTCGCCGCCGTGGGGCGAGGCATGGAAGGCGCTTTCGACGTCCATGGCGAATGGATCGGATTTATGAAGACGGACACAGATGGGACCCGAGAATTCCTGAGCGCGGTGAATAGGTTAGTCCAAGAACAGGGAGACGGCGTCGGCTATGAAGACGCCATCCAAGGTGTCTGTGCCGCTGTTGCCATGGGGTATGAGCTAGTCGACGACCTGAGATGGACCGAGATCGACACCCCTGAGGATGTCGCCAAAGCAGTGTCACTCGCGGAGCAGGCCTCCGTTTGAGCCTTGCCGCGATGGAACGGCTGGCTGCATGATCGCCATGCATCGGAATACGCTTCGCGAATCGATGGTGAGCTTGGTCGTGTTCGCAACATCGCCCTCCAGCCGATCACGGGCGGCTCTTCCGGAGAATTGCTCGCTAGGCCGAATTGTGCTGTTGAAGTCTTCCCGAGATCTCGGTCGGCGGCGAGAATCGAAGACGGTGTTGTGTACGCCCGAATGACTAAGTCGAAGCTGTCACCCAGATCCGTTGACTCCCTTCAAGGGCGCACGGAGCACACCGAAAACCTATAGATAAATCGAAACAGTACTGCGGAGGAACATTTGACAATCTACGACGCGATTGGCAGTGCCTATGATCTTGTGTACCCCGACACGGCCGAGAAAGTGCCTTTTGTCACAAAGCTTCTGAGAACATATGGTAAACATTCGGTTCTTGAATTAGGGATCGGGACGGGGCTTTTTGCCGTGCCATTGCATGAGGCTGGATTTGACATGGAGGGACTGGAGATCAGTCAGGTGATGATTGACGTTGTTGGCCAGAGAGCGCCCAGACTCAAGATTCATAAAGGGGACATGCGAAACTACACGATAAATAGGCGATATGATGCTATTCTCGCCCTGAGCTCGGTCCTCGTTTTCGTAAACAGCGAACGAGAGATTCAACAATGCCTGGAACGTTGCTACCAGCATTTGGAATCGAAAGGGATCCTCTTGTTGGAGTTGCCAAATCACTCGGTTGAGATTGGTCTGAGCAACAATAACCAAGAGGTGTATCATAACGCGGATCAAAGCACGATTGTCGTGATCCAAAGCGCGGTTGAAGGTCATGATTGGAACGAGACATGGCACGTGTTCAGGCGCGATGGAACAGCGTTTAACCATGAGAAAACGGTCTGCCAGGAATACCTCTATTCACCCACCTCACTGGCCGCTCAGCTCGAAGAAGTCGGCTTTAAGATCATCGAGACTCATGGCGATTTGTTGGGGAGCCCTTTTGACGAATCGAACTCCTGGAGGCGGGTCCTCATTTGTGAAAAAAGAGATTGACGGCTGAAAACCCGATTCCGAGCCTGGGCGGGCGACCCGTAATAATATGATCTGATGAGAACAACGATCCCAGATCCTGTTCTGGGCCAAGCAAGATCTCGACAAGTCGGAATCTGGCACGGCATTGGAAATGGGTCCCAAGAACCAAGGCCGATGAACGGGCAAGAAACTTCTCAACGCGTTCGAGATGGTTGCTGTTTCGTGCCATGCTTTGGGGCGCCAGCCCGTTGCTAAGAATGTTCGTCGATCCGGCCGATAGTAGATTTAGGGGGATAAATGGTTTCTGAAAACGGATCAGATGAGGCAGCACTGCTGAAATCGTTCGAAAACCTACAAAGCCTTGACCCGACAGGGGCCAAACTGAGGCTGAAAGAAGCCAAGGCAGTCATGGATGGATTCGGGATTCCGTTTTGGCTTCGGCAGGGCACCTGTCTTGGCGCCGTCAGGGACAACGACTTCATCCCATGGGACGATGACATCGACCTGGGCTGCGTGATCGGCCTGAACGGAGTCACGGAAGACCAGATCGACCCCATAGTCGACGGCTTCCGAGAACGGGGATATTTCGTTGAAGTGGAATACTCCGACCGCGAAATCTCCGCTTGCATGATAAAGAATTCGATTCGAACAGACCTGACATTCTTTCACATCATCGACGACGCAATATTCCATTTTCCGATGATCTGGATGCCCGCTCGATTGTTCGCCGACCTCAAACAGATCGAGTTTATGGGCGATAGCTATTTTGTGCCGAACCCGCCCGAAGAGTACCTGGGAACAAAGTACGGCCCGAACTGGACAACCCCGAAACAAGACGGATACGAACTAGACGTTTTCGCGCAGATAGCGAAAGCGCCAGCCGCAATTCTCGAGACCGCTCCTGGGCATCCGCAGACCAAAATTCAGATTCTTGATCTGCATAACGAAATCGTCGCAGACGCTGAAGTGTCGATTGTCGGCGTGGATGACGCTCGCACCGACGGCGATGGCCGCGTGGAGTTCAATCTGCCGTTCAAAGACTTCTACGCCGTGGTCATCCGTCATGGGAACCACGAAGAAATTCTATATCAAGAAATATTCACACCCGGGAAGACCTACGTCTACACACCCGACCCCGCCAGGCCCAGCGGGCGGTACATCGCGATGCGCGAAGAGTGAGCTCGGTGTCGAGCTAAGCCCAAGCAAGGCTGACGCCGGCTTGACAACCGAACGCCGCTCGTGAGTCGATGCCGTCTCTCGTTCACGTCCTCGACCAAAAACTGTGATCCGTCGTCCCGACTGCCTCTTCGTTTTCGTCGGATCGGGTGGGAGGGAATCGCAACGGAATGCGGTCACACAGCAACATCCTCGAAGAGTCGCCGTGACGCTGTGCTATCATCGGGCGAAACTCGACGGCAGGTGAACGATGGCGACGATCATCAAGGACACGACGATGGTGACCGGCGGAGCAGAACGGACCGTGCTCTACGACACTTCGCTGGCCGTGGACGGCGGGAAGATCGTCGCGATCGGACCGTCCGCGCGGATCGAGGCCGGTCTTCCGGGCGCGGAAGTCATCGACGGTCGCGGCAAGGCGATCTTCCCCGGGTTGATCAACTGTCACACGCACATGCTGGCGACAGCGGACCGCGGCATCCTCGAGGATTTCGGGTTTCCGACCACGTTGCGGTTCCCGACGACCGGGCGCGGATTGCTCAGCGTCGAAGAACGCAACGTCTTCGCACTATTGGCGTCCGCCGAGGCGATTCGGAACGGAAACACCTGCCTGCTCGAGATATCGAACAACACCACCGACTATGCGGAGAGCCTGGCATCGACCGGACTCAGGTTCGGACTGACCGAGAACATCAACGACTTTGACGACGCCGAAGCGCGCCGAGGCAGTTATCGCTTCCTGGACGAGAAACGCGAGGCGGGGCTCCAGCGCAACAGTGATCTCATCGAAGCCTGGGACGGGAAAGCCGACGGCCGGATAATGGGGTTCGCGGCGGCACATGCTCCGGAGAACTGCTCGCCAGAGCTGCTTCGACAGGTTCGCGAAATGGCCGAGCGCCACGACGTCGGCTACACGATCCATCTGTCGCAGAGCAACATCGAGATCGAAGCCGTCATGCGCACGCGCGGCGTGCGTCCAACACAGTATCTGTTCGCAAACGACTTCCTTGACGAGCGCCTCATCGTCGCTCACTGCCGGTACGTCGACGACTCCGAGATCGCGCTGCTCGGTCAGGCCGGAGCGGCCGTGTCCAACAACTCCGCCATCGCTGCCAGGCGAGGATCCGCTGCCCCCGTGAAGGAACTCATTGCCGCAGGGTGCACGATAGGCATGGGCTCGGACAACATGGCCGAGGACATGGTCGAAGTGATGCGAGCCGGCCTATTCCACGAGCGTGTTCGACGCAATGACGAGTTGGACCCACAGCCCGAAGACGTCCTCGAGTGGGCCACCATGGGCGGGGCGAGAGCCCTCCGCATCGCCGATCGCGTCGGCTCACTGGAGATCGGCAAGCAAGCCGATCTGTTCATTGTCGATCTTAGGCGCGCCCACCTCGTGCCGACGCTCCGAATCGTGTCCGCGTTCGTCCACAACGGCCAGCAACCGGACATCACCGATGTGATGGTGGACGGCCAATGGCTGATGCGCGACTTGAAGCTAACGACCATCGACGAAGAACAGGTGATCGCCGTCGCCGAACAAGCCGGTCACGCCGCCTGGCGCAGACTCGTCGACGAAAACCCCAACGTCCCGTTCCCGATCCGGCTCCCGCCAGGGCCACGTTTCGGCTAAGGATGGCGGCGCCTGCGCATCGACCTTCGGAGTCGACGTCAATTGCGCTCCAGTGGATATTCTGATCCTTTCTAGGAGGGGGAAAATCTAGTCTAACGAAGCTCGCCTCTTCGCCAGCTAGGTGACGCAACCGCCTAGCTAGAGGACAACTACGCGGGCCGGGCGGCGCTGGGATGGACCGAACCACTTGTTGGTCCAACACGCCAGGCCACCGACCAACGCCCAATCCGCGCGTCATGTTCAAAACATCCGCTTGAACTCACGCGGCGTCAGGCCTACAATCGTGCCCAGAGCCCCCGTATGAAGGCGATTGGCAGGAGTTCACGAACATGGCGTACGAAGGCGGTCAGGTCGATCGAGGAGGCCGCCCGCGAAGGCGCAACGGAACTCGACCTTGAAGGGCATGGCTTGACAGAGTTGCCCTCGGAGATTGCATCCTTAACCGAACTCGAGACTCTAAACCTGAACGGAAATCAACTGACGGAGTTGCCCTCGGAGATTGCGGCCCTCACATACCTCCGTACTCTGGACCTATCGAGAAATCAACTGACAGCTTTGCCGTCGGAGATTGCGCCTCTCACCAATCTTGTCGGTCTGGGCCTGTTAGGAAATCAACTGACGGCCTTGCCGTCGGAGATTGCAGCCCTCACCAACCTCCAGCATCTGGACCGGGATCGAAACCCGTTGATCTTCCCGCCACCGGCGATCGTCGAGCAGGGGCTGGGGGCAATCCACTCTTACCTCCACGAACAACAAACCTCTGGCCGCCGCAGTGGGTCTCAAAGATACTTGTTGTAGGAGAGGGTGGAGTAGGCAAAACGTCCCTACTTTACGCGCTGCGGGGCGAACCGGTGTCTGAGCTAGAGGTGTCCACCCTCGGGATTGAAATCTCTCACGCAACCAATGATCTTGATCCGAGGGAAGTGCGGCCCTTCGAGGTGACGCACCCGACGGAACCAAGCGTCACGATGCAGCTCAATACCTGGGATTTCGGAGGACAGGACATTTACCATGCAACGCACCAGTTCTTCCTCACCGAACGCTCCCTGTTTGTGCTGGTGTGGAACGCCCGTTATGGGTACGAGCAGGGTAAGCTCTACGACTGGCTGGACACTATCCAGGCCAAAGCGCCGAAATCGCCCGTGCTGGTTGGTAGCGACCCATATCGATGAACGTCCCGTGGATATTCCGTTCGAGGACATTCAGCGGCGGTACCCGCAGGTGGTGAGCCAACACCGTGGAGTCAGTAGCATCCAAGGCACGGGTATCGACGATCTGCGCGAAGCTATCACGGCCGTTGCCGCAGAGCTCCCGTTGATAGGCGAGTCCTGGCCTGAAAGCTGGCTGGCCGCGGCAGACGCCCTGCAGAAGCATGAAAGCCAATACGTCACGCCAGAAGTCATGCGTCAGACGATGATCGACAAAGGCGTTAAACCGGAGGACACA
>Ga0187833_10006923_pt1 | contig 10365 bp, 11 predicted proteins | sample ETNtaG_37_FD_167968 | JGI IMG/M metagenome (GOLD analysis project Ga0187833, IMG submission 167968) | Marine microbial and viral communities from oxygen minimum zone, Eastern Pacific Ocean - ETNP2014_SV_400_PacBio MetaG (Illumina Assembly) | ecosystem: Environmental > Aquatic > Marine > Hypoxic... | reverse complement strand
CGGACCACAGGGGCGCCTTCTACTCTTCCTTATTCACGACCTCTCTCTCGAACCGATCAAGCACATCGTCCAGGTCCGGGTTGCCGATGGTGGCAAGCTCGTAGTGCACACGAACGGTGGGCTTGTTAATGGTCATGATGCGGTTTAGGTCGATGGGCGTGCCCATGACCACAACCTCAGCATCGCTCTCGTTGATCGTCTTCTCAAGGTCCTTCACCTGCTCGGGCGAGTAGCCCATGGCGGGCAGCACCTTCTCCAGGTGCGTGAACTTCTCGTAGACGTCCTTGAGCGAGCCTACTGCCGAGTCGCGGCCGTCCACCATCTCGGCAGCGCCGAACTTCTCCGCCGCGATGAGCCCTGCTCCGTAACCCATGCCACCATGGGTGCAGGTGGGGCCGTCCTCAACGACGAGGACACGCTTGCCCTCGACGAGGGAGACATCCTCAACGGTGATGACCGAGGCGGCGTCAACGATGGTCGCGTCAGGGTTCACCTCACGCGCGTTGTTGCGTACGGTCTCTATGTCTTTGTAGTCGGCAGTGATCTCTTTGCTGATGAGGACCACATCGGCGGTACGGAGGTTGACCTCGCCGGGGTGGTAGGCCAGTTCGTGGCCCGGGCGGTGGGGATCGACGAGAGTTATCTGGAGATCGGGCTTGTAGAAGGACACATCGTTGTTACCGCCATCCCAGAGGATTATGTCGGCCTCCTTCTCGGCCTCAGCGAGTATCTTCCCGTAATCGACACCCGCGTACACGACCATGCCCCGATCGATGTAAGGTTCGTATTCCTCCCGTTCCTCGATGGTGCACTCGTGTATGTTCAGGTCGTCGTAAGTTTCGAACCGCTGGCACTCCTGCTTCGCCAGGTCGCCGTAGGGCATGGGATGGCGCACGGCCACCACGTTGTAACCCCGCTCGATAAGCACATCGGCGATGGCACGCGTGGTCTGGCTCTTGCCACACCCGGTGCGCACGGCGTTGACAGCGATGACGGGCTTGGACGACTCGAGCATGACATCGTCGGTGCCCAGAAGCTGGAAGTTCGCGCCTGCTGCGAGCACGATGGATGCCTTGTGCATCACGTCCTCATGGGCCAGGTCGCTGTAGGAGAGCAGCACGGTCTTCACGTTGTGCTCCTTGATGAGTCGTGGCAGCTCGCCCTCGTCGTAGATGGGGACACCGTCCGGATAGAGCTCACCCGACAGCTGGGCGGGATAGGTACGCCCGTCGATGTCGGGGATCTGGGTCGCCGTGAAGGCCACTACATTATAATGCGCGTCCTCGCGGAACTTGACATTGAAATCGTGGAAGTCGCGCCCCGCGGCGCCCATGATGATGACGTTCTCACGCTCGGCGTCCTGATTAATCGTATCTTCGACATCGTACATACGTACCACTTTCCCTGGGATTGTCTTCGATAGACCCGTGCCCAGCTCGAAACAGCAGGAGATTCGGTTTATATGTGTGGGTTTTGGGGCATGTGGTACTTGCGCTTGGTGACAGATGGTGCTGTCCTGTGTCATAGTGACACGATGCCTGGGCAGTAAATCCTAATTATGCGTAGGCCTCGGCGGCCGACGGAGCGACATCGTCGGGTTCGGGCTCCTCGTAGAAGTACTTCTCCCCCACGAGCTTGGCCCCCTCCACCAGTCCCTTCATATAGGCGACACGGTCCTTGGCAAAGGCCGTACCACCTTTGGTGGACAAGAGAGTACTGTTCTCATAGCGGGTTATGTAGGCCTCGATGACCTGGAGTGAGTCCACGGCCTTCTCCCCCATGGTCCACAGCTTCTCACGGTCAGGATTATCAGGATCGTACACGGGCCGGGTAGAGCCGCCGTATTGGAGGGTGCGTACGCACCGCTCGCCCAGAGCGTCGATTCGATCTGCGTCTGCGAGGACCCGGTCCTCTAGATAGGACAGGGGCTCTCGTCCTTGGGGATCGTCCACGTAGGTCTCGTGGGAGAGGATAGCGTGTTTGACAGCGTCGACCTTCTCCTGGGGGAATCCGATCTCGTCGAGGATCTCCTCGGCCATCTGGGCGCCGAGAATCGGGTGCTGGTTTCCGTCCGTGGATGGGACGAGGGGGCGGGCCACGTCGTGGAGGTAGGATGCCGCGAACAGCACGTCATCATCGCCGCCCTCGATATCGGCGATGGCCTGAGCGTTCTCATACACTCGCCGCCCGTGCTCGACGCCGTGGCCGATCGAGTGCTGACCGTCCTCCAGTTCCGCGACAAGATCCTCCCGCCAGCTCATGAGGGGGGTCGGCAGGGGAGGCGGTTTATATACATTCTCCTTGCCCCTGCATGGCGCTAGCGAACATCTTTTAAAGATGGGGCCTCTCCTACCATCCATGGAAAGAACCGTAGTACTGCTCATCGCTCTGTGCCTCGTCGTGGGTTGCCTGGGTGGCGATGACGCTGGGACCGAGACCCCGACGGCCACCACACCGCCCAAAGTTCGCACGACGACTACCGAGCCTACCAAGGCCCCCGCCGCAACGGCAGAAACATCTGCCACGCCCGCTGCGACGGCCGAACCGACAGAAGCGCCGGTAGCTACAGAGGCGCCTCCGACGGAGACGGTCGAACCGACAGAAGTTGCCACACCTACGCCCTCTCCCCTTGAGGCAGCGCTGGAGGCCGCCAAGGACGTGACCCGTTCCGAGGGCGATAACGTCATCAGTGACTACTGCGATGCATGGATGAAGAGCTCCTGGGCTGATCCTCCGGCTCTGGACCATGCGCCTGAAGTGTACGCCACCAAGGTGACCCCCGAGACAGGTCAGTTCCTGATCGAGGAGGAGGAGTACCTTGATGGTAGGACGCTCACCAAGTGCGACTGTCGCGTGTACCTGAAGTTCCTCAGCCGTGTGGCCGATAGCGAGGTCCGGGCCGACTTCACCGCAGACACGGACTGCAGCGTGTGGTCCCATGCCTACGGATGCAAGATCCTCTGCTACGGTGACACCGAGGAAGAGTGCAAGGCCAACCACAACTGCGCCTAGCGCGGACGGGTGACTGGACGCTGTGAGCGCGCCCGACGACGTGCGATCCGAGCGAACGCTCAGCTTTCCCGAGGGCTTCCTCTGGGGCGCAGCGACAGCGGCCTACCAGATCGAGGGCGCTGTCAGCGAGGACGGCCGTGCTCCTTCCATCTGGGACGCATTCTGCCGTTCCCCGGGTGCTGTCGAGGACGGTGAGTCCGGCGATGTGGCCTGTGACCACTACCACCGGTGGCGCGAGGACATCGCGCTGATGCGAGAGCTGGGCCTGCAGACCTACCGTCTGTCGTTGGCCTGGCCGCGTATCGTCCCGGACGGTGATGGTGAGGTCAATCCCGAGGGTCTGGTGTTCTATCGCCGTCTACTGGAAGGGCTGCATGAAGCAGGGATCTCCCCCATGGTCACCCTCTATCACTGGGACCTGCCCCTCAAGCTCCAGGAGCGGGGCGGCTGGGGATCACGGGACACTGTGGATGCTTTCGTCCGGTACGCCAGGACGTGCTACGAGGAGCTGGGCGACCTCGTCCCGCGATGGGCTACGATCAACGAGCCCTGGTGCGTGGCGATGAAGGGCAACCTCATCGGCGACCATGCCCCCGGTGAGAAGGACCTGTCCACCGCACTGGCGGTGGCGCACAACGTTCTGCTCGCACATGCACGGGCGGTGGCCGCCTTTCGTGACACCGGCCTCGCGGGGGACATAGGGATCGTGCTGAACCTCACACCTGCGACTCCTGCTTCGGGCCGTGAGCAGGACGTGGCCGCTGCCCGCCGGTTCGACGGATTCTTCAATCGCTGGTTCCTCGATCCGCTCCTTGCAGGAGCTTACGCGACTGATATGGTGGAGTGGTACAGCCGCCAGGGTGCCCTGCCACTGGTGTCCACTTGCGAGGTGGAGACGCTGGCCGAACCGATCGACTTCCTCGGAGTGAACTACTACTACCGCAAGGTCATCCGTGCGTCACGTAACGGCATGCTCCGACTCACCGAGGTTCCCCAGGAAGGCGAGCACACGACCATGGGGTGGGGGGTGACGCCCGAGGGCATCCATGACATCCTCGTCCGCCTGGCCCGAGACTATCGCCCCATCCCCATCTACATCACCGAGAACGGCGCGGCATTCCCCGATAAGATTGATCCCGATGGCAGGGTCCGCGATCCCCGTCGCCTGGCATACATCCGCGACCACCTGTCCCAGGTGCACCGTGCCATCGAGGATGGGGTCGACGTGCGAGGGTACTATGCCTGGTCGCTCATGGACAACTTCGAATGGGAGCGGGGGTACAGCCAACGGTTCGGTATCGTGTACGTGGACTACCCCACTCAGCACCGCATCCCCAAGGACTCTGCCCGATGGTACGCACAGATCATCAAGAAGAACGGGCTCCCTGCAGAAGGATGACGTGTACCGGGCCTATTCCCGCAGCGTCTCGTAGATCACATCGTACTTCATGATCTCGTACCCGATAACGGAGCCCAGCATCGCAGGGATGGTGGCATCCACACCGAACAGCTCGATACAGAGCACCATGGCGGCCACCGGGATGTTGAGCATGGTGGCAAGGATCGCCGACAGTGATACCACGATCATCATTCCCTCGTTCAGCACAAGCCACGCGGCCAGGAACTTCCCGAGGAACACACCGAACACCATGGACGGGAACACGAGCCCGACCTAGGCACCGGACATGACGATGAAGGCGATGGCGATAACGTACGAACCCCCCTGGGTGAAGAGTTCAGAGACGACCATGGGCCGTGCGATGATCTCCTGGATTGTGAAGGGCTTGATCCAGGAGAAACCGAAGGCCAAGCCTATCATCGCGGCGATCCATATCCCGAGAAGCGGCTTGAGCTCGGTTCCCACGGTCTCCATGAGATAGCCAACGAGGTCGAAGAACTTGATGAGGACCTTGCCGACTATGCCTACCAGGACGCTTGCGGCGACGATCGTCCAGAGCGATGATATGTCCACCGTCACGGCGTGGACGGGCTCGAGGAACACCGCCTCGGTGCCCGAGAGCACGTTGAACGTAATGAACCCGAAGAGGGCCGAGATCATGGCGGGGAATATGTAGGTGTACCGGATGTTCGAGCGGTCGAGGATCTCGGAGGCTATGAGGGCGGAGGCGATGGGGGTGCGCAACAACGCCGAGCAGGCGGCCGCCATCCCACTGATGAACAATACCCGGCGGTCCCGGTCCCCCAGTCCGAGCGCCCTGCTCATCCACGTGCCCAGACCTGCGCACACGTACATCAGCGGACCCACCTTCCCGCCATAGCTGACAACGACGGTGAACAGGGTGGCGAAGTACTTGGCGACGGCGTTTGTCGGGCTGATGCGGTAGTGCTTCTTCCACGCTGCGGCGTAGAGCACATCGATGTCGGTACCATGGATCTCCGGGATGAGTACGATCAGTGCTGCTGCGAACACGGTGACCAGTGTGCCGAAGAACACGAAGGAGGGAAGTGGCACTGACAGGGCCGCTTCGAACATGCTCTCGAAGGCGAACACTGCCGCCCCCGACAGGCACCCGATGATCAGTGAGAGGATGAGGCGTGTGACAAGGAAGCTGTACATGCGCGTCTCCTCGACGATCTTTTCTTGCATGATTAGGGGCGAGTAGTCGCCGAGCGAGGCCTGGCGCATATGCACCACGACCCTTGGGACGGGCCCGCCGTTTCTCCAGCACCTTTATGGCCTGGACCGTTGCCTTCTTGCCTGCCATTAACGCGTTGAACAATACGACCGAGCTTTTTTTATCTTGGTGCCCCAGCGAGGCCGGCCTAGAACTCCCGTCCGAACGCCCTGGTGCAGGCGGCGATGGTCGCCACGGAGAAGCACGCCATGGCGCCCACGTTGAGCGCGATGCTGTTGGCCCCTTTCCCGAGTATGAGGTGGCGCAGGAGGTCCACGCCGTATGAGAGCGGGTCCAGGGCCACGAGCGCCCCGAGCCACGATGGTAGCTGCTCGATCGGAAAGAAGGCGCCCGACAGGATGAACATGGGCATGACGATGAAGGACATGATGATCGAGTGCCCCTCGAAGGACTCGGAGAGTGCGGCGATTAGCAGGCCCAGGCCGACGATGCCCGAAGAGATGAGCGCCATGGTCCCGAGGATCGCAGGGACCGCTGCCAGGGGGACGCTGAGCCCCAGGAGCGGTGCCGCCAGCAGGAGCAGGCTGCCCTGGATCATGGCCACCGAGGTGCCCCCCAGGATCTTGCCCACCACAACCGACGTGCGTCGGATGGGTGCCACCAGTATCTCGCGCATGAAACCGAACTCCCGGTCCCATATCACCGACAGCCCCGAGCCGATGGAGGTGAACAGCAGGGACATGGCCAGGATGCCAGGGAACATGAACTGGAGGTAGTTCACGTTGTACCGGTCCGCAGTGAAGGCGGTGTTCAGCCCCGAGCCGATGAAGAAGAGGAAGAACAGGGGCATGGCCAGCGAGGATACCACCCGGGACTTCTCCCGGGAATAGCGCATCATCTCCCGCAGCCAGATCGTGTAGATGCCCCTCAACTCCGAGATCGTCTCCCCCTCCTGTGTACTATCTGTCGGATATGGTCCATGGCGTTCCCGTTCTCTGCCCGGAGGTCGGTTCCGGTGTGCTTGAGGAAAACATCGTTGAGCGTGGGGGTGCGAAGGTTCACCGAGCGGATACGGACCTTGGCGTCCCGGCACGCGTCCACTACGAGGGGGATCAGGGTATCGCCTCCTTTGGCCGTGACCATGAGCTTTCCTTTGCTCTCGTCCACGCTGAGCACACCATCAAGTCCCTCCAATGCGGTCCTGGCGGCGGCCACGTCGTCCCCCGAGGCGGTCTCCACGGTTATCAGGTCACCGCCCACCCCCTCCTTTAGCTCCGCCGGTGAGCCCGTGGCCACGATTCGCCCGTGGTCGATGACAGCTATGCGGTTGCAGAGTGCGTCCGCCTCGTCCATGTAGTGCGTAGTGAGGATGATGGTGACGTCCTTCTCCTTGTTCAGGGTGCGGACGTGCTCCCAGATGTGGTGCCGAGTCTGGGGATCGAGCCCAAGGGTGGGCTCGTCAAGGAAGAGCAGTCGGGGGTGATGGATGAGGCCGCGGGCGATCTCCAGGCGACGTTTCATACCTCCCGAGAACGTCTTGACGTCCCGGTCGGCATCATCCGTCAGCTCCACAAGCTGCAGCACTTCAGCTATACGTCGTGTTGCGAGGTCATTCGGTACATCGTAGAGCATGGCATGCAGCGTCAGGTTCTCGCGAGCCGTGAGCTTCGTGTCGAGGCTCGGGTCCTGGAACACGACACCTATGGACTTCCTGACCGCAAGAGGATCGCCGACAACGTCGACCCCATCTACCTCTGCCGAGCCTGCTGTAGGTATGAGCAGAGTGCAGAGCAGGGATATGGTAGTAGTCTTGCCCGCGCCATTGGGCCCCAGGAGGCCGAACACCTCACCCTTGGCGACCTCGAGCGTGACATCGTCGACCGCCTTCAGATCGCCGAAGTGCTTTGAGAGCCCTTTCATACGGATCATGGGCTTACCGGTGTTCTCACGCTCACCCATCCACTATCACGCAGGCTGTACGGTAGAGGGGAAGCTTTTAACGTTGCCGTCTTCCCGGAGGGATCCGACGTCCAGGACGTCGGTTTCGAGACGAAGGTACCTGCGAGGCGGCGCCATGGGAAAAAGGTTAATAAAAACTGCAGGGACGGAGCGTACTGCGATGAGGCTGCTGGTGAGCCCACGGAACATGGAGGAGGCCCGTGAAGCGATCGCGGGTGGGACGGACATCCTGGACATCAAGAATCCCGCGGAGGGCTCTCTCGGAGCGAACTTCCCCTGGGTGGTCCGGTCGATCCGCACTATGGCACCCGCCGGGCTCGAGATCAGCTGTGCCATCGGTGACATGCCGGACCTGCCCGGCACCGCGTCAATGGCGGCACTGGGTGCGGCCCACGCCGGCGCGGACTACGTGAAGTTCGGGCTCCTGGGACCGAAGACCGGCGAGAGCGCTGTGACACTCGCTCGGGCGGTCGTCCGTGCCGTAAAGGATGAGTTCGTGGATGTCCGGATCGTGGTCGCTGGGTACGGCGACCATTTGACGGGCGGCACCGTCCACCCCCTGGAGGTCCCGGGCATCGCAGCGGCGTCCGGATGCGATGTGGCCATGCTCGACACCCTGGGCAAGCGGGGCTCGTGCCTGTTCGATCACATCGGTGCCGACGGTGCGGCTCGCTTCGTCGACGCTTGCCACGACCACGGACTGCAGGCCGCCCTTGCCGGGAACATTGGAATAGACCATCTTGAGGCGCTGAAGGACACTGGATGCGACATAGTCGGGGTACGGGGTGCCGCATGCGAAGGGGGTGACCGGTCGTCCCAACTGAGGGGACACCTCGTTCGGGAGCTGGCGGAGCTCGTCAGGCAGGGATGATCCGCGTTCCCCCAAGGGGCTTGCCCGCTGCTATGGACCGAACGATACCTACATCTCCTCCGTGGACGAGGACAGCCTCCATCCCTAAGGACTCAGCGGCCTGGGGGAAGTGGTCGTCAACCGGCGAGTCATGGAGACGGGAGAGCTCGCTGGCCGCGATGGTCGCGTACCGTTCGGCCTGCCCTCCCTTGCTAGGATCGGCGGTGTAGACGCCGTCGACGTCCTTGGCAAGCACGACAAGTTCAGCACCGGCGGCGGCTGCCACGTACAATGCGATCGAGTCGGAGGTGACGTGCCACCCCTCGGGGATATCGAGAGCAGGGGCCACGCCCATTATGGACACGACCCTCACGCCGGTCCTCTCGCATCGCAGCTCGTCGATCCCTCCTTCGAGCGGAGCGTCCATGAGCTGGGCGAGCATCCTCGCCATGGACTCCATAGCCAGCAGGGCCATCTTGTGGGAGGTACCGGTGGAGAGCGCGAACCGATCGTCCAATGCTCTCACGGTGTCAGCGAGCCCGCCCCCGCCGGGGACGATGATTACATCATTGTCAGCTCCCGTGGCCTTGATATCGTCGAGCAGGGCAAGGAGGCGCGCCCTGTCACGCGTCAGGCTGCCACCCACCTTCACGACGAGTCTCATGCGAGCAGGTCCTCCCGTACCATGTGCGCGAGGCCCACGCTGGGGGCCACGTCCCCCGAGCCGTCGCCGAACGCCTGTGAGAAGGATCGAACGCACCCGATGCCCGCCCTGACGGCCGCCGGACGGGCCAGCGCTTCCGCCCCGATCCCTGCCACGATGGCCAGGGGGGGCGTGCTACGGATCCCCGCGCAGACCGTGGCGATACCATTGCGGACCGCCTCGATCTGCCGGTCGGCGAAGAATCGGCTCAGCTCACGGATATCGTCCGTGGAGAGCTGCGTCATGTCGGCACACACGACCCGACAGATACGGGCCATGGCCTCGGGCACGGTAACTCCCCGGCCGTCGAGGGTGTCGCACGTGTACCTCTCCTCGTCGATGTTCTCGAGGACCAGGTGGACGTCAGCGGACTGGGCGAAAAGCTCGGACGAGACACCGTACCTTATCCCCCCGATCTCCGCGAATTGTGAGACCGCTGCGAGGTTCGTCCGCAGGAGGCCGGTGTAGACCAGCTCGCCGGTCCCGAGCCGTTCGAGGTCCGTCCCGCCCTTGGGAGCGACTATCCCATCGATGATAGGGATGATGTCCGTGGAGGTGCTGCCCGTGTCCAGGAGGAGGGCATCGGGGAACCTCTTTGCGGCCAGGAAGGCCGAAGCGTACCAGTTCGCCGCGGCAACGGCAACCGGTGCCTTCCGTGCACGTGTGGTGTCGAGGAGGTGACCTGAGACATCCAGCACACGCACCTCTGTGTCCCGTGCGACCTCGTCGATACAGTCGAGCACATGGGACACGCCCTCCGCCTTCGTTTCATAGGTATCGGACAGCTCGCACGTCATGGTAACGCCGATCCCGAGGACGTCCGTGGGAAGGGAGGACACGACGCCCCTGAGCATGGAGGCCAGTTCGTCCCGGCGCTGCCATACCGGGAAGTATGTGCAGGAAGTCGAGATCGTCTCCGCACCATCGGGACCGAACGACAGCACGGCCACCTTGGTGTTCGCGCCCCCGATATCAATGCCGACGTACGAGGCCATGGCCTACACGCCCCCCTCTACGGTCCGCTTGTGTCTGAGCGCCCCCTGCTCGGCATGCGCTGGTGTCCTGCCAAGGTCGAAAACCATTCCCCCAGTGGTCCCGTCGATGCTCACGGGCGGTGTGCACAGAATGTCTCTTGGGATCGAAGTATCCTGCTCCAGAGCGACCTTCAGCACGCAACAGTGTCGGTCCGGGGGGGGGATCGGCACGTGCTCATCGTCGAGGTGCCCCACGAGCGCCCTGGCCTG
>Ga0187833_10006920_pt1 | contig 10374 bp, 7 predicted proteins | sample ETNtaG_37_FD_167968 | JGI IMG/M metagenome (GOLD analysis project Ga0187833, IMG submission 167968) | Marine microbial and viral communities from oxygen minimum zone, Eastern Pacific Ocean - ETNP2014_SV_400_PacBio MetaG (Illumina Assembly) | ecosystem: Environmental > Aquatic > Marine > Hypoxic... | reverse complement strand
TATTACATATGCAATACCTGATTATGAAATAATAGTAGGGGATTTATTTTTAATTATTATTGATTGGATAAATGAGAGACCAAAACTTTGGAATCTTGATATAAGAGATTTAACCCTATTCGCACGCCTTGACATATATGGCGATGATGAAACGAAAAAATTTGTTAAGGAAAAAATAGTTAGAGCTTTGTACAAAGAACTTTAAGCAAGAGCCCCGCAGCAGCGATGGTATGCACATTATAATAAATGACGCAGGATTGATGGACGTACTAATAAAAAAATATTTACTAGTAAAAGCGGCTTAGATAAGTGTAGGAATGTAGCAGATGTAGGAAATACCGGAAGGTCTTGTGTCTGCACTGTGTCTCAATATATTACTATACATTACTGCGTACAGCTACACTTGCTACACAATAAACGTATTTCACAACAGGTAGGTTGTTCCCTGTACTTATCGCTCTGTTATAAATGTATTGTTCAATATAGATATATATATCTAACTTATATAAATTATATATATAGAGATAATTATCTAGATATGGCAAAAGCAATGCAAATAGATTTAACTACTTTACGCCGGCATCCCCGACGAAGAAGGATTAGTATAAAAAGAAGTAGTATGATGAGAAGAAGGCCGCGCAGAATTATACGGGGTGGTCGTAATGTTGGTCCAACAGTAGATGCGATACGGCTAATCAATTTTAAAGCATTTGAGGATACAGGTTGGATTCCTTTTAAGGGGGTAACCTATTTAATGGGCGCTAATAGCGCTGGGAAATCGAGCATATTAAATGCAATTAAATTTATTTCATCGGTGGTTTCAAAAGATATTGCGCCATTTGAGAAGGAAGAATCCTTTCTGAGTGAATTTCCACTTAGTGATACAAAGAGAGGATTAAATCTTGGTACTATAAATGATACGATTTTTGATGGCAAACAAAGCTTTACCATCCAATTAAGAGTCTTTAATAAAAAATTCTCAACCTATATAACATATTCATTCAAGTTTGGGAAACCCAAGCACAGAGATGTAAAACAAATAACTAATGCTGCTCTTTTATCATTAGAAATTCTAACAAAGTGGGGAAAATTAGTCGAATGGACTCCAGATAAAAACAAAGTAAAATTATATCAGAGTACCCTAAAAGATTCTGGTTATAAGCGAGATGCACTGAAAGAACAAATTTATCATGATGCATCACGTACGAAAAATTCTTTCCTAAGAGCATTAAAGCCCAGTGGTAAGGATAGGTCTATAGTTAAAACGTCTGACGAAATAAAAGAAATAATTTCTGATTTATACAAAGGCGCAGACGCTGACTTTCTGTTGAACTTCATAGAATTTACGTTACCTAATTTATTCAAACTTTCTGATGATTTTATTTCAGATATCGAAAAGAAAGAGGGGTCTGAAGAAGAATTTGATATTATAACGGAAACAATGGAAGCTCATGGTGGTTGGTTAGAAGACATTAAGGATAGGTTATTAGCAGATTATGGCGAAAATTATTTTATTGACTTTATAGATGAACCTCTGGACTGCCTGTCATTAATAAATAAGACATTTAAAAAGACAAAACATGCTAGAGCAAAATCTGACCCTAAAAAGATACCAGGTTTTAGGCAGTTTATTAAATGGAGCGGAATATTTTATCATGACGTTTATAAATCCCCAAAATATATATTTGAAAAATTAGATAACCTGAAAAAATTAATATTAATATTCGATACTGGGAATCAGGATGATAAAAATAGGGCAATTGAATTAATAAATGAAGCAGCAGAAAATTTTTTAGATGTATTCATGGAAAATTATACTCCTGATATTTTTTTGTCAGAATTAATTGGAGAAGCATCAGTAGAAATTAATTATTTCGCTAGAAGTATATTGAACGTACCCCCCTTGAGAGCAGTCGCTGAAAGGACTGTAGGTATAAATGATACAAATTCAGCCGCTGACGTATATAAACAGATTGCAATGAGTGATAATAGAGATAAAAAGCTAAAGTTTATCTCAAAACATTTTTTGCAGAAGTTGGGAGTTACAAATCTAAAAGTAAAAAGAAGTGATATATCAGATAATTTACTTGTGCCGGTCATGCAAGATTCAAATAAATCAAGAAATCTCGCTGATTTCGGGTTTGGTTTTAGTCAGGTTGTGCCTATTTTGTGGAAATGTTTAGCAGACAAATCTAAAACTGGCTTGACTATTATTGAACAGCCCGAAATTCACCTACACCCTGGCGCACAAGCAATTTTAGCAGAGTATTTATTTTCATTAAGAAAACATGGCTATTATAAACCATTATTTGTTGAAACTCATTCTGAGCATATGGTTCTTAAAACACAGGTATTAACAAAACATGAGCCCAAAAACCATAAAGATTTTCAGATAGTTTTTATATCCAGGAAACCAATTAGTAAAAATAAAAAGTCATCTATTGTTCAAATAATTGATTTTGATGATGAGGGACAATTATCTGAACCTTTTCCAGACGATTTTTTCGATTTGTCATATCGATTAGCAAGTGAGTTATTTTAGCTTCCACGAACTAGGAACAAAAAATTGTATTTGATTTATCTCTTAAATCAAAGTCCTTCCATTGATGTTATAAGGCCCAATGCTAATAGTAGTGGTAAGCATCATTTTTTAAACCTTGTAAAAGAATATTCAAAAAAAACCAATAATGTATTATTTCTTACACCTTCTATAAGTGGTTGTCATCAAAACGCAGTAAAGTTATCAAAAGAAATAAATAAGATATCAGATTCGATTGCCATAACAATAGTTAAATCAGAGTATGATTATGTTTCTATGTATGAAAAAAGGATTGATTCGCAAATAGAATACATAAACAGTTTCTTTGAAAATAAAAATTTCAATAATGAATTCAATGATAGTGAAAAAATCATACATACGGGTTTTAAAATGGACCTTTTCATAACCAGTTGGGTGTTATCATGCATTGCGTTGCCAATAAATAATGTTCAAAAAATTTATACTGGTGTCACAAAATTAGAAAATGACCAAAACAAATTTGTAAATGAGGAGATAACATATGCGAGTTTAATATCAGCAAATATTGAAAATGATGGCCCGCAACAATCTAGACGGAATAAAGTCGATGCTGAACTACATAGACAAAGCAAAAGCCCGATAAATAAAATTATAGGAAAAAGTAAAGCAGTTACGGATATAAAATCAAAAATAAATGACTACGCTCCAACTGACGCTGCAATTGTACTTCTAGGGGAATCAGGTGTCGGTAAGACCTATATTGCAAGATTGATTCATGAAATAAGTGGTAGGACAGGAGAGATAATAGAAGCAAATATAAATGATTATCCAGAAACAACAATTGAATCTGAAATTTATGGTACACTGCAAAATGCTTATACTGGCGCAGTGGCTGCTAAGGGTTGGATTGAACGTGCTCATGGAGGAACAGTATTCTTAGATGAGATAGGCACATTAAAAAAGGAAATGCAATCAAAACTTTTGAAAGTTGTTGAAGAAAAGAGGATTAAACGCTTGGGTCCAGGCTCTGAATGGATAGATGTTGATGTTCGTTTTATATGTGCTACTAATGAGAATCTAAAGGCAAGAGTTGAAGAAGGGACATTTAGAGAGGACCTTTGGTACAGAATAATGCCTGGTATAATACCACTCCCAGCTTTACGGGATAGAACGGAAGATGTCCCCTTACTGATTGACTATTTTTTACAAGACTACTATAACTATAGTTGGAAGCTATCGGATGCATGTAAGAGTAGCATAAAACAAGAACTACCTGATGGCAATGTTAGGGTTTTAAGAAATATCTTACAGGTTGTACACTTAGACATAAAACCAGATGAATCCGCGGTATTAGAATATAAAGATGTACAACATATTTTTGAGAATCCGAATTACCATTTAAATAGAAGTTTTGGCCATACATTAGAATTACCGCCTGGAGTACAAGCAGCAAATTATATTAAGGAATTGAAGAGCTATCATATCACCACATCCTTAAAGGATTATTATAATATGCACGGTACAAAAGATAAAATTTATACTTACACAGAGCATAAAACTGGTTTTAATGCAAGTCAAGTTAAAGGATTCTTAAGAGACCATTTAAAAACCAATTTAGATGATTTTCTAGAAATTAATAAATAGCTTCATTTTCCCTCAAAACGGATAAAAATATCAACAGATAGATATTTTTATCTATCTTTAAACCCCCATCACCCTCGGTAGAAACTATTGGCACATTTTTTGCGTATAAATAGGTGAATGCAAAAACCAATAAACAAACCGGGCTAAATCAACCCCAGAAAGATGCGAAAAATGGAAAAACATGAAAAAGAAACAAACCTAGTCTTTATTTGCCATAACTGCGGTCCAGCTGTAAGAGTTCTCTCAGAACAGTGGACAGAGCATATAGATGGCCCTCATACAATAGATGTAATCCAACATGAAAAGGAAGTCGCCATGCTAATTAGCAGCATTGAAATACACCCAAGAGGTAAAGGCAAGCAAATATCATTCGATTTTTGCGCTGAATGCGGCGATTTAATACCCCCTCCAATATCCATAGATGACCTACATCTAGTATGCGATACGTGTCTTTCTCCAGCTAAAGAAAGGAGTCACCATGAATAAAAGAAAAGTGAATGATAAGAAAATACTGTCCGACCTGATTAGACATAATTTGGATGTGGTTATCTGCGGCACCGCTGCAGGGCCAGATTCAGCAAAAAGTGAGCATTACTACGCCAATAAAGGGAATAAGTTTTACTCTGTTTTAGCTGAAACGGGTTTAACCACATCACAAATAAAACCAGAGAATTTCTCTGAGTTGGTCAACTATGGCATAGGTCTCACTGACCTATCCAAGCATGCTTATGGTACTGATAATCAAATAAATGAAGATGATTATGATACCAGGCGTGTGTATGACCTTACAATAAAATATTCACCAAATATACTCGCCTTCAATGGTAAAAAAGCTGCCCAGGTATTTTTAGGAAGATGGGTTGATTATGGTGAACAAAAAGAGATAGTAGGTACAACCAGAATATTTGTGTTGCCATCTACTACTTCCGGAAAAGGAAAAACATATTGGGACCAAAGCTACTGGTCTCAATTGTCAAAAATAGTAAATAACAAAATGATAGGAGATAATAATGAGTAAAGTACAACATAAAACAAAATGCACTGAGTGCGGGAATGTGGACCTACTACAGGATTCACTAATCGGGGAACCGGTTAAAATTCTCGACGAAGAGAAAGCAAAGGCAATTCGACAAGATGCCATAACAAAAGTGAGTGAATCCATGCATTTAGAAATGCAGGATTTGAAAGCGCAAATAGTGGAATCAAAAACGAAAGTCCAGGAAGCTAACAAAATAGAGCTAGCTAGTCGTAAAAGGGAAAGAGCTCTTAAAGACCAGCAAGCCAACCTGGATTTGGAGTTGGAGAAGCGGTTAAGCACTATGGCGGTTGAAATAAGAGAGAATGTCAAAAAGGAGACCGAGGATGAATACCGGTCGACGATTGCCGAGATGCAAAAGGAAAAACGAGATATTGAGAAAAAACTCGTTGAAACGAAAAGAGCAATACGGAGGCCTTCCCAGCAATTGCAGGGTGAAACCTCTGAAGAGCGATTTGAGGACCAACTAGGTGAGTATTTTCCTTTGGACCTAATAGTACCGGTACCAAAAGGAACACCTGGTGGTGATGTCATTCAGACTGTTCGCAATCAAGACATGGATGACTGTGGAATCATTATCCATGAGGTTAAAGAGACTAAAGGCTGGTCCAATAAATGGATTAATAAACTACAAAAAGATGTCGAGGCTGCCGGTGCAGATATTGCAGTCCTGGTTACTAAGACATTGCCCAAAGGTGTTGACATATTCACGTATATGGAAAACATCTGGATAGTTGAGCCCAGTTACGCAATGCCACTGATTAGCACTCTAAGGTATGCGTTAAGCGAAGTAGCATTTGTAAAGAATGCGAATGTCAATGTCGAAAAAAGGATGGCGATACTATATGACTACCTTACTAGTCAGAAGTTCAGATATGCTTTAGAGCGCATAATCCATGTCTGGATAAATATGAAAAATCAACTCGACAGGGAGAAGCGTGTGCTGAATAAAGCCTGGAAGGACCGAGAGGTTTTGCTAGAAAGTGTTACCCAATCAACCATAGGAATGTATGGTGACTTAAAAGGGATTATGGGTAACAAAATCGAGGACATTCCTGAACTAGAAATGGAAAGCATGGAAATGCTTTCTGAAGAAAGTGAGGCAACTCATGAAGCAGCTTAACAATAAAGAGATGGCATTAGCATTAGCTATGTCAGATGATGAAAAGAAAGTAGTAGAGATTCTCAAAAGTCAAGGGTATTGGGACGATTTATCGGCCTGGAAATACTATGGCGACAATGAGAACAACTTCTCTGTGATTGGTGCACAGCAAAATTCACCGGATACTGCTATCAGAGAGCAAATAATCAATTCGGTGGATGCTGTGCTAATGAAGGAAGCACAACTGCGGGATATTGACCCTGAGGGTAAAAATGCTCCCAGGTCAGTTAAGGAAGCACTACACTCCTTCTTCGGCATTTATAATGGCGATTTGTCGAATATAACAAAGCGGGAACGAAAGAACCTGGCTATGAATGTCATGGTAGTGGCAACAGGGAGCAAATCAGCTCCCTGTTACACTGTAATTGATAAAGGTGAAGGGCAATCGCCAGCGCGTATGCCACACACACTGCTATCACTATCTAAGTCAAATAAACTGAAAATACAGTTTGTTCAAGGGAAGCATAATATGGGTAGGACCGGAGCATTCCCATATTGTGGTGATGAGCGAATGCAGTATGTGTTATCACGGCGCTGCCCTGACATAGTTTCAGCACAAGACGGAGATGGAGCTGATATGTGGGGATATACCATAATAAGAAGGGTACATATAAAAGGAATGCGTAGTTCAGCCTATATGTATCTTGCTCCAGATGGTAAGATTCCTACATTCAAAGCGGATAGCCTGCCTATCTTACCTGGAGAATACCCACAGGCTTATAAAAAGCCTATGGTATACGGTACATTCATCAAACACTACAACTATCAGATTGGACCTAGTTTAAAAACAAATATCGTTTTTGACCTGGGGAATCGATTATCCTTATTAATACCCAAAATCGCATTACCAATCCGCTTGATTGAATCTAGACTAGGGTACAAGGGTCATTCATTAGAAGCGAACATGAATGGACTCACAGTTCGGTTAGATGAGGATGTACGGGAAAACCTGGAAGAAGGATATCCATCCTCTGCTAACATTCGATTAGAAGACGATGTATTACCTATCAGTATCTATGCGTTTAAGCGTGGCAAGTCCTCTAAGTACATCAAAAGTGAAGGAATTATTTTCACTTTTAATGGGCAAACCCACGGGCACTTAGATAAGGCATTCTTTCGCAGAAAAAAGGTAGGTATGAGTTATCTAGCTGATTCTATCTTGACGATTGTCGATTGTTCTGGATTGGGGATAGCAAAAACCGAGGACCTGTTCATGAATAGTCGAGACCGACTCCGGGATGGCAAATTGCTGAAGGCAATTGAAAAAGAACTGGAAATAATTATCAGTTCTCATAAAGGCCTAAAACAGTTGCGCGAAAAAAGACGCCGTGAGGATATTGAAAACAGCCTTGCGGACTCTAAACCATTGAAGGAGATATTGGAGAATATCCTTAAAAAGTCACCGGCACTAGCACTCCTGTTCAATAAGGGCACCAGGTTGACTAATCCCTTTAAGGTGAAAAAAGATAAGGGAGGAGTTAACTATAAAGGAAATTATTTTCCAACAATTTTTAAGTTGGATAAAAAATTTCCAGTAGTTAAGCCACGCGTAGCAGCTATCAATAAACGTTTGCGATTACAGTATACGACTGATGCACCAAACGATTATTTGGTAAGAAGTAAAGAACCAGGTCAATATGAACTGATGCTCAATGATAAAACATGTCCGTTCGTTTTGAACTTTTGGAATGGCTATGCAAACCTCAACATAAACCTCCCTACTACTGTGAAAGAAGGTGAAGTGCTGCAGTTCAAAAGCACACTGATGGACAATTCCAGGACGCAACCATTTGAGGATGAGTTCTTTGTGGTGGTAGGCACAAAACAAGAAAGCACTCCTTCCGATGCTGGTGGAGGAAGGAAGTCAAAAGGTGATAAGGATGATAAAGAGGCAGATAAAAATGATAAGATGAGCCTTCCTGAAGTTGTGGAAGTACGTCGCGATGATTGGGACAACTATGAGTTCGACATTGAAAGTGCCTTGAAGGTCACTTACAATAGCAAAACCTGGGACTTTTTCGTCAATATGGATAATGGATATCTGAAGAACGAGATGAAGGCGAACACGAAGTCCAATGCTAAGCTGTTAGAAGCTAGATACAAGTACGGTCTGACGCTTTTTGCGCTTAGTATGTTAAAGGACCATGACGAAAGTGATTCTGATGGTGACGTTGAAGCGATGATAATGGAAGTGACAAAATCGCTAGCCCGGGTATTATTACCCATAATTGATAACCTTGGTAATCTTGAAGTTGAGGAAGCTGAACAAATAAATGTTAGTCATGATGATATGGTACATGAGCTAATTGTGCCGGAAGAAGCTGTTATATGGAACTAATGCAACGACAACAAATATTGGAAGGGCGAATTTATATTCCCCTTCTTAAAATAGAGCCACAAATGGCTCTGAAAGGATAGTATAATGAAACAAACATTATCCATATTAAAACAAGTATCCGTAATAATAGGTAATATTGCGATAATTGTTGGTGGAATAGATTCTATTTTCGACAAATACAACGAATCAAATGAAAATGAATAAGAAAATAGAATAAACAAAAGCCCCGCAGTAGCGGGGTTTTTTGTTTCCTCGCATTTGTTCTTAAATTCCGCTATTAGACTCAATAACAAATATGATAATCACAAGAAAAATTAAATTACTTGTTGGTGAAGACGATGAAAAAAAGTAATAATTTACAATTTACATTTCAAGAAATTGAAAATAGTCATGAGATAGCTTCCAGGAGAAATATCGTTTACAGGATTACTTTTAAGGCAAATGATAAACAATATATTGGAATCACATCTCAAACATTCATAACAAGAATAAAAGAGCACAAAAGAAAAAAGGATAACCTTTTATTAAGTAACGCAATTTCAAAGCATGGTTTTGATAATATATTGTGGGAAATAATTGATGATGCCAAAACATTTGATGAACTTAAAAAGCTCGAAATTAAATATATAAAAATTTTCAAAACAAAAAAACCTAATGGATACAATCTAACAGACGGTGGTGATGGTACAATTGGTTATACAGCGTCACCTGAATGGATTGAGAAAAATAAAAAAAGAAGGAAAGCGTATTTTAAAGACCCAAAGAATCGCGAAAAGCAATCCATTGCAAATAAGCAGGCGCATCATCGTAACCCACAACAAGCAGAAGAACACTCTCTTTTCATGAAACATAGGATGGAGGACCCGGCCGTAATTGAAGAAATACAGAAACAGCAGAAAAAATATCATGAGCGACCTGGTATAAAAGAAGTTCATGCGCTACAACGTGGTGCAAAATTTTTCAATGTTTACAAAGGCAATGAACACATTGAAACTTATTTGGTCCAATCTCAGTGTGCTAGGGAATTAAATTTAGATAAAGCAAAAATTAATGCATGTCTGCACAATAAAAGAAAATCGCATAAAGGTTACAAATTTATTTTTGTGGATGAAGAAAAAGACTAACCACATCAAGCCCCGCAGCAGCGGGGGGTTTTGTTTCCCGCTATTTGTTCTAACATTTCAAAAGAGTAATAATCATTGAATCAAGGCTAGAAATTGAATAACTTTAACCAACGTTATGGCCGTGCTTTAACCCAACTTGCAGGCGGCTCAAAAGAAACTGCTAAACCGGGAAGGAAATGACTCCGGCCCGGGAGTCATTTTTATTTTCGGGTGTTATTTGAAAACAACGTGGAGATTTGCGAGGATTGCAGCCACGAAAAATATGTGCTAAACCCTCATGGTTGGTATTGAACGCCGGCTCTGAAATAGATCCCCGCAGGTCTCACTAAAAAGGAGACTGAAAATGCCAAAACCAGATTATAAAAGAGCTGCAATAGAGCTATCGAAGAGTCTGAAAGCCGCCGAGAAACGAAGAGGAATTTCCTCAAAATCATCAGAGACTACGCAGGGCATAAAGGATGTTACTGGAGAGTCATCTGAAACCGCCTATCAGTTCACAGACTTTGACCTGACGGTTTTTAAGAATGAAGATGTTGAAGATGATGGTGATGA
>Ga0187833_10006919_pt1 | contig 10375 bp, 16 predicted proteins | sample ETNtaG_37_FD_167968 | JGI IMG/M metagenome (GOLD analysis project Ga0187833, IMG submission 167968) | Marine microbial and viral communities from oxygen minimum zone, Eastern Pacific Ocean - ETNP2014_SV_400_PacBio MetaG (Illumina Assembly) | ecosystem: Environmental > Aquatic > Marine > Hypoxic... | reverse complement strand
ATCTTAGCGGAAATAACAAGAAAAGGTAAATCTGTGATATTAACTAATCAAGTGTATAGTGATCTAAAAGGAAAGATTAATATTGTAGGAGGAGATATGTTAAGGAATTGGAGTAAGTGTTTAATAGAATTAGAAAAAGATCCGAGAAAAGTTAAATTGTTAAAACCTGAAGAGAGGATGTTAGAATTTGAAATCAAAAAAGAAGGTGTTTTTAAAAAATAATAAAGAATTGATAGTTCTATTTGTTTTTATATTCTTAATTGGTGTTTTATTTGGTTTAAAATTTGGTATGTTTAATAAGATGATCAATTTAACTGGAGAGAAAAGTATTTCAATATATGCTCCTGCAATTAATGATAAAGGAGAAGGTGTTTTGATAAATTTAACAACTTCTGTTAGAAGTGGTAGGGGTTTGGTTCTAGTTAATATTAATAATGTTTTGGCTGATTTTGAATTACAAAAATCTTCTAGAGAAGCAACTAAAGCTGCTGCTGATTATTTAGGTTTAAAATTGAATAATATTGATTTAGTTTATGCTATAAAGAGTGATGCTGATATTATTGGGGGAGGTAGTGCTGGAGCTGCTATGGCATTAAGTGCTATTTCTGTTTTAGGAGATATAAAATTAAAAGATGATATTATGATTACTGGAATTATTAATGAAAGTGGTGATATTGGTAAGATTGGTGGTGTAAAAGAGAAGATAAAAGCTAGTAAAGGTAAGGCTAGTGTGTTTTTGTTACCAATTGGACAAAGTAGTGAGATTAAAAATTATAAGAGTAAAATGGAATGTAAAATGATTAATAAAATTGAATATTGTAAAACTAATTATGTTGAAGCTGAAATGGAATTTGAGGGTATTAAAGTTATTGAAGTTAAAAACTTAGAGGAAGCATTGAGGTATTTTAGAAAATGAATAAAATAATGTGGGTATTATTGTTGTTGTTGATTGGGGGTTGTAGTCCCAGTATAACTACATTTGAAAATGTGAAAGAAAAATTTGAAAATAAATTAGATTTGCCTATTTTGTCTACGGATGGATTTGTTAAGGTAAATGTTAGTTATTCTGATAAATTATTTTTAGATTGGAATTGTAAAAGAATAATAATGCCAGTTCATTCTATGCAGATTTATTCTATTGATAGAGGTATGAAGGGAAAAGTTGATTATAGGCCTCAAACACATGATTTGATGAAAGATATTTTTGATGGTTTTGATATTGAATTGTTAATGGTTAAAATACATAATATTGAAAATCAAATTTATCAAGCAAGAGTTATTTTAAGAAGAGGTAGTAAGGTGTTAGATTTAGATGCTAGACCAAGCGATAGTGTTGCTTTAGCTGTTAGATATGGAAAAGATGTTTATATGAAAGAAAGTTTGATGTTAAAAGGAACTAAGATTTGTTAGCTTTTTTATTCATTTCTTCTAACCATCTTAATTTTGCTGGACATTCTTTGTTTAAACAATATTTGAAAGGTCTTCTGCCTCTTCGTATTGTTAGAACTGTAGGAAATTTACATTCTTTACATAATTCATTTGTTGGTTTAACTAATGCATTAGAAGGTAAGGAAAAAGTTGTTTTACATTTAGGATATTCATCACATGCTGCGAATAAACCATATCTACTTCTTTTTATGATAATATTTCCTTTACAATTTGGACATTTAGCTAGTAAAGATTCTTTTTTTTGTGTTTCTCTTGTTGCTTTTAATAATCCTTTACCTATTTTATCTTCGTTTTTTTTAAATTCTTTTGAAACTTTTAATAAAACTTTTTGTGCTTCTTTTATTACTTTTTCTTTGTCTTTTTTACCTTCTCTAATTTGTTCCATTTCTTTTTCAAAATGTTTTGTTAATTTTTCAGAAACTAGGTCTGGAACATATTTTTCTAATGTTTTAGCTACAGATAAACCTAAAGTAGTAACTTTTATAGATTTTTCAACAATATAATTTCTATCGTATAAAGTTTGTAGGATGTTAGATCTTGTTGCTCTTGTTCCTAAGCCTTGTTTTTCCATTTGTGATATTACAGAACCCTGAGAGTATCTTTTTGGTGGTTTTGTTTGGTCTTTTGCAAGTTCTAATTTTTCTATATTATATTCTTTATTTTCTTCTAATTCTGGAATTTCTGTTTCTTTAAAATTTGCAGGATAAATATCTAACCAATTTTTTTCTAAAGTTTTTATGCCTTTTGCTAAAAATATTTCTTTATTTATATCAAATTGTATTTCTAAGGATTTTCTTACTGCAGGAGTTGAAAAACATGATAAAAACCTTTGCACTATTAAATTGTATAATTTTCTTGGTTGTTCTTGTAATGAAGAAGGTATTGTTGAAGTGGGATAAATTGCTATGTGTGCTGGATCTGTTTTTTTACCTTGTACTGGTTTTAGAGTTTTTTTTAGTAATTCTTTTGTAGTTTTTGAAAATTCTTTTAAATTAGATAAAGATTTTAAGATTTTTTTATAATCTATAGTTGGATCTAATTTTTCAGAAGATGTTCTTGGATATGAAATGTAAGCAGATAGATATAATTGTTGAGCTATGTCTAAGGTTTGTTTTGGTGAAAATTTGAATAATCTATATGCTTCTGTTTGTAAAGAAGTAATATTAAATGATGGTTGAGGATAAACTTTATATTCTTTTTTATTAACTTTTTTAACTAAAGCTTTTTTATTTTTACAAATTTTTTGAATATCTTTTACTTCTTTTTCTTTTTTAAATTTGTTTTTTTTATGAATTGCTTTGATTGATTCAATATGTGCAAATAATTGCCAATAATCTTCTGGTTTAAACTTTTGAATTTCTAATTCTTTGTGGGCTAGTAAAGTTAAGGTTGGTGATTGAACTCTTCCTGATGATAAAATTTTAAATTGTCCTGCTTTTTTGATTGAAGATGTTAAAGCTTTTGAAGATGTAATACCATAATAATGGTCTAAGGTGTGTCTTGTTCTCCCTGATTCTGCTAAATTTTGATCTATGTGTTTGTCTATGTTTTCATATGAAGAAACTAATTCTTCTTTAGTCATTGTAGAGAACTTCATTCGTTTAGCATCTTTTTTCTTAATTACTTTTTCTAAAATTAAATTAAAAATAGTTTCTCCTTCTGTATCTAAATCACAAGCATTTACAAAATCATCTGCTTCTTTTACTAGTTTTTTTATTGTATCTAAATAAGCTTTGGTAAAGAAAGATGTTTTTCTGATTTTATTTGCTTCTTCCCATTTTAAGTTAAAATTTGGGTAATCTGAAGTTTTCTTTTCTTCTGTTAAACCATATAAATGACCTACTGCACAAGTTACAATTATATCTTTCTTATTGTGTTTTAATCTAAAATAAGATATTTTTTTGTTTTTTTCTTCAATTGGTTTTGTATCTGCTAAAGCATTAGCTATATTCTTCATAGCACTTGGCTTTTCTGTAATTATTAGCTGAACCATGAAATATTGTATAATAGAAAAATATAAAAGGTTTTAGATTTCCAAAATCTTTCCTTCTCTTCCAACATTTATTACTGTTGTCTTACCTATTTTTTCTTCTATACCTTCTGCTTCATGCACATGAGAACATAATAAAAAATCTGGTTTTAAATCTTTAACTGCTTTTCTTACTGCTTTAGAACCTTCTACAAAATTAGACATTTTAGCCATTAAAGTTTTTTCTGGATGAACATGAGTTACCATTATTTTTTTCTTTGATTTTTTTACTTTTTCTGAGCCTTTTTTAAGAATTTTAAGAATTTCTGTATCTTTTATTGGATGTGGACCTATTTCTGCTGAACCACAACCAAAAATACCTACATCCGCTAATTGAATTGAATAACCATGTATATTTGTAATTCCATATAAATCTGCTAGAAAATTAGCAGTTGCAATTGTTTCATGATTTCCTGGAATTAAAACAACTTTTTGTTTATTTTTTACAAAAGGATGAATAATTCCCGAAGTAGAAGTATCTGAATATGTTAGATCTCCACATAGAACAACTAAATCAACATTTTCTTTTTTTGCTTTAGCTGAAAGTCTTTTTGCTAGTCTTGTATCTCCATGAATGTCGCCAGCTGCTAGAATTTTTACTTTTTTTGCCATTTTAACTGTTAAAATAAAGATGTTCTTGTTTTTTAAGTTTTTCTACCCTTATTATTTTTTAATTATTTTCTTAAAACCCGTATATTTATGCAATACTGAAGGAATTTTTATTGAACCATCCTTTTGTTGATTGTTTTCTAATAATGCAACCAGGGCTCTTCCTGTGGCTATGGCAGTTGAATTTAAGGTGTGTACTAACTTTCTTTCATTTCCTTCTTGATATTTAGTATTTAATCTTCTGGATTGATAATCTGTACAGTTTGAACATGAAACAATTTCTATGTATTTTTTTTGTCTTGGAGACCACGCTTCCATATCATATTTTTTAGCTGCTACTGTTCCTATATCTCCCGTGCATATATTTACTGTTCTAAATGGTAATTTTAATTTTTTGAATATATCTTCTGCATTTTTTATTAATTCTTCATGAAATTTCCATGAATCTTCTGGTTTACAAAATATAAATTGTTCAATTTTGTAAAATTGATGGACTCTAAATAATCCTTTTTGATCAACGCCGTGAGAACCTATTTCTTTTCTGAAGCAAGGTGATATCCCTACTAATTTTAGTGGCAAATCTTTTTCTTCTAATAATTTATCCATCAACATTGCACCAATTGAATGTTCGGAAGTTGCTATTAGGTACAAATCCTCATCTTCAATTTTATACATCATAGTTTCAAAATCTTCTAAGTCTGTAACTCCTTCGTATGGTTTTCTTCTAAGCATTAAAGGTGGTTCTATTAAAGTATATTTTTTCTTGATTATTTCATCAATTGCAAATTGCATTAAAGCCCTATCTAAGATTGCTAAGTCTCCTTTTAGATAATTAAAACCAAAACCAGAAACAAGAGCTGCTTGTTCAAAATCTCCTAATTCTAAATCTTCGATTAATTCTGTATGTGATTTGATTGGAAATTTAAAAGTTGGTTTTTTTCCAAAAGTTCTTATTGTTTTATTTTCCGTATCATCTTTTCCATATGGTACAGAAGAATGAGTTATATTTGGTAAGGATATTAAGATTTTTCTTATTTCTTTGTATAAATCTGATTCTTTTTGTTCTAATTTTTTTATATTTTCTGAAAGTTTTTTGGTTTGTTTGATTTTTTCAGAAGGATTTTGTTTTTGTTTTACTAACTGATTTATTTCTTGAGAAACTTTATTCCTGTTATGTCTTGAAGTATCTAATTTTTGTTTTATTTCTCTCCATTTTTCATCTTTTTTTATTACTTCTTTGAACTGTTTTAGTTTTTCAGTGTCTTTTCTTTTCTTTAAATCTTCTTCAATAAGTTTAGGATTTTCCCTTATTAAGTTTATGTCTAACATAAAGAATAGGAAATAGATAATTTATATAAAGCTTTTGATAATAATTGATAAGAAGGTAATAAGGTTTGCCGAAAACATTGTAGCAGCAAAAGAAAAGTTTTAAATACGAGTTGGAAAACATACATTACAATAGATATAATGGGGGGAATAGAATTATGGTGAAAAAAAAAGATATATTTGATGTGTTTTTTAGAAAAAAACCGGCAATGATTTTAGTTGCTTTAAGGAAAAATAATAAAAACAGGTATGGAAGTATATTAGCTAAAGAAGTTGATTGTACTTATTCTCATGCTGTTAAAATACTGCAAGAAATGGAAAAAGCAGAATTAGTTAACTTTGAAAAACAAGGAAGAACTAAGACAATAAATTTAACAGATAATGGAAATAAGATAGCTGAGAATATTGAAAAGATTAGATCTTTACTATGAAACAAATTTTTTTAGATATAGAAACTGTTCCTTTACAGATTAGTGATGAGGCTGTAAAGGGATATTTAATGGATAAAAAAATAACTAAAGAAATGAGGAGTTTAGATGCTACTTATTCTAAGATTGTTTTGATTTGTGTTAAAGTTTTAGGTGGAGATTGTAGGTTTTTTGATGGAGAAGAAAAAGAATTATTGATGGAGTTTTGGGATTTTATTAAGAAAGAAAAGAATTTTAAGATTGTTACACATAATGGTTATAAATTTGATGTTCCTTTTTTAAATATTAGAAGTTTAGTTAATGGGATTGATAAAGTAGATATTAACTTGAATATGTGGCAGATGGAGAATTCTAATCATTTTGATACTATGTTGTTATTTTCTCAAAATGGAGTTTTTATTAATTCTAATTTAGAAATTTTAGGAAGATTGAATGGTATTAAAGTTAGTGGTGAAGGGATAAGTGGGAGAGATATAGAAAGATTGTACAAAGAAGGTAAGATGGATATGGTTAAAGAAAAATGTAAAAGAGATGTAGAGATTTTAGAGAAAATTTATAATAAGTTTTTTGTTAAGGATAGGAGTGTTATGGAGTTTAGTAAAAATTAATTCTCTTTCTTCTTAAAATTATTAGCACATTCTTCAGAACAGAATCGATAAGTTACATCATCAACTTCTTTTTCAACAACATCATCTTTTAATAGATCTCCACAAGTAGCACATATTGTTAGATTTTCGTTTTCATAACCTTCTGCAAATGCCTGTTCTTGATCTTCTATTTCATCATCTTCCTTTAGGTTCTCTCTTCCTTCTTCAGTATAAACATCTTCATCTACTTCTTCTGTTATTTCTTCTGGTTCTATTTCTTTATCCATAAACAGTTAGAAAGAGAAGTTATATTTAAGGTTTTTGTAGATTTTTTATATATGTATCTAAGCCTTCTATTTGTTTTAATTTTGTTCTTTTTATTAAGAATACCCTAAATCTATTATCAATTTTAACTTTTCTTTTTTCTAAATTTTTTCTTAAAATAGAATATAATCTTCTTCCTTCTTTATCTAAATCAGTTAGAATAATACATTCTTTTTCTATAGTCTCAACAACACTAAATAAAGGTTTTTTTAAGGTAATAGATTTAATTCCAAATTTTTCTAAAACTAATTGATCCTTTTTACCTTCTACAAGTATTACTTTCTTAGAATTCTTTAAAGTTTCAAGTTCTTTTAATAGATCGTCTAATAACATAAAAAAAAGAAAAAAAATTAAAGATCTCTAGCTTGAACAGTTTTTCTTCCGTTTGCTTTTGCTCTTTCAGTAGCAGATGTTACTAACTCTTCTACCTTTGCACTTAGAGCTCCAGCGAAATCTCCGGAAACATTACAGTCCTTACAAAAATCTTTTATTTTACTTCTTACAACAAGCATTTCAGCCATTTTTAAATTACCTCCAGTATTTTATCTAATTATTGTATTTATAGTAAAAAATAAGGGTTTAGTATATAAATTTTGTTGTAAAACGGTGTGTTTTTGGGGTTTTTTGAGTTTTTGTGGAATGAAGAGAAATTAAGTTAAATTCACTATTTTCTTTCTAAACTTGATTCAACTTGCTTGATTAATTCTTCAATTTCATCTTTTGATTCATCTCGATAGTGCATTTTACTTTTATGGGAATATGATCCCAAGATTTGTGTTTCATCTTCTACACTAATAGTGCCCCAAGTTAACATGTATGTACCTCTTTGGCCATTTCGAAAAACAGTTTGTCTAGATCCTTTAGAAGCACAAATAATCAAATCATCTATTGTACCAATAAAAGATCCATTTCTCATATCTTTCCAATTACGTACCTTCTTTGCTTTTCTCATTGTTTGTGGATAGGTGAGTGATTTTCTTTTCATTTTATTTTATCTCTTTTGTGTTGGTGTAGTAAGGTTTTAGCTCCAAGATCTAATTCTTTTTCGGCTTGTTTTTGTTTCACAACTCTTTGTTCTCTCTCTGTTTCTTCTTCTTTTTCAAGAACAACTTGTTGATTGATGTATGATCCATCTTCTTGCCCATAAAAGAGGAAATATTTTTGATTTCTTGTTTGATCTCTTGTTTGTATAACAACATCATCAAGAGAATCATTATTTACATCTCCTACAACTACATTTAAGGGTTCATAACCTTCTTTATCTTTAAAGAATTGTTGGCCATTTCCAATAGTATAACCTGTACCAAAAAGTACTACAAGCCCGAGAAGAGTTTTTAATTCTTTAAAATTTTCTTGATATCTCATTTTAGTCCGACCCCTTTATTGATTTATTGATTGTTTTCCATTCGATTGTGCATTTTTTATAAGATGAATTTTTGAATACTCTATCTCCGACTCTTGTAGATATATTCCCAGATGAAAGATCCAAATACTCATGTTGTTCATCCTGATTACTATAAATTTGGTGGTTGCAATCTACATAATGCGAGGGTATTAGTCCGATTGTACATGGATTATACTCGTCTTCTACAAATTTAACAAGATCTGAAGGTTTTACATTATTTGTAAAGAAAAGATGAAGGGATTTTCCATTTATGCTTGCTCTAACTTCAGGATTTAATTCACCTAAAAGAATTAGTGCTTCTTCAAATGTGAGAGAAGTATCTCCTGTTTTTTTTCTACCTTTTAATCTGTTGAATATTTTTCTTATCATTTTTATCTCCTATTTATTACTTATCAATAACTATCTGCATATTAATAAAGTCTTCTAACTGGTTTTTTAGAAAAAGCACAATATTTAAATAGTAAATGTAACTATTATAAGATATGAAAGAAAATTATTTAGATTTAAGAGATAAGAGAATTCTATATGAATTAGATAATAATGCAAGAGAGTCATGTTCTAGAATAGCTAAGAAATTAAGAATTTCAACAGAAGTGGTTAATTATAGAATAAAAAGATTAGAAAAAGAAATTATAACTCAATATCAATTAATAGTTAATTTATCAAAACTAAATATTTTACAGTTTAAAATTTGTTTGTCTTTTCAACATTTACAGTCAAAAAAACTAGAAGAAATTATTAAAGTTTTAAAACAAAATAAAGATGTAAAATGGGTTGTTTCTTGTAGGGGAAGTTGGGATTTGATTATTGTGTTAGAAACAGATTCTATAGAAAACATAGACTTATTAAAAAATGAAATATTAAATTTGTTTGAAAACCACATAAATAAAAAAGCAATTTCTATTTTAGTAGAAGCTACAACATATAACAGAGATTATATAGTAGATAAAAAGGATTTGATAAGAAAATCTAGGATTATCATGAAAAAAGAAGAAACAGTTAGATTAGATGATTTAGATTTGGATGTATTAAAAGAATTAAGTGAAAATGCAAGAAAATCTATTATAGAAATATCAAAGAAACTAAAAAGTACTCCCAGAATAATTAATTATAGAATAAAGCAGTTAATGAAGAATAAAGTGATTTTGGGTTTTAAAATAGCTTTAAACTATGGGAAATTAGGGATTAAATTTTATAAAACATTTATTTATTTGGATAATTTGAAGAAAGAAAGAATAAAATCTTTAATAAGATACTTTGAACAGAAAAAGAATATAATCCATCATGTTAAAGTCCTAGGAAGTTGGGATTTAGAGCCAGAATTTGAGGTTTATTCTGAAAAAGAATTTGATGAAAGTATTAAAGATATTAAAGATAAATTTTCTGATATAATTAAAAGGGTAGATGTAATTACAATCTCAAAGGAACATAAATTTGTATATTTTTAGATATTTCGTCGAGAAAATGGAAATGTTTATATAGTTTAAAGTCTTATTGTCGACGATAGGAGGTGTAAAATGGGAAAAATTCTTGTAAAAAATGTCATAAAACGTGAGTCTGGATTTTTATATTATGTTGATGGACAAGGAAATGTTTGTTCAGCTAAAATGGCACGTGGTAAACGAAAAAAGAAAAAGTAAAACTTTTTAGCAAAACTTAAATTTTTTTATTTTTATTTTATATATAAGTTTTAAGCAGTGATAGAAATGTTATGATTCTGAAGGTTTTAATTTTTGATTAGAAGTTTTTAACTTTCAAATTCTTTTAATGCTTTGTTGAAGAGAATTGGATGTTCTTTTTTAAATTTGTTGAAAGTATTAAGGAAGAAAGTCATTGTTCCATCACATTCTTCTTCTATATATTTTTTAAAATCCTCTTCATTATCTGGAGCAAAATGATGGCATGCTCTGCATAAAGTAATAAGGTTATCTAGTTCATCTTTACCATCGATATATAAGGGTTTTATGTGGTGTACATTTAATTCTTCATCTTTAACACAACACTTTTGACAAGTAAAACTATCTCTCTTCAATGATTTTCTTATTATTGTTTGGTTTCTTTTCATCTTTTATTTAATAGATCTAATGGACTTTTTATTTTTTTTAATCTAACAGTTGAAACTTGAGTATATCTTTGTGTTGTAGAGATATCTGAATGACCTAACAAAACTTGAATATATCTTATATCTACTCCATTATCCATCAATTGAGTTGCAAAT
>Ga0187833_10006917_pt1 | contig 10378 bp, 10 predicted proteins | sample ETNtaG_37_FD_167968 | JGI IMG/M metagenome (GOLD analysis project Ga0187833, IMG submission 167968) | Marine microbial and viral communities from oxygen minimum zone, Eastern Pacific Ocean - ETNP2014_SV_400_PacBio MetaG (Illumina Assembly) | ecosystem: Environmental > Aquatic > Marine > Hypoxic... | reverse complement strand
CGATATCGATGCGAAGAATGTTCATTTCACCAGAGGCGGCCCCTGGTTCAGAGGTCAGATCTGGGAGCCCCTCGATGATAAATCCGAAGAATATGCCCAGGAGTGGGAATCACTGAGGGACGAGATAAACGCAAGCAACGGCTAGGTGCCTGTCCGTCATATTGCTTAAGGGGCGGGGCTTAAAGGTGGGGTAAATTTTTTCTTTCGCCGCCCACCCCATCACTTCGCCCGCCAATTCATAGACCCCAAGCACGAGAAGCAAAACCATGACCGACACCCAAACCTTTCTCAAACACGCCGCAAATGTCTGCGGCCGTATCGACGCCGAAGCCGTGGAACGCTTGGTGGCGGAATTGAAAGCCCTGCGCGAACGGGGCGGGCGGCTGTTCATAACCGGCGTCGGCGGCTCGGCGGCCAATGCCAGCCATGCGGTGAATGATTTTCGCAAACTCTGCGGCATCGAGGCCTATGCCCCCACCGACAACGTGTCGGAACTGACCGCGCGCACCAACGACGATGGATGGGAGACGGTTTTTTCCGGTTTCCTCGAGGTCAGCAAAGCCAACGTCAAGGACGCGGTTCTGGTATTTTCGGTGGGCGGCGGCAATGCCGAAAAGAACATCTCAGTGAATATCATCCGCGTGCTCGACGAAGCCAAAAAAAGAAACATGAAAATCTTCGGCATCGTCGGCCGCGACGGCGGCTATACCAAACAAGTGGGCGACGAGGTGGTGGTGGTGCCGACGGTGGATGCGGGTCTGGTGACGCCGCTGACGGAGGCTTTCCAGGCCGTGATCTGGCACGGTATCGTCAGCCATGACGATCTTCAGATCAGAGACACCAAATGGTAGGGTGCGGGAAGGAAGCGCGTTTTTCCTGATGACGGAGTCTGGCGTGCACCGGGCGGTGTTTCTCGACCGCGACGGCGTCATCAACCGTTCCGACGTGCGCGAGGGCAGGCCCTTTGCGCCGCTGCGCGTAGAGGAGTTCGACATCCTTCCAGGCGTCCCCGAATCCGTTGTGGCGCTGAAGGCGGCCGGGTTCCTGGTTATCGTCACCACCAACCAGAAGGATGTCGGCGAGGGCCTGGCAAGCGTTGACGTGCTGGAAGCCATGCATGACAAACTTCGCGCCGAGGTTGCGGTGGACGATGTCTGTGTGTGTCTCTGCGGCGACCACTGCCGCCGCTACAAACCCAATCCTGGCATGTTATTGGACGCGGCGCGGGAGTGGGATGTAAACCTTGGCGCCAGCATCATGGTGGGCGACCGCTGGCGCGATGTGGACGCCGGAAAGGCCGCCAACTGCCTCACCTATTTCATCGACCACGGCTATGCCGAGTCGCTCAACCACGCCCCGGACCATACCGTCTCTGATTTACCCGAGGCGGTCCGCCATATTCTCCAAACCTTATCTGCGTAAAGGGGGTTTCTGATGACGAGAACCGACAGTTTGGACGTGAAGATTTTTGCCGACGGGGCCGATCTTTACGATATTCGGAAATTGGCGCGGAACCCACTTATCAAGGGATTCACCACCAATCCCACATTGATGCGCAAGGCCGGGATCAGTGATTATGCAGCTTTTGCCAGGGATATGCTCAACGTGATCGCTGGCGCTCCGGTCAGCTTCGAGGTCTTCGCCGATGACTTCGACGAAATGGAGGCGCAAGCCCTGGAGATCGCCTCCTGGGGCGACAACGTCTATGTGAAAATCCCCATCACCAACACCAGGGGCGAATCTTCTGTGCCGCTGGTGGAGCGGCTCTCGGCGCAGAAGGTTCAGGTCAATGTCACCGCCATGATGACCCTGGGCCAGGTGCGCCACGTGGCCGAAGCGCTGTGCGCGGAAACGCCAGCCGTGGTTTCGGTGTTCGCCGGGCGTGTCGCCGATACCGGACTCGATCCGGTGCCTCTGATGCGTGAGGCGGTGGGTGTCCTTGAAAGCAGACCCAAGGCGGAATTGCTATGGGCGAGCCCGCGCGAATTGCTGAATATATTTCACGCCGACGAGGTGGGCTGTCACATCATCACCGTGACCCATGACCTGCTGAGCAAGCTTTCGGGTGTGGGCAAGGATCTCGACCGGTTTAGCCTCGAGACGGTGAAGATGTTCTATGACGATGCCTCCGCCGCCGGTTATACCATCGCCACCGACAAGAAAGCTTCGGCTGCCGGTTAGGCAAAAACTGAATTCAGAACGGAGAAGATACCTTTGTTAAAAAACGTGCTTGTTACCGGCGGCGCCGGATATGTGGGCAATCTTTTGACGCCCCAGCTTCTCGAAGACGGCCACAAGGTGACCGTCTTCGACATCATGTATTTCGGCAAGGATACCCTGCCGCTGGATCATCCCAATTTGACGGTGATTGAGGGCGATATCCGCGACGCTGCGAAACTGGGCAAGGAATGCGAGGGCATGGATGCAGTGATCCACCTGGCATGCATTTCCAACGATCCCAGTTTCGAGTTGGATGAAAGCCTCTCCACCTCCATCAACTATGACTGTTTCGAGCCTATGGTGGTGGCCGCCAAGGAAGCCGGGGTTAAGCGTTTCATCTATGCCTCCACCAGCTCCGTCTATGGCGTTTCCGACGCCCCGGAAGTGCGCGAGGATCATCCCCTGGTGCCGCTCACCCACTACAACCGTTTCAAGGGTATGTGCGAGCCGCTGTTGTTCAAGCATCAGGGGCTGGACTTCACCTGTGTCACCATCCGCCCCTCCACCGTTTGTGGGTACAGCCCGCGCACCCGTCTCGACCTGACGGTGAACATTCTCACCAATCATGCGGTGAACAAGGGCAAGATCACGGTCTTCGGCGGTGATCAGTACCGTCCCAATCTCCACATCAAGGACATGGTGCGGCTCTATCAGACTATGCTGGATCTGCCATCCGAGAAGATTGCGGGCGAGACCTATAACGTGGGATACCGCAACCTCTCGGTGATGGAGATCGCGGAGCAGGTGAAGAAGGTGGTGGAAGAGGAATATCCCGAACTGGGCGACATCGAGATTGTGCGCACACCCAGTGACGACAACCGTTCATACCGGGTGACCTCGGACAAGATCAAGGATGCGCTGGGTTTCGAGCCCATCTTTACGGTGGAGGACGCCATCCGCGATCTGTGCCAGGCCTTCCGCGAGGGCAAGCTGCCCGACAGTTTCGATAACCCCTGGTACTATAACGTGAAACAGCTGCAGGAAGGGAAGGCGGCGTAGTGGCGTCCAAGCCCATCGCCGTAGTCACCGGCGGTGCCGGTTTCATCGGCAGCCATATGGTGGACCTGTTGCTGAAGCGTGGGTTTTCGGTCCGCGTTATCGACAGCCTGGTGGGGGGACGCGAGCGTAATCTCGAGCATCATGGGGATAACCCCGACCTGGCCTGTGAGTGGCGCGACATCCGTGGGGTGAGCGAAGACGATTCCCTGTTCAAAGACTCCCGTTACGTGATCCATTTCGCCGGTATCGGCGACATCGTTCCCTCCATCGAACAGCCCACCGAATATATGGAGGTTAACGTCCAGGGCACGGTACGGGTGCTAGAGGCGGCGCGCGCGGTGGGGGTGGAAAAGATGGTCTATGCGGCGTCAAGCTCCTGTTACGGGCTGGCCGACACTCCCACCGCCGAGGACCATCCCATCCAACCGCAGTACCCCTACGCGCTGTCGAAGAATATGGGCGAACAGGCCTGTTTCCACTGGCATAAGGTCTATGGCCTGCCGGTAAACGCCATCCGTATCTTTAACGCCTATGGCACCCGGTCACGCACTTCGGGAGCGTACGGGGCGGTATTCGGGGTCTTTCTCAAACAAAAGCTGGAAGGCAAGCCTTTCACCGTGGTCGGTGACGGCGCCCAGCGCCGCGATTTCCTCTATGTGACCGACGTGGCGAAAGCCTTCCTCGCGGCGACCGAGACCGATCGGGTGGGCGAGGTCTGGAACCTGGGCGCGGGCGACCCGCAATCGGTGAACCGGTTGGTGGAATTGCTGGGCGGCGAGGTGGTGTATATCCCCAAGCGTCCCGGCGAACCCGACTGCACCTGGGCTGATATTGCCAAGATCACAGCCGAGCTGGGATGGAAACCGCAAGTCAGCTTTGAGGCGGGTGTGGAGCGCATCCTCGACAATATTGATTATTGGCGCAAAGCCCCCCTGTGGGATCCTGAGTCCATTTCCCAGGCCACCGAGACCTGGTTCAAGCATCTTTCCAACAACGGGGACCGTTCAGGTCCTTCCTGAGTTTTCAGACCATGATGAAGAATTTTGTTGAAGGCGATTACCGGCGCAAGATCAAGACGCCGGACGAGCTGCGCGAGATTATTGGGCCGCATCCGCGCGAGCATAAGGTGGTCATGTGCCACGGCACATTCGATCTGGTCCATCCCGGTCATATCCGCCATCTCATCTATGCCCGGGACAAGGGCGATGTCCTCGTGGTCAGCCTGACCTGTGACACTCATATCGCCAAGGCCGACATGCGCCCCTTCGTTCCCGAAGAGCTGCGCGCCATGAATCTGGCGGTGTTGGAACTGGTGGATTACGTGGTTGTCGATCCCCATCCCACGCCGCTGGAAAACCTCGGCAAGATCCAGCCCGACTATTTCGTTAAGGGCTATGAATACGTGGAGGGTGAGGTCAACCCCAGGACTCAGGAGGAAAAAAAGGTCATCGAATCCTATGGCGGAGAATTTATTTTTACGCCGGGCGATATCGTCTATTCCTCCTCGGCCATTATCGAGGCGGAGCCTCCCAATCTGGCGACGGAAAAACTGGCCATTCTTCTGGACGGGGAGAATCTCACCTTCGATGATCTTTATACGACTCTGGACAAGTTGGCGGGGCTGCGTGTGCATGTGGTGGGCGACACCATCGTCGACACCCTGACCCGAACCACGTTGATCGGCGCCAACGCCAAGACGCCCACCTTTTCCTGCCGTTACGAGGGACGGACCGATTTCGTCGGTGGCGCCGGCGTTGTCGCCAAGCATCTTCGCGCCGCCGGGGCGGATGTGACCTTTTCCACCGTTCTCGGTGATGACGCGCTGAAGGATTTCGTGCTTGAGGACCTAAAGATCGCTGGGGTGGCAACCAAGGCCGTGATTGATTCCACGCGCCCCACCACCAACAAAAATTCCTTCATCGCCGGCGGCTACCGCCTGCTTAAGGTGGATACGCTGGACAACCGTTCGGTTTCCGAAAAAACGTTGGAAAAGCTGTGCGCCACTCTCGGAAATGCGGCCGTCGATGCGGTGGTCTTTAGCGATTTTCGCCATGGCATTTTCAGCCGCGAGACCATTCCCTCTCTTGTGGAGGCTATCCCCGAGGGGGTCTTCCGCGTCGGTGACAGCCAGGTGGCCAGCCGCTGGGGCAACATTCTCGATTTCAGCGATTTCGACCTCATCACGCCCAATGAAAAGGAAACCCGATTCGCCCTTGGCGATCAGGATACGGTGGTGCGTCCCCTGGGCTCGGAACTCTATCGTCAGGCGCGCTGCAAGACATTGATTCTGAAAATGGGGGAGCGCGGCCTCATTACCTTCCGCGACCCGGTGACGGAATTACCTGCCCATCGGCAGTTTTTCGTTCTCGACAGCTTCGCCGGTCATGTGGTGGATGCAGTGGGCTCCGGCGATGCGTTGCTGGCTTACGCCACCCTGACCATGAAGGCTACCGGCAACGAGGTTATAGCCTCCATCCTCGGCAATCTCGCCGCTGGTGTGGAATGCGAAAAGGACGGTAACATTCCGGTTTCGCCGGACGACGTGCGGCGCAAGCTCAAAGATATCGAAAGCCACGCAAACTACAGCTGAACTCTTGGGCGCAGGGAAAAGTCAATTGCGAGTAGTGGTGGCCGGCATGGGCGTGCAGGGGCATAAGCGCGTGGCTGCGGCGGGAGACCATGTGGTGGCTACCGTGGACCCTGTAGCCGAAGACGTGGACTTCAAGACCATCGAGGACGTGCCGCTGGACAGTTATGATGCGGTGCTGGCCTGTATTCCCGACCAGGCCAAGATGGAGGTGCTGGGGTATTTACTGGAACACGGCAAGCATGTGCTGGTGGAAAAACCCATCCTTGCCGAGGACGAGGCGGCAATCCGTCATCTACAGAAGCTGGCGGCGGCCAGCAAGGCCGTCTGTTACACCGCCTATAACCACCGTTTCGAGCCCCATTGCATGCGTATGAAGGAACTGATCACCTCCGGGGCGCTGGGCCGCATCTATAGCTTACGCATGTTTTACGGCAACGGCACGGCGCGGTTGGTGCGCGATTCCGCCTGGCGCGACGAAGGCGCGGGTGTGTTACCGGACTTGGGGTCACATCTTCTCGATACGCTTTTGTTCTGGATTGGCGTGCCGAATGTGCCCTTCACCGTGTGCGCCGCCAACCGTTTTGAGAACCGCGCCTTCGACCATGTGGTTCTGGGTTCGGAGGGAGAGATGTCGATCCAGCTGGAGATGACACTGCTTAGCTGGCGCAACCATTTCACCTGTGACGTGTTGGCGGAGAAGGGCAGCGCCCATATCGAATCCCTGTGTAAGTGGGGGCCAACTACCTTCCGCCATCGCACCCGGGTGCTGCCCAGCGGCCGCCCCGAGGAAGAGGTGGAGACCCTGGAACAGGATGATCCCACCTGGGCGCTGGAATACGATCATTTCAAATCTCTCTGCGCCGGGGGAGGCCCCTCCAATCTCGACAATGATTTGTGGATCAACGGTGAATTGAACCGGCTCTCCCGCCAAGCTTTGGGACAGGCGGCGGCATGAACCCGCCCGTCATCGGCTATGCCGGGATGACCCATCTCGGCCTGTGTTCTGGTATAGCCGCGGCGTCCAAGGGCTTTTCCGTTGTCGGTTATCATGGCGACAGGGAACTGGTCGCCGCCATAGAAGCCGGCGATCTGCCGGTGGTGGAGCCGGAACTGGACGGGATGTTCGCCGCCAACCGCGAGCGGCTGACGTTCAGCGATAAGCCGGAAGGCCTGAGCGGGTGCGACGTGGTGTATGTGGCCGTGGACGTGCCCACCGATGATGACGGGAAAAGCGACCTTTCCCCCATCGAGGCCATGATTGAAACGGTAACGCCCCATCTGAACGACAACGCCGTTCTGGTGATTCTGTGCCAGGTGCCGCCGGGATTCACGAGGGGAAAATGCCTCAGCGACGAACAGCTTTTCTATCAGGTGGAGACGCTCATCTTCGGCCGCGCCGTGGAGCGCGCCACCCAGCCTGAGCGCTTCATCATCGGCTGCGCCGATCCGCAAAAACCTCTGCCGCAAAGCTATGGGACTTTTCTCGGCGCCTTCGGCTGTCCGTTGTTGCCCATGGGCTACGAGAGCGCGGAACTGGCGAAAATCGCCATCAACTGTTTTCTGGTGGCCAGTGTCTCCACCACCAATACCCTGGCAGGTCTCTGTGAGCGCCTCGGCGCCGACTGGTCGGAGATCGCGCCGTCGTTGCGGCTCGATGCGCGCATCGGACCCAAGGCCTACCTCAATCCAGGCCTCGGCATTTCCGGCGGCAACCTGGAGCGCGACCTGGCCACGGTATGCCGCCTGGGCGAAGCCAGGGACAGCGACACCCGCGTCATCGAGTCCTTCCGTGGCTTAAGCGCTTACGCCAAGGACTGGATATGGCGAGTTTTGGAGGGCGGCGTTCTGAGCAAGGTTGAAAGTCCCCGTATCGCCGTTCTCGGTCTGGCCTATAAGGAAAATACCCACAGCACCAAAAATTCCCCGGCGCTGGTTCTGCTCGATCATCTGAGAAAATATGAGGTGTGCGTCTTCGATCCGGTGGTGCCGGCAAGCGCCGCCCCGGAAACCACCGGCGCGGAGTCGGCACTGGCCGCCTGTGACGGGGCCGACGTAACGGTGATCGCCACGCCCTGGCCGGAATTTGGCGAGCTTGAGCCGAAGGCGCTGGCCGCCACCATGAACGGAACCACGCTGATCGACCCCTATGCCATGCTCGACGGCGCAGCGGTGACGGCGGCGGGACTCACGCATCATACATTAGGTCGCCCGGCACAGGCAGCGGCGGGCCGCACGCCTGTCCGTCCAGGGCAAAACGCAGCGGCAGGATAAGGACCATGCTGGAACATCTCAACCCCACGCCCGCCGCGCCGTCCCGCGTGGTTATCCTGGGCGCCGGTGGCTTTGTCGGCAGCCAGGCCGCGGTGAGGCTGGAGGCCGACGGCATTCCCGTGCTGCGCCTGACCCGGGCCGAGGTTGATCTGCTGATGGATGGCGCGGCGGAGAAGCTGGCCGGCCTGTTAAAGCCCGAGGATTGCCTAGTGGTGGTCTCGGCCATCGCGCCCTGTAAGAACGCCGCCATGCTGGCCAACAACATGGCTATGATGAGCGCGGTCTGTTCGGCGCTGGAACAGACGCCCGTGGCCCATGTGATCTATATCAGTTCCGATGCCGTCTACAGCGACAGCGACGGACCCTTGAGCGAAGACTCGGTGACGGCCCCGGACAATCTGCACGGCATTATGCATGTGGCGCGCGAGTTGATGCTGAAATCGGTTATGGGTGAGACGCCGCTGGCGATTTTGCGGCCGAGCCTGCTCTATGGTCTCGACGATCCCCATAACGGCTATGGCCCTAACAGCTTCCGGCGGCTGGCGGCGAAAGGCGAGGACATCACCCTGTTCGGTGAGGGCGAGGAACGGCGCGATCACGTTCTGATCGACGACGTGGCCGAGATCATCCACCTCGTGGTTCGGCACAGGAGTAAAGGAATTCTGACGGTGGCCACCGGCGAGGTGGTCTCGTTCAAGGACATGGCGGAGATGGTGGTGGCCCAGTTCGACATCCCCGTGGCCATCAAGGGCTCGCCGCGCAAGGGCCCCATGCCCCATAAGGGTTATCGCCCCTTCGATGTTTCCGCGACGAGTACGGCTTTCCCGGAGTTCCGCTATACCCTGCCCGCCAAGGGCATCGCCCAAGTTCACGTCGAGATGATGGCGGGCGCGTAATGGCCGAACTTAACCTGCTGAGTAGCTATCCCAAGGCAAAGCGCAACATCACCCATCGTCACGAAGTACAAGACGAGAACCGCGCCATCGCCAAGGAGTTCGGCGAGGCCTTCTTCGACGGCGAGCGCGACCAGGGCTATGGCGGTTATCGCTATGACGGGCGTTGGGTGCCCGTGGCCAAGGATTTCGTGGAACACTGGAATCTCAAGCCCGGTGACCGGGTTCTCGATATCGGCTGCGCCAAGGGGTTTTTGGTGAAGGATATGATGGGGGTTTGTCCGGGGCTGGAGGTCTTCGGCCTCGACATTTCCGATTACGCCGTGACCCATTGCGAGGCGGAAGTGGTGGGGCGCCTCCATGTGGGGTCGTGTGACCGGCTGCCCTTTCCCGACAACAGTTTCGACGCCGCCATCTCCATCAACACCATCCATAACCTGGACCACCAGGGATGTGTGCGGGCGTTGCGGGAAATGAAACGGGTTTCGCCGCGGAATAATTACGTGCAGATCGATTCTTATCGCACGCCCGAGGAGAAGCAGAATATGGAAGACTGGGTTCTGACCACGATCACCACCCATGACCCCGAGGGCTGGCGGGCGCTGTTCGCCGAGGCCGGGTATGACGGCGATTATTACTGGACCATCACCGAGTAACTTGAGGTAACAGGTAGCTCATGAAAACTTACGCGATTATCGGCGGCAACGGCGTCTTCGGCATCCATACCGCGCTTTATCTTCTGGCTAATGCCGAGCCCAAGAAAGTCATCTGTATCGGCCGCAATCCGGAGAAGCCGGAACCCTTCACCCTCAACCTGGGCAAGGGTGACGACCGTTACAGCTATCACCAGATTCATATGGTGTTCGAGCATGACCGCATGATGGAACTGCTGGATGCGGAAAAGCCTGACATCATCATCAACTATGCCGCCATCGCCGAGCCCGCTCTCTCCTTCAAGCATTCGGCGCGCTATTACGACAGCAACGTGATGGCGGTGGCGCGGCTGTGCGAAGACCTGATGGCGCGTGACTATCTGGAGCGTTTTATCCAGATTGGCACCTCGGAACTTTACGGCTCCACCGACAAGGCTTCGCGCGAGGACGATCCACTTCAACCCACCACGCCATACGCGGTGTCCAAGGCGGCCGCCGACATGCATCTGGTTTCGCTGTTCAATGTGCTCAAGTTCCCCATGAACATCGTCCGCCCCTCCAACTGCTATGCTCCGGGCCAGCTTCTCTATCGCATCATCCCCAAGACCGTGGTGTTCGGACTCACCGGGCGCAAGCTGCCGCTGCAGGGCGGCGGCAAGGCGCGCAAGTCCTATCTCCACGCCCGCGACCTCGCCCATGCCCTGCATCTGGTGATTGAGAAGGCGCCCTTGGGGACCACATATAACGTGGGA
>Ga0187833_10006915_pt1 | contig 10383 bp, 6 predicted proteins | sample ETNtaG_37_FD_167968 | JGI IMG/M metagenome (GOLD analysis project Ga0187833, IMG submission 167968) | Marine microbial and viral communities from oxygen minimum zone, Eastern Pacific Ocean - ETNP2014_SV_400_PacBio MetaG (Illumina Assembly) | ecosystem: Environmental > Aquatic > Marine > Hypoxic... | reverse complement strand
TGGCTTAAATATGGCTACTAATTGCCATTTTACAAGAATAAATTGTTGAAATTGTTTTATTCAATTTTTAATTTAGTTTATGGATATTGTAAGTAAAAAAAAGCGTTCCGAGATCATGTCCAAAATCGGAGCCAAAAACACAAAGCCAGAATTGCTTGTAAGAAAATATCTTTTTTCAAAAGGTTACAGATACAGGCTGCATGATAACAAACTTCCTGGAAAGCCCGATATCGTTTTAAAAAAATATAAACTGGCCATTCAAGTTAGAGGATGCTTTTGGCATGGTCATAAATGTAAACTAGGCGGCTTATCTAAGACCAATCGTTCATTTTGGAAAAAAAAAATCAATCATAACAAAACTAGGGATCAAAAAAACGACAGAAAACTGAAACATTCGGGTTATAGGCTTCTAATTATAAGACAATGCGATTTGCAAAAAGCAAATTATAAAAATAAAATTAAATCTTATTTATGGAAATAGGTATAATCGGAGAACTTCAAGTAATTGAACATTTGAAAAAAAAACTCAATGTCATAACTTATTTACCTTATCAAGACAAAGGTATTGATTTTATTATCGTTAAAGGCAACAGGTTTTACCAAATTCAAGTAAAAACTTCTAAACTGCAAAAATTTTCCTATTTTTGGTTTGATCTAATGCTAGACAAAATGGTTTTTTCCAATAATACGATCTATATCTTCAATTGTTTTGTAAATGAACGAAGAACATTCATGGGCCAAAAAAGGAATTTTTTGGTAATTCCCTCATTAACGATAAAAAACTGGATTAAACGAAAGAAAGTCAGAATTATTGAAAAAAAAATTTCTGGAGGAAAAAGAACTAAAACCGTCAGATTTTTTATTTATCCCGATGTTTCTAATAAAATCTGGAAATATCGAGGTGGATTAAAAAGCAATCCTAAAATAATTGATTTAACTCCTTACTGGAATAAGTTCGGCATTATTTAGTTGGTAGCTGTCTATAAAATATTTTTAATGATTGATTCAAAGATTTTTTCATTTTCAATTACAATATCCAGCAACATTCTTGCTCTAGAAAGACCAATATAAAGCTCTTGAAATTTCTGTTGTTCTATTAAATTTTCTAATTCAACTAAAATTATTACATCTCTTTCAAGACCTTTGAATCTTTTTATAGAATCAAATACAATTTCATTAGAATTGCTAGATTCTGCAAGCACACATTTTTCTGGGAATATTTCTTTTGAAAAAGCAGAACCGTGTATGCAATACTCACTACTTCCCAACCCGTATTTGGAGCCCGTTAGTATCGCTATTTGTTCTGCACGAAGTCCTTCCTCGTAAAGATAATATTTGATTAGCTCATCGACTTTCTTAATTTTATTTTCGTTTTTTTTCAATAATATGGGATTTATTATCTCGCCACTTGGTCCGACTGGTCTGGTTCTTATTTCGCCTTGATAATAATTGTTTACCGCTTTAAAAATATTTTTCGTGTTTCTCCAGTTTTCGGTCAAAAGTAGCGGTTGGTCTTTGGGAAAATCGCTCGGTATAGAAGATTCTGGATTATAAATTTTTTGATTATTGTCGAGGAAAATAAAATAATGACCTTTATCAGGATCTTTTAAGCAAAACTTTAATACCTCCATCCATTCCAATTTAAGATCGTTAGCTTCATCTATTATTAGCGCATCGTATCTTGTTTTAGTTTTTCCGATAGCCTCGTACAATTTTTTATCTTCTTCATGAATTTTAAGCGTATCATCTTGATAAGTTCCTGCTTCTTCTTGATATTTTTTCTTGAACTCATGAAACCAGGCAACATAAACGTTTTTAATTCCGTCAAAAGTTCTAATAACCTCATGGGAAAAAGGTTTATTCGTGCCACAAATTAAAGCAACAGATTTACCTTCTTTAGCAAGTCTTTTTGCTTTTTCTTGAGCCAGAAAACTTTTTCCGGTTCCCGAAGCACCCAAAAAAACCGCACGGGACCATGTTTGGGTGCTATCGAGATGTGAAAGTTGTTCTTGGCTCAATTTTTTGAATTCTTTTTTTTTGATCTCAAATTCTTCGGAAAGTTTTATTTTTGATAAATCGGTTTTTTCACCCCTTAGAACTTTTTTTGCAATTTCCAATCCTTTTGATTCAAGTTTTTCAAAAGTATTCCTTAATTTTGTTTCTCTTTTACCCGAACCAATCCAATTTGTTAATATTTTTCTATCTAAATCCACCATATCGGATTTGGTAAGAACTTTATTCGTGTTGGGTCCGAAAGAATCCTCGTTCGGCAGTTTTGCAGAGTCAGGAAATATTGACATAAATTGACATCTATAATTAGGAACTTTCCCTTGCCATTTATCATTAATTTGCTTTTTAAGCCAAAACATACCAAATCTACCCTGAGACATAGGATCTGCAATGTAATGAATTTTTCCGTTACGATCTTCACTCGTCCAGCACTTATCGCGAGGTTGGTCGGGATCAAATTTTACTCCACCTCCTTTAACCTCGATACATAATATTCCATGAGTAGGATGGACTATGAAAAAATCGTTTTCTTTAAAAGGGTCCACTTCATTAGTTATATCAACATTGTAGAAAACCAAAAACTTATCGTCTCTTCCCCATTTTTTTCTTAAAAGATCATAAACTTTTTTTTCGGCATCTCTTCTTTTCTCTGGGTCTAACAATTTTTCGGGAAAACTTTCGGGATGTATCATGATTTATTCAAAATACGATTTTATCACTCCATCCAAAGTTCCTCTGATTGTCGCTCTGTCCAAAAAACGATTCCATAATTCACAAGAGGTTTCTGGTAAAAGCATACAAGAGTGGCATGCGGCATGATTTAATTTTTCGGACTCGGATTTAATTCCCATAACACAATGGGGATCTTGAGAACAAAATTCCTGTTGTTCTAAAGCTTTTTTTAAAACATTTTCAAAATTTTTAGTCAAGGCTTGTCTCGACAGTCCTCCCAACGTACCTTCGGAATCACTTGAAGATGTATAAATTAAGATACCCGACATATCTTGGCCCTCCTTTTCTGTAACATACATTCTTTCTCTTAAAGAGGCTTGAGCGTATCCGCATTCGATAGAAAGTTGAGAAATTAAAGCGTGAGATAGCGAATGTAAAAGCAAGAACCTAGGCGTAATATTGTATGGGATTTCTTCCGACATTTTAATTTTTCCTTCATCGGTAAGTTTGCTGAATTGATTCATGTAATGATCGTTAATCTCAGATGCTCTTTTTTTAATTGAAGGGAAATTTTCCCATTTTTTTAGTCTTTCCTCTTTTAAAGATATAAAAATTCCCTCTCCTTTGACTTCAATTGCAGGCCTCCATTTTGGATCTTCGTTAAACATTTTACCGAATTGGCTTTTTTTTCCAGGATTAAATGAATTAAGAGGTTCCGAAATTCTTTTAAAATTCGCTAAAGCTCTTACCTCGCGTAACCTTACGACTTGTACTAATTTATTTAAATAATTCGCCAAGTAACCTTCTACATTTTGATTTCTTATTTCAAATTGCTCTTTATCGTTTTCGGAATGGTCTAAACCATCATCCACAAATTGTTCCGTAAATTGCAAATATTCGTTCCATTTAAGGTCTATTTTTGTTGGATCAGCTAAATAATCAGAATATTTTTTGAGTTTTTCATAATCTTTTTCTGCATCATATCCAGGGCTGTCTCTAAATTGTTTAAGTAAATCTATTATGTCCTGTTTGTTATGATGGGGACTAAAAAAAGTATCAAAATTCAAACCAGTTATTTTAAATATCATGCTTGTCCACGGGGGAATGCTGATTGCGGATACAAAGCAAGGATAATATAAATTGGACGCTCCTCTTTGCACGGCCACAGGAACTTTGTCGCAAATTTCCGAAAAAAACTCCTTTTTTTCATTAGAGTTCTTTTTAAGCCACGGCATTTTTCCTTTGCAAATCAAACCCTTGAAAGTTTTTTTATTAAAAATTCCTTTCATTGGTTTCGTTAAACCGCATTTGGTACACCTTAACACTAATCCAGATAAACCGATCGAAGAACCTATAGACTCAAGTTTTAAAGGTATTTCTATACCACACTTACAACCTAACCAATTATGCCAGGGAAAATCGTCGAGATGCCCATTTTCACACGCCATAATAAATCTCGCGGGCACAACATAAATCTTATTATCTTCATTACCTTTTTTGCGAGTACATTCAGAACAATGACGCTGGGGATCACCTGCTTTACCTTTGGCCCAGGTAAAAAATTTTTTTATAATTTTGCACGAAGGGCAGATTAAAAAAGTTGGAAAACGAATAGCATGTATATATTGATCTTTTTTTTCATCGTCTTCCGTATCATTTACGGGTGGCAAACGAAATCCATTTACTCCAAGTTTTCTTTGTAATCTAGGTTCTTTTATGGATTGAGAATGCAACATTCCTTTAGGCCTGGCAGTTTCATCCCATTGGTCTAGGCCAGCTGTTACACCCGATATTGTGCCAGCTCCTAGATCTCCTACCCTAAAATCGACTATAGCACCAGGACCATAACCTAAAACCTGACTTCTTCTAACTTCATTCAACTTATTGTGTCTGGGCATTTTTTAACTCTCTAGATTTATCGCTACAGCGAAATTCGCAACTTGGTTCTACATCCCTAAGCGAGTTGGGTGTTGGAATGCAGTCCGTATTGTTATTACGAGTAGCTTTTTTTGCGGCAAAGCTTTCAGCACCTATCAAAAGTGACTTTTTAGGATTTTTATGATTCCACCAATATTTTAATGAGTCGCTTCTATTTTTCCATTCCAAAAGGATATTTTCAAGCTGATCTTTTGTGGCAGCTAATTCCTTGGGATCAACTGATTCAACTTTTTTTAATATTATGGGAAAAATAATTTCACGTATTTTTTTTTCATGATCAGTGGTTAGTTTTGGACTTTTCATTTTTAATTTGTTCATAGCAAGTATGCATAATGGACTATGCAAAGCTTTATCTCTACTTCGAGGCGCAAATGGGGTAACGCTTGTTGCCTCAACACCCCGGTATATTTCGTTATGCCAATGTACAAAATTTTCGTATCTATTTCTGTCTCTTATTTTCGAATGATTATAAATTGCAATAACAATACCTGAGTCTTTTTTTCGACCAACCCTACTACTTGATTGAATATATTCCGATATTGTTTTTGGTTGTCCATTAATAACCATTAAATTTAATCTACTTATGTCTATACCCACGCTTATCATGTTTGTTGCAAGTAACACGTCTACAAAATCTGTCTTTCTCCAATTTAAATCTAACCTATCTCTCAATTTTGGTATTTCGGAAGAAAGTTTTCTGCTGGTCAATTCTTCAGGGGATTCTAGAAATTCATTTCTTTTTTTTTCTTTTCTAATATTGGATATTGCATTTATGGTATCTCGAACTTGTTCATCCATCATCGGAAACGCTCCTCCAAGGATTCGAAGAGAATTAAAATATGCAACGAGAGTGCTATATCGATTAAGAAATTCTTTATTTTCATTATCAAAAATTTCTTTACACATAATGCTTTGTAGAAGCGAGGCGGATACCGCTTGCAGACAGTATTTTGCCGTTCGTCCTATTGTAGATAGTGCAACGTAAATTCTTGCGGAATCGAGATCTTTTTTTGCAAAGCAGGAATTATCTTCGTCAATTCCTGGTGGAGGAAATTGAAAAGAATTTCTGTTAAATAAACTCCTAACCTGGGATTTTGCACTTTTAATGGTTGCTGTAGAACCAATAATTTTTGGCCTAATTCCTTTGCTGTTCACGCACAATTCGTCAATTGCCAATTCATATATTGAGGTCATTGTGCCAAGAGGTCCCGATATTAAATGAAGCTCATCTTGAATGATTAAACTTGGAGGTTCGCAATTTTTTTCCAGATTAAATAAGGACGAAGCTTCTTTTTTTCTCAACAGTTGAGCAAATTTGTCTGTGGTTGCTATTAAAAAACTTGGTGGTCTCTTATACAGAGCATCGTCAACCGTTATAATCGGCAAGATATCCAAAGTTTTATTTATTTCACAATCTCCGTCTCTATTAATACATTTTATTTCTACAATTTCTTTTTCGTCATTTTTTTTGTAATTCAATAATTTTTTACAACATGGACATTTTAAAAGTTGTCGTGGTGTCGATTCTGCATTCGAATTATTTAAAGCTTTAACGGCATCATGGTAAAAGTTTGGCGTTTGTTTTTTTCCCACCCACAAACCCAAAGATATCAAATGATCTTTAAAAATGTCTTTATTGTTAAGTCTAATTATTTCACACGCACAAATTAGAGAGGATATTCTTGTGAACTGATCTATGCTTAATGCCCTTAAGGTATATCTCATAATTATTTGAGTACCTTTTGAATTATTGATTTTATCATTCAAGCGTGAATAGAAAATCAAAAAAGAAGAAATGAAAAGGTATGCTTCGGTTTTTCCGCCCCCTGTTGGAAACCAAAGTAGGTCGAATATATCCCTGTTATCATTGTTTGGATTTACAATGGCTTCTAAATTTATTAGAAAAAAACCAATTTGAAAAGGCCTCCAAACAAAATCATCGGACATTTTCCAATCGTATTGTTTTTTTATTGCTTCATTGGCTTTTTGAAAAGCGAAGTAGGCGTTATCGTCCTCAAATAAATATTTGATACCAAGATTTATTCTTGCCAGAGCCAATTCGCATTTTTTTATATGTTTTTCTGCCTGGCTTTTTATCTCTGGAGCAATTTTCCTTTTTTCTATTTCAATCCATTGTTGGTACAAACTGATGAATTCTTCGAGAATTTTTTTGATTTCTTCTTTTTTCATTTTTGTAAAATTGCTTGCTGTAAGTTTTTTAGATACTTTCAAAAAAACATCGTCTCCTATCGGGTTCGTAGAATAAACTTTCTTTTGAACCATCCACAATGCCTCGATTGTATCGATTTTTCCTTCGGAATTTTTTTTCCAGTCGGTCGTACAATTATATCCTGAAGCGTAATCTTTTACATTTCTGTAAATTAATGCATGAGATTTCAGATCTTCATCCTCTTCCTCGAATTCTATAAATGGCCTTGGAGCAAAACCCTCCTTTTTGATTATTTTGAAACTAACCTGAAAAAAACATTTAAGAGTTTGATTTTGATCTAAATCGGGGTTCCAGCTGTTTTCGTTGGAGAGAACTAGCGTCAGATTGTTTGTGTCATTAAAGATCTTTTTTTTATAGAATAATTTTAAGCCCTTTTTAATATTTTTTTCTTTGCTATCGATGTCTATAAAGCCGTTTTCTTTGTTGAAAAGCAGATTTTGTTCATGAGTTATTTCAGATCTTTCCCACTTAGTTATTGTTCTTTTTTTCTCTTTTCCACTTTTTTTGTCTTTAATTATCTTCTCTTCCTCTCGTTTGTTGTAGATGCCTAAATTAATTACTATTTTTAAATTGTCCTTATTTGCATCTGTCATTTTTGTGCAAAAAGAAATACCCATGGAAGATGGTTTAGTGTTTTTTGAAACGGGAACGCTTTCGGAACTTTCGTCTTTTACATCTTGATCGTTGCCAGCGGTTTCCATTTTATCGTCTTCTTCATTGGACATCGTTGCATTACATGGATATAAAATTCCCATCAAATATCTTTCTTCTGGCGCTTCGCCTTCGATGGTCTCGTTTTTTTCTAACGGACCTATAAGGTCTTGTTGCAGTCTATTAAGCAAGAGTTCTCTACTCATACATGGTATTTCCTGGCCCAAGCTTTTGGTTTTCGTATTGCCGTTCCCCAACCAAAAATAATTGGTGTAATCCAAAAACCAGATTTGCTGAAAGGTTCGTGTATTTCTGCAAGCCTTGCATTATTTTCATCTATTACGGAAGTTCTGCAGCCATTAACCCATATTCCATATAATACAGATAAAGTGTATTGGTTCGTTCCAGTTTCTTTTCTTAAAATTCTTTGAATGCTTGCGCCAATAACTTTTTCATTAAGTGCACCAAAACTTACTCGCACCTCGGAATCAGTTTTTTCATAAACAAACATATTATATTTTTCATGAGTGTTATCAAACATAGGAATGCAATCAATTTCGAATGGTGAATTTCTTTTCATTAAAAATTTTTGCGTTTCAAGAGTTTTTTCTTGTGGATAATCTCCCATAATGGATGAAACCACCGATATATCGTCAAAGTCATTTTTAAGTCCAACTTGTATTCTAATATATCTTTTGCCTTCTTCAGAAATGACATTAAGATACGTTCTATTACCCTCTTCTTCGACCTGTGCAAAACTAAGTATTTTTTTTTCTTCAATATTTTGAGCATAGAATTTATTTATTGCCCTTGTACAGGCAACATACATGACTCTATTTTCTTCTTCATAGTTGCTATTATTTTTTTCAGTTTTCTTTTCTTTCGGTGGATTCATATAATAGTATACAGAATCCGCCTCTCTTCCCTTGGAAGCATGGATCGTACCAAAAATTAAATTGGATAATCCGTAATCTGTCAGACAAAGGTCCAACGGAGGCTTTAATGAAAGTTTTTTTCTTAATAAAGTTATATCAACATCAGTCTTTCCTTTCGGTGCTACATTCATTAATTTATTCCAGGCTTCTTCAGGCTCTAATTCTGAATTTATATTTGGTAAATTACATCGTTCAAACCATTTATTGGTGAAATCACTTTTGGAAATAAGTTTGTCTGTATGGTCGTAAAATATTGACCCTATCCATGGATAAATACAGTTTTGACTTCCTCCAAATCTAAGAGCGGGAGCAAAACCGTTTTTTAAGGCTTGTTCACCAGCCCTCATCATTTCCGATCTTCTTCTGAAAAGAAATAAATTATTTGTATTTTTATCGACCTCTTGAATGTCTTGTAAAAATGTTTTGTTTTTGTTAACAAAATTGTTTAATAGCTTTTCCTTATTAGCATTAAATACTTTAAAATAGTCTGGATTTTCCTCTTTGATATTCGATGGTCTAAGCGTCATTGATAAATCAGTCAATTGATTGTTTTTCATCCTATAATTTTTATTTAACTGAATTTTTTCAAATTCTCCTTTCTTGACGACGGTATTCATAAAATTGTCTTGAACATTTGTTTTATCTGTTTCTTCATCAGTCCAATCGTAAATTGCTTGATCAGGATCTCCGAAAATTGTAAAACCGCAATTTTTATTGACTGATAGAATGATGCTTTGAACCAGTTTAGATCTGTGACCCGTTATATCTTGCGCTTCGTCAATTATTATGTGTTTAATTTCTTTTAAAGAATCCAAAATTTCTGTGTTTTTTTTTTCAATCAATTCGACAAATTTCAAAATATTTTCTTCATAATTTCCTCTGAGATAAATTTCAAGATTTTTTTCCTCTCCGAATCCAGAAAGATATTCGTAAGCAAAACTATCCAAAGTAATAACTTTTAATTCTCCGATATTTAAATCGGTTATTTTATCAATACGCTCTCTGAATTCTTTTACGGCTGTTCTCGTGAAACTTATCATCATCATCAGAGAAGGGTTTATTTTCAGATCTTTCATTAGATAACTGGCACGATTTCCTGCAACGTGAGTTTTTCCGCATCCTGGCGGAGAGAAGACAATTATTCTAGATTGATATTCACGCTCTACAATTTTTTTTTGTTCATTATCCAGGTAGCCTTTTCGGAAGTCGAATTTTCTTTTCACCTTCCACAATTCAGCCAACCTTTCTAGTAGATCGTTTTCTTCGGGATGTAAATAAGAATCATTTTTAGCTAACCTTTCGAGATGTGAAAATATTATTTCCTTGTTATCCTTGTCGTCAATCTGTTTAAGATTTTCAAAAAAAATTTTTTCCAATTCTTCTTTGTTTAATTTTTTAAATTTGTTTATTTTTTCAATAATAAAATTGACGTCAACTTCGTAGTCATCCTTGCAACAGTCAAAAATGTAATTTTTTTCATCTTCATGAAGATTTCCGTCAATTAAAGCCATGCAGATATAAGCGCAGGTGAGCTGGCAATATATATCCATTGTATATGATTATCCCCAAATGCAATTAATATTACAAACAATATAATAATAAGTTATATGGATAGTTGTGATTTTTGGTGATAAATTTATCTTTATCGAATCATTGGAGTTTAAATGAACCCACAAGTACATAAAATTGACAATTTCAATAATATTACAGCAAAAAACTACAAAACAATTAAATTCGCAGATCTATTTGCAGGAATAGGCGGTTTTCATTTAGCTCTAAAATCTTTGAATATGAAGTGTGTTTTTGCCTGTGAAATCGACAAATTTGCACGGCAAACATATTTAAAAAATTTCAACGATAAATTTTTAAAGGACCCCAAGCTATTTCCCGATGATATTTACTCGGCCAATATAAGAAAAATGCCCGACTTTGATTTGCTCTGCGCGG
>Ga0187833_10006911_pt1 | contig 10386 bp, 13 predicted proteins | sample ETNtaG_37_FD_167968 | JGI IMG/M metagenome (GOLD analysis project Ga0187833, IMG submission 167968) | Marine microbial and viral communities from oxygen minimum zone, Eastern Pacific Ocean - ETNP2014_SV_400_PacBio MetaG (Illumina Assembly) | ecosystem: Environmental > Aquatic > Marine > Hypoxic... | reverse complement strand
TTGGCCCGGGGCAATGCTTGGGCATAATATAATTGGTGAGTATCCTGTTGAGGCTGTTGCAAATCACTTATTAACAACAAGAATTGTAGGGGTAGCAAGTGGCAAAGCAGAATTCGGGCCGCGAGCATTGGGCAATAGAAGTTTATTAGCAGACCCACGTGGTGAGGATATTAAAGATTTAGTAAATCAATATAAAAAACGAGAACCATTTAGACCATTTGCCCCTGCTATATTAGAAGAACATGTGCATGATTATTTTGATATACCTATGAGTAAATCTCCTTATATGCAATGGGTAGGCAAGTGTAAATACCCAGACAAGTTTCCTGCAATAATACATTATGATGGCACAAGTAGAGTGCAAACAGTAAGTAAAGAAGATAACCCAGGATTTAGAAAATTACTTGAACGATGGTATGAACTAACTGGTTGTCCAATGGTGTTGAATACAAGTTTAAATGTTAGAGGTGAACCGTTAGTTAATACAAGGGAAGATGCACAGCGATGGACAATGGAAAATAATCTTCCTGTGATATGCCCATTAGAATGAAATATATTAATTTAGGTACAGGAAAATTAAATGTTAAGTTTCCTGCTGGTTATATAACAGCAGAAGAGATGTTGTTTGTTAAAAATACAGTTAAGGAAATGTCTCCTAATATATCATTTTTAGAAGTTGGCAGTTTTAGTGGTAAATTGCTTTGTTATTTGTATATGTATCATCCTGATTGGCGGTATGTTGCGGTTGACCCACTAGATCTAGATCATCAGTTCTTTTGGTGGCATACTGATGAAGATGGTATATATCCAATAACAGAAGAAGAATTTCGTAAAAACTGCCCATTTGTTGAATTTTATAAACAAAAGTTTGAATATTTTGAATCTACGGAAAAATTTGATATTATAAGTATAGGTATAGCTGGTAGTAAAATTAATTGGAAAGGGATATATAAAAGAGCCAATTCTTATTTAAAACCGGGTGGTATTATAATTGGAAGAAATTATTATCATTATACTATGGGTGCAAAGATTCAAAATGCATTAGACGAATTGGAATGGAAATCTGTAGTACATTCTACAGGAATGTTTATAATTAAAATAGATAAATACAACATATGAAACTGCAAGAACTTTTTAAAGAACCGCAACATACATCAATTAATGAATTAGATTTACTTGCACCAAAACAAGTATATGTTAAAATGCCAACGGGACAGTTTATATTAGTATCATATCGTAGTACGGGTAGTGCTTTAGGTAGTGCTACTGGCGAAGATGATCCAACTGCATTTGTAAACTTTAAAAAAGTAAGTCCGCAAGAAGCAAAGACATTAGGATTAGAACAACACCTAGCTCCGAGGTACAGCGGCAAGTTAAAACCTGACAATCCAGACCAAAAACCTGATAAAGGTTTTCAAAGACCGCTTGTTTCACCACAACGAGTACAGGGCGGTACACCATTTGATCATCCTGATATTAATGTTATAGAATTTAATAAGAAAGATAGAGATGATAATAACACTATTCCAAATAGTATAATGGCTAAATTAATAAAATGGGTCCAGAATGGTATGAAAGAAGGAATAGATGAAGGTGTCAATGATCCAAACATTTTTAAAGCGGTGTTTATGGCTGGAGGCCCTGGCGCAGGAAAAAGTTATATTGCTAAACAAATGCTCGATGGCACCGGACTAAGACAACTTAATTCAGATATTGCATTTAAATGGTTAATGAATAAAACAAATTTGCGGTTAGACATGCCAGATGATGAAAAAGAAGAGCGAGATCAAGTTCGTGCCCGGGCTAAAGAAATGACAAAAAGCCAAGAAGAATTATATCTACACGGAAGATTAGGACTTATTATAGACGGTACTGGTAAAGATATAGCAAAAATAAGTGATATTAATAAAAGGCTTAAAGGCATTGGGTATGAAACAAGAATGATTTTTGTTAATACTGACTTAGACACAGCACTAGCACGGAATCAAGATAGAGCCAAACAAGGTGACCGTACTGTTGATCCTGCAATAGCAACAGACGCGCATAAGAAAGTACAAAATAATATGATGGCTTACCAGCAACAATTCGGCAAGAAGAATTTTTATGTTATTGATAATTCTGATGGTCCACCATCAGACGATCGTAAGCAAAATTTTAATTTTGTTTGGAAAGATTTAAGAAGGTTCCTCAATACTCCGCCTTCTAGTGACGCTGCTAAAAAATGGATAGCAAATGCTCGTAAACCTTCTGCTTCTACAGGGCAAGTTGACCCATCGTTAGGCCAAGGTGATACCGATACCGATGATACACCATTTGGTAGTAGTTATAATGATGTTGGCTCTTATGGTAATAAAGTAACACGAAATGCCAAAACAGCCGGAAATCTGGCACGGCAAGCAACCCTCGCAAAATCACGCCGTCGCGCAAATACTATAGATTTTTAATTGACAAAATACTGAGTAGATGTTATACTAAATACTATAGAAATATGGATAGTATAATGGTTGAAATATTTAATAACATAGTTTTAGATAATCTTGGTAAAGAATGGCCGTGTTCATTGGAAACAACCGAGAATGGCACAGTTATTGCTCACATTAATGGATATTCAGACGCATATCCATTGATTTTATCACGTGACATAACATTTATTACAAATATTAATAAAAATTTAATAAAATTGGGAGTTAACAGAAAAGTTTCAGTATCATTGTCGGAAAGAGATGATACAGTAGAGTTCAGTACTGATAATATATTGTAATCATATGGCAAAAATAGAAACTTTCGAAAATCAAGCCACAACAGCCAATGTTGACTTGCAAAAGATACAAGGCAGTAAAATTTTTATTGCTACGCCTTGCTATGGCGGTGTAGTAACTGAAGAATATCATCGCAGTATGATAAATTTGACTAATATTTTAATTTTTAATAAAATTGATTATGTTACAATGACACTTGCTAATGAAAGTTTAGTAACTAGAGCCCGTAATACGTTAGCATCTATATTTTTAGCACACGACGATTGCACACATTTATTGTTTATTGATGCAGACATTAGTTTTCATTGGGAATCAGTGTTACAGTTAATAGAGCATGATAAAGAAGTAGTAGTTGGCGCTTATCCAAAGAAGGGTATCGAATGGGCAACATTATATAATACAGTTAAAAGTGGAAATATATCTGTTGCTGAAATGGAAGAATATAGTACAAGTTATGCATTAAATTTTATAGTTGAGGATGGTAATAAATTAGTTACTGAAGGTTCGTTGATTAAGTTAAAAGATGCAGGTACTGGTTTTATGCTTATTAAGCGCGAAGTATTCGAAAAATTTATAAATAATTGTCCTAATATAGAATATATTAATGATATAAATATCGATGAATTATTATCAAGTACGTTCTATGCGTTTTTTGATACATCAATTGATGAGGAATCAAAAAGATATTTAAGTGAGGATTATACATTTTGTCGCCGATGGCAAAAATTAGGTGGTGATATTTGGCTTGATCCTAATATTAAACTTAATCACATAGGACATCATGCATTCTCCGGAAATACAAAAACATTATTCGAGATAGTAAACTAAAATGGATATAGAACCAGTAACAAGTGACGGCGCTGCGGCGTTAAGAACAGAATTAAAAAAATATATGGCTGAACGGCCTGAAGTCATTGCGGCTATTGCTAATGCAAGGGAACATGGTGATCTTGCAGAGAATGCCGAATACCATGCCGCCCGCGAACGGCAAAGTTTCATCGAAGGTAGAATATTAGAGTTAAATGGACGATTAGCATCAATTAAAATAGTTGACTTAGACAAGGTACCAACTGATTTTGTATGTTTTGGTTCCAAAGTAACAATTGCTGACATAGAAACAAATGAAACATTAACTTATATTATCGCAAGTGATTTAGAAACCAATCCTGTCGAAGGCTGGATTAGTTATAAATGTCCGCTAGGCAAAGCACTAATGGGTAAAACAGTTAACGAGATTGTAGATTTTGAGCATAATGGTAAAGAATACGAAGTGTTAGATATATCACGGGTTGGCTAATTTTAAAAATATATAAATAGTTATATGATTACAACTTGGGTTATAGGATTATTCTTTTGTGTCAATAATTTATGCTATCAAATGGTGTTACCACCTGAATATATATTAAAAAAGGAATGTGCTTACCACGCGAGTAAAATGGAAAATGTACATAAAATGTATAATATTCCTAAGGATATAGAAGTGCAATCGAGATGTGTTAACACAGACTTTATTAGTACTGAAGTAGATCGAATTTAGCAGGAATATAGGGGAAAATAAAATGACTGAAAACCAAGAAGAACTAGCAAGGATACTGCAATTAGCAGGCCTCCAAGAAGACGACGATGAGATGGAAAATTTTGATGCACCTATGTACATCGAGTTATACACAAAAATCGCGCAGATTGCAACAGAAGCAGTAAATGATATTAAACGTTGGGACGCAGGTAACGAGTTTGATGAAACTCGAACTTGGGATTTAGCACATAGAAATATGAAACCCATCCTTCAAGCAATTGAAGAAGTTTACGATATTGGCACAGTCTTAGAAGACGATTAATTTACACAAATATAATAAAAGAATGGGCTATTAAGGCCCATTTTTTTTACAATAAATACTAGTATGGTCAGTTCCACACGCGGCACAGTTGACACACAGTTAATAAAGAAACCACATAGATCTGAGACGTTTTCAAAAAAGCAGTTAAAAGAATTACAACATTGCTATGATGATCCTGCATATTTCTTACAAACATATTGTCTTATACAACATCCTATTTTGGGACGTATAAAATTCAATTTATACGATTATCAAAGAGATTTAATAGACGTATATCATAATAATAGATATTCTATTGCTATGCTTGCTAGACAAACTGGAAAATCTACTTGTGCGGCAGGATATCTATTATGGTATGCTATGTTTAAAGCGGATAGTACTATTCTTATTGCAGCTCATAAGTATTCGGGCGCACAGGAAATAATGTCAAGAGTTCGATTTGCGTATGAAAGTTTACCAAATTTTATTAGGGCAGGCGTAACTGCATATAATAGAAACTCTATAGAATTTGATAATGGGTCTAGAATTATATCTCAAGCAACAACAGAAACTACTGGTCGAGGTTTATCTTTAACATTAATATACTTGGACGAGTTTGCATTTGTCCCTCCACGTATTGCATCTGAATTTTGGACTGCTTTATCTCCTACACTATCTACAGGAGGTAAGTGTCTTATTACATCTACGCCAAATCAAGATGACGATCAATTTGCACGAATTTGGAGAGAAGCAATAAACACTGTAGATGCATATGGTAATGAACAAAAAATTGGTAGAAATGGATTTGCTTCTATATTAGTAAAATGGCCAGAACATCCGGATAGAGATGAAGAATGGGCATCGTTAGAAAAAGCAAAAATAGGAGAAGATAGATTCAGACGAGAGCACGAGTGTGAATTTATTACTAACGACGAAACTCTTATTAGTAATCTTAAATTACCGCTTTTAGAAAGTCATAATGTTGTACGTAAAACAGGACAAATTAGATGGTATTCTCCTATAATAAAGGATAAAGTGTATTGTCTTGGTCTAGATCCTAGTTTAGGCACAGGCGGCGATAATGCGGCTATTCAAGTATATGAACTACCCGGATGTAAACAAGTAGCAGAGTGGATGCATAATAAAACACCTGTACAGGGGCAAATAAAAATTCTACGCGAAATATGTAATGTTATAGAAGAAGAAAGTGAAAAAACAGCAGAAATATATTGGAGTGTAGAAAATAATACATTAGGAGAAGCGGCCCTAGTTGTAATCCGTGAAATGGGCGAAGAAAATATACCCGGGACATTTCTTAGTGAACCTAAAAGAGCAGGTAGTGTTCGTAGGTATAGACAAGGGTTTACAACAACAAATAAAAGTAAATTAACTGCATGTGCTAAATTTAAAAGTTGGGTAGAAAATGATAAAATGATAATGTGCAGTCCAAATCTTATTCGTGAAACAAAAACATTTGTAGCACGAGGAGCATCTTATGCCGCTAAAGATGGAAATACAGATGATCTTGTTATGGCAACATTATTAGTTGTACGTATGGCAATAACAATAGGACAATTTGATGGTACTGTATTTGATACACTACAAGATACATTTGACGAAGACGAAGGCGGCGATTTAAAACCTATGCCAATAGGTATAATATAATAAATACATATAATGATTAGGAAGGTTACATGGCTATAGATTACGAAGGATTTTCATCTGAAATATTTAATATTCTTAAAGGAACCGGATCTAGTGTGGTTTTATTCACAGAAGCCGGTCAACGTACAGTAGATCCCACTGAAGCACGACGGTTTTATGATCGTAATATAAGTATGATGGTTAATATAGACAACGATGAGTTAAAAATTCATTTAAGCGAACATGAAGATGTTAATGAAGACGTAATAGATATGCTACGAAACCAGGCTAAAAAATATATGTTTGAGTTTACAATTAAAACATATGGAAAGCAGTTACAACCAAAGGATTTTGCACACATGGCTATGAATAACGCGGTAACAGAAGGTTTAGAAAAACCATACGGAAGTATGAAAAGCAGTTACCAAAAAATTAATGATGCTAAACTAATAATTCGTCACTCCAAGCAAGTAGACGAGGAAAAGGTAGGCGCTAGATCTCGCAATATAAAAGGCTTATATATTGAAAATGCTGAAGGCGAAAGATTTAAGTTCCCCTACATACATCTTACAGGAGCACGAGCAATGGCTCGTCATATAAATGAAGGCGGCACACCGTACGATGTTGTTGGCGAACATATTGTCGAAACTGTGAAAAATCTAAAAAAGTTACAAGAATTTACAAAATATGTAAGACGCAATTCTTTAGTCAATGAACAAACATCGGATGTTATTAATAAAGTTAACACATATAAAACTGATGCAAAAACAGAATTAACTAGATTGGCCGGAGTAAGATCATATCAATCTATGGTAGAGCAAATCGAAGCACAAGAATCAGTCAATGATCCAGTCAATGAATTGGTAGATCAATTAAAAGAAAAATTTACAGTAAAATATTTTGATCAACAATTTGAAGATATACTACCTTTCATTGCAAATCTTCCTCTTCAAGAAGAAGAAATAGTAGAAGAAGATCATATGATAGCACATTGGGAAGAAGTTGTTTCCGAAATGCTAGAAGATAAATTTTCAAAATTTGAAGTATGAAAATATTTGATATAATAAACGAAGCAGATGCTCCTATGATAATTCCGGGCGGAATTCCTGACGTTGATGTTAATTCGTTTAACAAAGAAGTATTAACATCGGAAGTTCCTGTTTTAGTCGACTATTGGGCAGAGTGGTGTGCCCCATGTAGAATGATTGGACAACTACTTAGTGAAATCGCTGGCAGATATGCTAATAAATTAAAAATTGTTAAAATAGACATAGATGATAATCCGCAATTTCCTTCCAAATATGGGTTCACTAGTATACCAACATTAATGCTATTTAAAGACGGTGCTGTTGAAGGAACAACAACCGGCGCCATATCAAAATCAAAACTAACATCGTTTCTCGATTCTAAAATTTCATAAAAAACCTCCCAAAACCACTTGACAGATAAATAATAAAGTGTATACTTAATACTGTATATGAGAGTATATACACTTAGGCAAATTTTAAGGCTAACATTAAAGGAGAAATATTATGGCTACATTGGCTGAAATTAGGGCAAAACTATTAGAACAAGAAACCCGCCGCGGTCCCGGTACAGGTACTGGAGACAACGCAATATATACATTCTGGAATATTCCAGAAAACACAACCGCAACATTACGATTCCTACCAGATGGTGATACAGATAACACTTTTTTCTGGCGGGAACGTCAAATGATTCGTTTAGCATTTCCGGGAGTTAAAGGTCACGACGAAAGTCGTTCGGTGACTGTTCAAGTTCCTTGTATAGAAATGTGGGGAGATGCTTGTCCAGTACATGCAGAAATTCGTCCATGGTTTAAAGATACATCCATGGAAGATATTGCTAGAAAGTATTGGAAAAAGCGATCTTACTTATTTCAAGGATTTGTTATTGAAAATCCTCTTGCTGAAGACGAAACACCAGAAAATCCAATTCGTAGGTTTGTAATCAATCCAAGTATCTATAAAATTATAGCGGCCGCATTGATGGACCCAGATTTTGTAGAAATACCAACAGATTACGAACAAGGTACAGACTTTAGATTGACTAAAACTCAACAAGGTCAGTATGCTGATTATTCTACATCCAATTGGGCACGTCGTGACCGTAGTTTAAATGAAGAAGAACGACAAGCAATAGAATCAAATGGTTTATTTAATTTAAATGATTTTATGCCACGACGTCCAAGTGAAGATGACGTTAAAGTTATTTTCGAAATGTTTGAAGCATCAGTAGATGGTCAACTTTATGATCCAGATCGATTTGGTCAACATTATCGTCCGTTTGGTTTAAACGTGGACAATGGAAATGGTAAAAAACCCGCTCAAGCGGCAAGTACACCTGCTCCTGCTCCACAACCCGCTGTTGAGAAAACAGAAGAAACTGTAGTAGAAACACCTGCCGCAGATCCTGTTACAACAGAAGGTGCAAAGCCGAGTGCTCAAGATATTTTAAAAATGATCCGCTCGCGCCAATCATAATCGATTGTTTAAGGGGGGGCAACCCCCCTTTACTTTAAGGAGATAATATATGGCTAGACCATTTGACGTAAGTAAATTTAGAAAAACAGTAACAAAATCTGTTCCTGGTTTAAGTGTAGGATTTAGAGATCCAGATACATGGATCTCCACTGGAAATTTAGTTCTCGATAAACTAATTAGTAATGATTTTCATAAGGGTATACCTTTAGGAAAAGTTACAGTATTCGCTGGAGAAAGTGGTAGTGGTAAAAGTTTTGTTTGTGCAGGCAACATTGTAAAAAATGCACAAGAAAAAGGTGTCTTTGTTATTTTAATTGATTCGGAAAATGCATTAGACGAAGCATGGCTTCATGCATTGGGAGTTGATACATCACCTGATAAGTTATTAAAAATGAATTTAGCAATGATAGATGATGTTGCTAAAGTTTTAAGTGACTTCATTAAGGAATATAAAGATAACTATGCAGAATTAGAACATGAAGATCGTCCTAAAGTTTTATTTGTTGTTGATTCGTTGGGTATGTTATTAACACCCACAGATGTTGCCCAATTTGATAAAGGCGATCTTAAAGGTGATATGGGGCGTAAACCCAAAGCATTAACAGCATTAGTTCGTAACTGTGTTAATATGTTCGGTAGTCTTAATATAGGTCTTGTTTGTACTAATCATACGTATGCAAGTCAGGACATGTTTGACCCAGATGATAAAATTAGTGGCGGACAAGGGTTTATATATGCATCTAGTATTGTTGTTGCAATGAAGAAACTTAAACTTAAAGAAGATAGTGAAGGCAATAAAATTAGTGATATAAGAGGTATACGTGCGGCGTGTAAAGTAGTAAAAAGTAGATATGCCAAACCGTTTGAAAGTGTTCAAATCAAAATACCATATGACTCAGGAATGGATCCTTATAGTGGATTAGTAGACTTATTTGAAAAAGTAGGCGTGTTTACTAAATCTGGAAATAAACTACAATATACTTCTACTAAAGTAAAAGGTGAGGTTATAAGCGAGTTCCGTAAAAAATGGACTCCCGAAAAACTAGAACTTGTAATAGAAGAATTGGGGGACAGGGATATTTTCCAAAATAGTTAAATACATGTTTTACTATCCGGAGAAAATATATGTCAAGTTTGTATACCGATGATGCAGAAGAACTAGTAAGTTTATGGTCGAGTGTTAAACAGTTTATTACTGCAAAAGAACGAGAAGATGCCGCTGAAAGTTTTTTAAAGGCGGCCGAAGAAATTTATAATATAGAAGATATGGTAAATGAGTTATCTGGAAGTGACTCTGATTTGGATAAGATACTATCAACTAATTACATGGCCGAAGAAGAAGAGAACGAAGACGAAGAGTTTGATTAAGTATGTCTAAATGGTATAGAGCAGTACAAAAGGATCTTGGCAACATTGTTAAGGCTATAGAGTATTTTGAAATAGAATTAAAGCAAGGAAGAATAGAAATAAGCCTTGCAGGTAATATAGAAAAAAATAGTAGAGATATACCCGGTATTGTAGAACACCGGTTTAGCCAACTACAAGAAATAGAAGCCATTCTAGAACACCTCAATATTGAATTAAGAAAATTACGTTCAATCAAATATAAGCAATTTTTAGAACATTATCAACGACAATTAACTTCTCGTGATGTCCAACAAT
>Ga0187833_10006910_pt1 | contig 10387 bp, 11 predicted proteins | sample ETNtaG_37_FD_167968 | JGI IMG/M metagenome (GOLD analysis project Ga0187833, IMG submission 167968) | Marine microbial and viral communities from oxygen minimum zone, Eastern Pacific Ocean - ETNP2014_SV_400_PacBio MetaG (Illumina Assembly) | ecosystem: Environmental > Aquatic > Marine > Hypoxic... | reverse complement strand
GAAAGTAGTACGTGCAATTGAAAATAAAGATGAAGATAGTGCAAAAGTATTTTCAGTTGAACATACTGAATTGGCGAAAGTTTTGAAGGTCGTAAAAGTAAGTGAGTTATCTTTGACTCAGATAATCATAAGAGTTGAGAGTATTCGTGATGTAGGTGATGTGTATGCAAATATGAATGATGCATTCAAGATTATGAGAGGTATCAATAAATCTGTTTCAGGAGTTGTTCCAACACTTGAAAATGCTACTGAAGAAGTAAACGCAACCTTATCTGAAACACTTGCAGACCTTGGAAATCTTTCTTCATCTGTGTCACTAGATGTTAATCATGAGAATGGACAAGAGCTATTCGAAAAAGCTAAACTATTTGCCGAAGAGAAAGCTCTAGAGTTAAATGAAGATATTCCTCCATCGGTTCTTTCTGCAAGTGGAGACTCTTTACTTGAAAAAGCAAAAAAAGTTGCTATGCTAGCCACTGGTGAAGTATCAGATGAAAATGATTTTCAAGTAACTATGTTATCCCAACCAGATGGAAAAAAACCAATAGATGGAAAGGTATACGAATATATAATGAATAATAACCAGCGTTTGAATATTATTAATGCAGCAGCGACACTTAATCTACCTACAGAGGAAGTGGAGAAATCTGTCTTCAAACTGGTTTCAGAAGGTAAATTAAAAGCGGTACACAAAGAAAGGTGAAAAAAGTTTGTCAGCAGCCAAAGAATTAGAGGATGCAGCAGGTAAATATGCATCTGAAGCTATCCGATTAGATTCTCAAGGAGCAAGAGGTATGGCTGTACAGAGTTACCAACAAGCAATATCGACTCTCATAAAACTGGCGAAGATTTACCCAGACTATAAACTGAATAAACTCTACATAGATCGAGCAACTACCTATCAAGAAAGAATTAAAGCTCTTTCCACAATTCATGGAAATTCAATAATAGATTCACAATCAGGTGAACCAATACAAGAAGTTCGACCAAGTAATGGGTCTCAGCCTCCTCAGGTTGTTCAGTCACTTAAGGCATCCTATGACGAACTTATTATGAAAGAAAAACCCAATGTTAATTGGAATGATGTAATAGGACTGAATATCTCCAAGAAAGCTCTTCGTGAATCAATTATTTTTCCTGTTCAACGCCCTGACCTATTTCCACTTGGGTGGCCTCGAGGTATCCTAATGTATGGACCTCCAGGGTGTGGCAAAACCATGCTTGCAGCTGCCACAGCAACAGAGATAGATGGATATTTCTTAACAGTTGATGCAGCGACAATAATGTCAAAATGGTTGGGAGAAGCAGAAAAAAATGTAGCTAAACTATTCAATTCTGCTCGAGATATGCTAAATAACGGAGTACAATCTGTCATAATCTTCATCGATGAACTTGACTCCCTGCTGGGGTCCAGAAACCAAGAAGTAGGAGGCGAAATCCGTGTTAGGAACCAATTCCTCAAGGAAATGGATGGAATCATCGATAAAGGTAAGAATCTTCACTTGTATATTATTGGTGCAACCAATAAACCATGGGCATTAGATTGGCCTTTTCTGAGACGTTTCCAAAGAAGGGTCTATGTTCAATTACCTGAACAAAAGGCACGAATAGAGATGTTCAGAGATTATACTGCACCAATAAAATTAGATAACGTTAATCTTGAAGATCTTGCTGATCTCACTGAAGGCTACTCCGGGAGCGACATTAAAGATATTTGCCAATCAGTTCAGATAAGCGTGGTGTCAGAGCTATTCGCAAAGGGTGAAGCTGAGGACAAGGATTCGAAGCCAAGGGAAATAACTCTGGAAGACTTCAAAAATATTCTGAATAATAGAAGACCTAGTGTCTCAGGTGAGATGCTTCGAGCATATGTCCAATGGTCTGAAAACTACAAAGCCCTTTAAGATAATGTATTGTTTTCTGATAATATGTTAGATATCTTAATCGTTAAATCATGATTAATTGCTTTTGGTGAAGGTTTCTTTTATTTTTTCAACAATTGATTTATCTAAATAAATATGATCAAATATAGTGCCTTCGGCTTCTAAGATTCTTAAATTTTCCACTATATTTCTGTATTTTCCTCCAGCAATTCCATTAGCAAGTATCGCTGCGCCTTGCGATGCTTCTTTCACTTTTGCAGATTGCTTTTGAACTGTTCTTATTTCATTTATGCTAAATGATTTTGTACTCTTAATTAGCTTTGAAATGATGTCTTTTTTAAAAGCATTTACTCTTAAAAATCTACCACTTAGCAGTATCTCATTAGGTGTTTCCTTCATAGAGACAATTAAGGAAAAAACATTTTTTACAATTGCTTCCAGAAAAGCTTCATATGCTGACTTGATCTTTTTGTTCATATCAGATTTGTTAATAAAATCTTCAATGTCCATAGAGAATGGGTCGAGTTCAGCTAAAGAAGCTGCACCACCCGAAAAAAGAATCATTCTTGAAAAATCTCCAAGTGAGTTAGAAATAGCATATGCAAGTTCACCATCCATGGTTCCCATCCCTAGATATCCCAAGTTACCTGATGTTCCACCTATCCCATCCACTACTGCCCCTTTTTCAACTACCATCGCAGATGTATAGGCAAATCCAATCTCGACTAAAATAAATGAAGTTTCGGAGTAATTTATATTCAGAGTTTCAGCTTGGTCCTTCATAGCTAATATAACACTGAATAGTTTATCTGCTGTCCCAATATCGATTTTCCCAGCTTTTCTAAATCTAGGTACTGTTGGAAGATGTATAACCCCCGGTGTAAACCAGATATTTAGATCACTTGCTTTTTTCATAAGGAACATAAGTTCTCTTATTCCCATTATTCTTAATCGTCTCTTTACATCGCTTTCAGAAACGAATGTTGCCATAAGAATTTCAGAATCCTCAGTTTCAATTGCTCTTTTTGGAGTAATGCCATAACCACTGGGACCTACAATTAGATCTATCTTTCCTGTAGAGTTAGTAAGATTCCTTAAAATATTAAGAATAATTTTTGGATTCTTCGTAAATTCATCTCGAGGAATTGATTTGTCAATGAGTATTTTTTCTGTTTCATCATCGAATCCAAATATATCTATGCTTTTTGTCCCGGGATCTATCCCGATAGCTTTTACCATCTTTTTTCTCACTTGGATTCCAATATCACGTATAAGTTATGGTAGCTCCTGTATTGTTTGGTTTTGTGTAAAAAACTTCACCACCTCCAGAATTTAAGATATATTGATTCAATTCATTACATAGCTTCTTTGCTGTTTTTTCTCCTTCAATAATCGTATAGAATGTTGGTCCCCAACAAGTCTGACAAGCACATGGCGCACCTTTTTCAAGCATCAGTTTCACTCCGTTTTCCACAATTGGATCACAATATATCTCATCTTCCTGGAAATCACTCCAGAATCCCCCAAGTCGACTATTGAACTTAGTAAGTGCCTTTCCGAAAGTAATTAAATCACCTTCAACAAAACTGGGTAATATCTGCATTAAGACCAATCTCGAAAGTTCTGCTGAAACTTCCTTTCTCATTGGTTTTAAATTGTCCAAAACTTCGTCCTCATTTTCTTTTATCTTTAAGATTTTAGGTATTGGAGATTTAGGGATGCACACTACAAAAAACCAATTCTCCGGAATGTCTTTCCTGAAGATTAATGGAGGAATCATTTTCCCTTTCATGTCTGTCCTAAAACCACCATCAAGAATTAATCCTCCTAACTTGAACCCGTATGTTCCCAAGGCTGTAACAGTTCCTCTACCTAGCTTCAAGGCCATGTCTTCTACATTTACATCATCAATTCCATAAATCTTCAATAATGCCATCCCTATTCCAAGTGCGAGAGCTGTTTGAGAACCCATACCAAGATGTTTTGGTATAGAGTTTTCAACAATTATTTCAGCTCCTCCGTTGATATTGAATTTCTCAAAGAAAATTTGCGCATATCTTTTAGCATTCTTTTGGTCTTCACCTTTGCTTTCAATTTCTTTGGATTGTCTTACCGTAACTAAAGTCCGTGGATAATCGATAGTAAAACCAAGAGTTCCATAAATTCTACCAAGATCCCCTGTTAGATCTGGGTTACCCGCATGAAGATGAGCAGGAACAGATAATCTTACTTCTTTCAAATCAGTTCACGATGTGTGTACATAACAAATTGTAATATTTTTGTGTTTTATTATGATATCACTATTGCTTCGTAATCATTTTTTTAATGTTTCAAGATTATTCTAGGGTAATAATCTATCCTGGTCCCTTGGATATAAAACGACCTCACGAATATTCTTCATACCAGTAAGAATCATTAAGAATCTATCGAGCCCGAAACCCCATCCTGAATGAGGTGGCATACCCCACCGAAAAGTTTTCAGGTGATCTTCAAATCTCTTAGGCGACAATCCTGATTCTCGAAGTCTTTCCTCCAATTCTTTACCATCTGAAACACGTTTTCCACCTGAAGAAAGTTCTAAATGACCATACTGAAGATCAAATGATAGAGCTTTCTTACCATCAGGTGATCTGGCGATATAAAACGGTTTCAATTTTGCTGGCCAATCAACTATCCAGAAATACTTAGGGTGAATTCTTCCAAGTACTTGCAGGTCGTGATCCTTCAAATCATCACCATCCTTGATTTTGATTCCTTCTTGATTCAACTCTTTAATGGCTTGGGCATATGTTAACCTCTGGAAGGGACGTTTTGGCACCTCAATATTGTGCTCAAGAGTTTGCAGCTCATCAGAACATTTCTCAATTACTTCTGTTGCAGCATTTTCAACCATTTTTTCAGCCGTTTCCATAACATCCTCTTTTTCCGCAAAAGCTGCCTCTATGTCTACACTTATGAACTCGTTAAGATGTCTTCTTGTATGAGATTTCTCAGCCCTATAGTAACTCGCAATCTCGAAAACTCGGTCAAGAGACATAGTTAACTGCTCCTTGAATAGTTGTGGACTTTGTGCTAGAAATGCATCTTTACCAAAATAATCGAATGGAAAGAGGTTTGCGCCTCCTTCAGCGGCCTGACCGATTATCTTTGCAGTATTAACCTCCAAATATCCTTCATCTGAAAGGGTTTTGTGAATAGATTGTAATGTGATATGTCTTATTTTGAATATTGACATCGTTTTTACGTTACGAAGATCAAGCGCTCTTGCATTAAGTCGCGTATCGATAGATGCATTAACTCGACCTGTGGGATCAAGGAGCAATGGGTGGATTGCTTCCCCCAGAACTTGCATTTCTTCAGCCTGTACCTCTTTGGGAATATCTTTTCCTTTTCCTTCACTTAAGATCCCTTTTATTGAGACAATACTCTGCCTTGGAACATTTTTTGCTAAAGCGAATATCTCATTTGATGTTTTTTTCTTATTGAATACAACTTGAGATACTCCTGTTTTATCTCGAATTGTCATAAAGACAATTGAACCCATCGGTCTGATGTCTTCAATCCATCCTGCTATTGTTACAATACTACCTATCTTTTCTAATAATATCTCATTACAGTAATGTGATCTCAAAAAATGACTCATCATAGCAAGCCTGCCAATTGATTTAAGTTCTTTCAAATTCGATAAGTAACTCTATTCCTCTTACTGCCTTTACAACATTCTTCACTTGATTTAGGTTCATTGGAAAACGTTTAGTCTTTCTTCCAGGAACAATTACTTTTGTGAGTTTACTTCCATCAGGTAACCAGACAACATTTACAGTTAGGATTCTTACAGGGAAAAAAATGTCCTCAAGAACCTGTCGGTTTGATGTTTCACTATCCACAATCCATAAATTGTTTTTCAATTCATTTTCTAATTGCTTGAACAAGGAGTGGTTTTTCCGAAGTTTGTCATGACCACCCTTACCCATCACAAGAACAGTGTCTCCTCCTACATTCATACCGTGAATGAGCGTTGTTTTGCCTAATTCAGGAATCTTATCCACTAGTTTTGAGAGTTTCTTTGATACGTCTACATCTGATTTAGAGATGTGATTACTTTTGAGTTTTGTTTCACATTTTGGGCATAGTATTCCTGTTTTTGCGTCGAATGAGCAAATTGGTAGTTGCAAGTTAGTGTCTAAACTGGGTTAAAAAAAGGGTTAATAAAAGGTTGCTGGAAAAAAGAAGGATTGTTGTTTGTTACTTCGAGAGTCGTATCTCCATTGAGCTAACGTTGTTTAGATTTCCAGTTTCTATGCTCTTTACTTGTTCGGTAGTAATATCAATGTTTTTGACTGTTACGTCTGTGGCGAATCGTTTTGTGATTATTTGGGCTACATCAACCGCTTTGCTGATGGATCTTCCACGCGCCTTGATACTTACTCCATCTGCCCCATTTTGAATGAGAGTTAATCCTGCTAAAACGTAGTTCATAACAGGTTTTTTTCCTATTAATACTGTATTTCCCATATTTGACTCTGACATCTTTAGATCACTTTGTATCCGAGATGCTGGATGAAGGGACTTAAATATATTCCGTATCTTATTGTGTTCTTCATTTATGTTTTTTAAGAGCTTTTTTTACAATCTTTGGAATGCCTGATGGTATTTGTGCAATCATCGCGCCAGAATCTTTAAGTCTATTTTTCTTTTCTTCTGCTGTTCCGGTACCCATCGAAATTATGGCACCCGCATGACCCATCTGTTTACCTTTAGGTGCTGTTATACCCGCTATGTATGCCGCAATCGACATTCTGATACCTGATTTCATCTTCTCTGCAAGCTTTTCTTCTTCATTGTCAGCTCGTATTATTCATCCAGCTTTCCCTCTTCCTGATGTCAGGATTTGGACTTTCATAATTACTGTGGTATTCAATCTTTTGTAAGCTTGGACTGCTTGATCTGGAGTTTCCACAAGAATGGATTTCGGTATCGTTATACCTGCTTTCTTTGCTATATCCTCTGCCTCATATTCATAAAGCTTCATCTTATCATTTATGTGAATTTGGATATATTATCTGTTTCTCACATTAAATTAAGATTAACTCTGTAACTGAGGACAAAATTGTAGAAAAAAAGAGCGGATAAAAAAAAACCTTCCGCTATATTATTGTCAGTTCTGAAAAAGTATGCTTCCTATGGATGCTTACTATTCACTAGCTGTTTCTTCACTTGATGATCCATCGACTATTTCTGCTTTCGCAAATCTAGGCGCGACATCTATGATCTTAATCTTCGCTTGTTGACCAACTTTTGCTCCACTCACGAAAATTATGAAACCTTCGATCTTCGCTATTCCATCACCGCGGCGGCTTATCTCTGTTATTGATACGTCGTATTCTTTGCCAGTTTCGACAGGTGCAGGTTTTGAAGACCTAAATCCGCCAAATCCACCACGATCACGTCCTTGTCCGTAACTCATTCTTTCAACTCCTAACGTTCTGATACGTTGGATTACGGGATAAAAAAGCCTAAATATATACTTGCCTATTATTGCTATGTGTAATTGTAAAGCCCAAAAGATAATAATGGGTGTGTGGGCGTCGAGTGTATTATGCCCATTACAGATGTTATAAAAAAACAGATTGCACAGAAGCGAAGGCTTTCCTTTAAAGTGTGCATGAAATGTGGTCGAAGGAACCCAATATCAGCATCTAGATGTAGGGGTTGTAAAAGCTCTGCCCTTAGAAAAAAGAATACCTCTTTAGGTGTAAAGAAGTAGCATTCTTATTGGTCTTCTAACCTTAAAGTATTATTATAGCATCATATTTACCGAGTCTTAGGCGGGCCGATGGTCTAGTCGACGAAAGTTTTTAGGATTACCACTTTCGTTGGGATAGCCTGGTTAGGACACTACCCTCACACGGTAGTAGCTCAGGTTCAAATCCTGGTCGGCCCATTTTTTTTAAATCTAGACCCTGTTTGACGATAATAGGAGACGCAATAATTTTCTGACTTTTTGTTATTGTGACATTAAAAATTATAATGTACTTGTGTTAATTCCGTAGATATGTCCCAAAGTTTCACTGCAACCTCCTCATCGTGAGAGTCTTTACTTGATTCAACTTTCTTGGGATATCCTCTTATTCCTCTAAAACCTTCAGGTCCATAATAGTCTCCACCTTTCACATCTTCAGAGGTGGCTGCATATAGTATTGGAAGTGCACCCATAACTGCGCTTTGTGCACATAGATTATTAGAGATTTTATAAAGCCAAACCCTTAACCTTAATATCTGGCTTAATGACTAGTTTTAAACTGGGTGATGAGTTAATCTTTTGTTATATTCTGAAGTCGCTGCTGCCTATGAAGCAATGGATAATACCTCAAAGAGGCTTGAGTTAACTCAAATTCTGGCAGACTTAATTGCGAAAACTCCAAATGAGTTAGTGGATAAGTTGATTTATCTTACTCAAGGGAAGATACATCCAGACTTTATGGGTATAGAAGTGGGCCTTGCTGATAGGTCAGTTATGCGTGCTATTGCATCAACATCTGGCCATAGCTTGAAAGAGGTAGAAAAAAACTATCATCATTTTGGGGATATTGGGTCTGTTGCAGAAGATCTTTTAAAAACCAAAGGTCAGACCACCTTTTTCTCGGAACAATTGACTGTTGAGAGAGTTTATGGTGTCCTAGACAGTATTGCTAAGGCATCTGGACCAGGTTCTCTAGAGTTACGTCTCCGTCTTCTAAACAGTATTCTGGCTGATGCTTCACCGAAGGAGGCAAGATATATCCTAAGAACTGCAACTGGAAAGCTTCGTTTAGGTATAGCTGATTACACCGTTCTAGATGCTTTGGCAGTAGCATTCACAAATGATAAGAGTAATCGCCCAAAGATCGAGAGGGCATACAATCTTTCAGGTGATTTGGGTCTAGTTGCCAGTAATTTAGCAGTAAAGGGATTGAAGGAAATTGAGAAATTCCATATAAAATTGGGCCATCCAGTAAGACCAATGTTAGCTGAGCGTCTAGATTCTGCCAAGGCTATTCTTGAGAAAATGGGAGGTACCACTGCTTTAGAGTATAAATTAGATGGTGAGAGAGTGCAGATCAGTTACGACTCAAACAAATTTTGGATATTTTCTAGACGACTAGAAAATATCACTAATCAATATCCTGATTTGATAGAACTTTCAAAGTCAAATTTGAAGGGAAAGGATTATGTCATAGAAGGAGAAGTTGTAGCTATCGATATTAATACAGGTGCATATCTTCCCTTTCAAGAGTTAATGCATCGTCGTCGTAAACATGGTGTGACAAAGGCAATGAATGATTATCCTATTTCAATCAATTTCTTTGATCTTCTGTTTCTTGATGGGAAAGATTTGACTGAATTACCATATCAAAAGAGGAGGAATCTACTTGAAAATATTGTGAAGAATGATGCAAGGGTAAATGTTGTTCCTTCAAAAGTTGCCACAACAGTTGATGAAGTAGAGGAGTTTATGGCATCTTCCATAACTGATGGATGTGAAGGTTTAGTTGCTAAAGATCTGAAGAGTGTTTACAGAGCAGGTGCAAGAGAGTTTGCGTGGATAAAGCTGAAGCGTGGATATAACGGAGAGCTGACCGATTCTCTTGATCTTGTCATAATAGGGGCATTTTACGGGAGAGGTAGGCGAAGAGGCAAGTATGGTGCATTTCTATTAGCATCATATGATTCGAAAAATGATGATTTCAAAACTGTTTGCAAAGTAGGGACTGGCTTCTCTGATGAAAATCTCGATAAATTTTTTAAGATACTCGTACCGATCAAGGTACCACATAAACCCAACAATGTAGATTCAAAGATTGTTGCAGATGTTTGGTTCAATCCTCAGATTGTTATTGAAGTGATCGGTTCCGAGATAACTTTGAGTCCCACTCATACAGCAGCTATAGATACTATTCGAAAGGGTATCGGTCTTGCCTTAAGATTTCCCAAATTCGCTGGCCGTATTAGAAATGATAAAGGAGTCTCAGATAGTACCTCTAACACCGAGTTATTGAAGATGTACAAAGGACAAAGCAAAATAATCTCCAAACATTCAGAGAATATCAATTAGCTAGATTTCTATTATCCTTGTTATTCCACATGGAAAAAAGATGTGATGACTCTTCAGATTAAGAATTTATTCTTAGAATAAATAATTAATCTACAAAACAGATAATAAGAAAGAGAAAGTCAAATCTAAAATGGATTTGCGTAAACTCGACGATATTTAGAGATGTATAAGCAATATGATTGATCAGAATAGGAAACTCATTATTGGAATGTTTGGGGTACTCTTTATCTCGATGTTACTTTATCCATATCCATCTAATTTAGATGACAATGAAATATCAGTGGGTCTCTATTATGTTTATCATTTTGAGGATGATCTGTCACCGAATTGGTATGAGGATACCGCTGTAGCATCGAAGATTGCAGAAGAACGCTTGAACTCATTGAATATATTCAATGGATATTATTTC
>Ga0187833_10006909_pt1 | contig 10388 bp, 10 predicted proteins | sample ETNtaG_37_FD_167968 | JGI IMG/M metagenome (GOLD analysis project Ga0187833, IMG submission 167968) | Marine microbial and viral communities from oxygen minimum zone, Eastern Pacific Ocean - ETNP2014_SV_400_PacBio MetaG (Illumina Assembly) | ecosystem: Environmental > Aquatic > Marine > Hypoxic... | reverse complement strand
GGCAACCCAGCGCCGGGTGAAAAATACACCTACAAGCTGGCCTGGATGGAACGCCTTTACGCCCATGTCCGGACTTTGCTCGCCGGCGAGGACGCCTGTGTGCTCGGCGGCGATTACAATGTCATTCCGGAGGCGGATGACGTTTACGATCCCGAAAAATGGCGAGACGATGCCTTATTTCGCCCTGAATCCCGTGCCGCCTTGCGCAAAATCATGCACCTTGGACTGACCGACGCCTTCCGGGCGCTAAACCCGGAAGGCGGGCATTACAGTTGGTGGGATTACCGCGGTGGCGCCTGGTCCCGGGACCAGGGCGCGCGTATCGACCATCTCTTGCTCTCGCCCCAGGCCACCGACCGCCTCGAAGTCTGCCAAATCGACCGCCACTGGCGGGGCCGGGAGAAAACCTCGGATCACACGCCGGCGTGGTGCGGACTGAGGGATTGATCCCGCCGCTTTATACCAAGGAGCATCAATCAAGATCATCGGCTTGATGGACATCCCTGACAGCGCCTTTTGATGCGCTGGTGGTCAAGGCGGCATAAGCCAGCAAGGAGGCCGAGACTTGGCGGTGGCGCTTGGTCGGCCGCCAGACTTTCGCCCCCCTGCCCTCCATCGTTTTGCGGCGTTCGGCGAGGACGCCCTCGTCGAGAGCGACGTTGATCGAGCGGCCTGGAATATTGATATCAATGATATCCCCCTCCTCGATAAGGCCAATGGCGCCACCGGCGGCGGCTTCCGGCGAGACATGGCCAATGGACAGGCCCGACGTACCGCCTGAAAACCTGCCGTCGGTGACAAGGGCGCAGTCCTTGCCGAGGCCAACGGACTTGAGGTAACTCGTCGGATAGAGCATTTCCTGCATGCCGGGGCCGCCGCGGGGGCCTTCGTAACGGATAATGACAACGTCACCCTTCTTGACCTTGCCGCCTAGGATTTTGGCATTAGCGTCTTCCTGGCTTTCGGTAACGACGGCCGGGCCGGAAAACGTCAAGTTTCCGGCGCCGACACCGGCGGTTTTGACGATGCAGCCATCAACGGCAATGTTGCCGAAAAGAACGGCGAGGCCGCCGTCGGCGGAATAGGCGTGCCCGATGTCGCGCACGCAGCCCGCTTGGCGGTCGAGGTCGGGGGAATTGTAGAAATTTGATTGGCTGAATGCTTGCAAGCTCGGCACGCCGCCCGGGGCCGCCATGAAAAAACGTTGCACCGCCTCGCCGTCGGCGCGGGAAATATCAAAGGCGTCGATTGCCTCGCCCATGGTCGGTGTATGCACCGTCGGCACGTCGCGGTTGATAAGGCCGCCTTTCTCCAACTGACCGAGAATCGCCATGATGCCGCCGGCCCGATGCACGTCTTCCAGATGATAATCCGATGAAGATGGAGCTACCTTGCACAAATTGGGAATCCGGCGTGACAACCGGTCTATGTCCTTCATGGTAAAATCGACACCCGCCTCCCAAGCCATGGCGAGCAAGTGCAAAACGGTATTGGTGGACCCGCCCATGGCAATATCGACGCTCATCGCGTTCTCGAAAGCCGCCAAACTTGCGACGGCACGTGGCAGGATCGTACTATCCTCGTTTTCGTAGTGGCGCTTGCATAATTCCACGATCAGGTGACCGGCTCTTATAAACAACTCCCTGCGGGTGGCGTGGGTGGCCAAAAGACTGCCGTTACCAGGTAAGGCAAGGCCGATTGCCTCGGCCAGGCAGTTCATGGAATTGGCCGTAAACATGCCCGAACAGGACCCGCAGGTGGGGCAAGACGAGCGCTCATAGGCCAAGGCGAGTTCGTCGGAAGTTTGCGGATTGGCGGCCTCGATCATCGCATCGATCAGATCGACCGTCTTTTCCTCGCCGCCGACGCGGACCTTGCCGGCCTCCATCGGACCGCCGGAAACCATCACCGTCGGAATATTGAGACGCATGGCCGCCATCAGCATGCCGGGCGTGATCTTGTCGCAGTTGGAAATGCAGACCATGGCGTCTGCGCAATGGGCGTTGAGCATGTATTCCACCGAATCGGCAATGATTTCCCGGCTTGGAAGCGAATAGAGCATGCCGCCGTGGCCCATGGCGATGCCGTCGTCGATGGCAATGGTGTTGAACTCCTTGGCAACACCGCCCGCCGCCTCGATTTGGCCAGCCACCAATGAGCCTAAGTCCCGCAAATGCACATGACCCGGAACGAACTGGGTGAAGGAGTTGACAACGGCGATGATCGGCTTGCCGAAGTCATCATCGGTCATGCCTGTGGCGCGCCACAGACCGCGCGCGCCGGCCATGTTGCGGCCGTGCGTTGATGTCCTTGAGCGATATTCTGGCATTCCGGTCATCCTTTCTTGTTGTTGCCCGTCGCCTCCGAGCCAACAGGGATTCGAGGTTAGCCGACTTTACAGCCTGAAAGAGATCAAAAATCAATCTCGCCGTCGAATTTCTTTTTCACCACCTTTTTAAACTCTTTTTTAAGCTGCTCCTCCAGTTGCTTTTCCTCGCTTTTGAGTTCCTTTTCCATCTGTCTAATCCGCCGCGTCAGGTTTTCCACCCGGCGCAGGCCTTTAGCACGTTTGCGGGCTGTATGCGCTTTCACCGCCTTGCGGATTTGCCATTCCCCAACGATGGCGAACAACCAAAAGCCGGCGATGCCGCAGATGATGGCGGTAACCAGGTAGTTGGCCTTGTCGAAGGCCATGGCGGCTCCCCAGAAACCGATGGTGACCAGGGCGTAAGCGATGCTGAATAGCAGTCTTTTTTGTCACCACATCATCGTCTTGGGTGCTGTTTTCGGCGGCGATGAGGGCGTTGGCGATTTCCGTCCGTGCCATGTCTTGCCACTGGCGAAACGAGAAACCCTCGCTATCGGTGCGGCCTTCGCGGATGAATTACTCCAAACGCTTGACCACGAAGTCCGCCCGTTGCTCCACCGGCGGATTTCCATGCGCGTCCACCGGCGGTGGCGGTTCGTCCTGCAGCAAGGGGTTTTTTCTCGGCATCAAAGGGTTCATGCGCCCTCCAATCCCCTCACCGGTTCCATCCAATCAGCGACACGGCCATGGGGTGGCCAATGGCCATGGGAATTGCCATGTTTGAATGGGTGGAAAGCATTGGAGCGGCGGCAAGAAGAGCGCCTTTGAACTGTGGCGGAAAACGCTCCTGGCGGGATAAGGGCATGGCGGTAAGCATCAATAAAGACAATCCGCCTGCAATCAAAGCCGCGACCGACGTCGGTACTATCGACGTCAACAAGGTTGATTCCCAGCTCAACGCCTCTTTGGCAAGGAAGGTCCGTATCCTCGTCGAACGCCACCCACAAGCGGCTTTGACGCTCATCCGCAATGGATGCACGAGAGCTCCTATACCATATGGCTCTATGAACCCTTAAATTCGCTGACAGAGTGCCTAGAGGTTGTCCAAATAACTGGAATTAAGTATGCTGTCACCGAATTTCTTTACCTTTTGATGACCTCGGTTATGGTAATGCCCAGCGTGTCTTCGATGACAACCACCTCGCCCTTGGCCACCAGCTGATTTTCGGCGCGAAGCTCAATCGAATCGCCGACGCACCGGTCCAACTCGACGACAGTGCCACGGCCTAATTTGAGAATCTGGCCTACTTTCATGGACGCCGTTCCGAGAACGGCGATGATGTCGATGGAAACATTGTAGGCGGCTTCGATCTTGACCTTGGCATCGGCGGGGGCAAGCACTTCGTTGTCGGCATCCGGAGTTGGAACGTCGGCGTCGGCGTCAGCGTCAGCGTCGGCGTCTTGTGAATCGTCTTCGTCAGCCATCACCATTTCCCACCCGTCCGATACGGGAAACGCCAATTACCGCGCCATCTAGATGATTGGCCGCAAGGCCCGGCCATGAAACGAAAACCATAATTTCCAATCTGTCCACGACATGACAGTCATTCGAACTTAATTCCCGTTGACGCCGATTGTTCAGGTTATTCATTAAGGCGTCATTAACGTAACGCCGATCCGCCGCCGCGTCCATCGGCGCTTACCCCCCCACGAGCACTGGCAACGGCCTCAAAATTGCCTTATCCCTGACCCAGGATCGTAACCTCGACGGTTCTTTGTCGGGCGCGGGCATCGTGGTTGACAAGGACGGCCTGTTGCCAGGTTCCGAGGCGGACGTTTGCGCCGCGGACCGGCAGCACCAGCGACGGCCCCATCAGTGCCGCCTGGACGTGACTATGGCCATTACCGTCGTGCCAAGCCAGTTCGTGGGCGTATTCGATTCCCGGCGGCGCCAGCCGCTCGATGGCCCGCTTGAAATCCTCCACCGCTCCCGCTTCATACTCGATAGTGGTTAGCGAGCCGGTCGAGCCGATGACCGTGGCGTGAGCCGAGCCCTCGCCAACACCGGAGGCGGCGACGATACGGCTAATTTCGCCGGTGACATCGGCGACGTCGGGTCCGGCCTTGAGCGCCACCTCGAACGAAAGGCAATAGACAATCAATTCCATTCTAGCCTTGTTTCATTGATACCATCGACCGCCGCCTCGGCGAGCGGTGCTACATCGAAGCCAGGCGGTTCAAGGCCTCGGCGAGTTTGCTTCGCGCCCGGTCCGCTTCGGCGCGGCGCTGGCGTTCGGTATCGACAATGGCTGCCGGTGCCTTGGCGGTGAAATTGGCGTTGGCGAGCTTGCGGTCGTGTTTGTCGATTTCGCCGTCAAGCCTTGCAATTTCCTTCCCCAGGCGGGCCTTTTCCGCCACCATGTCGATTACCTCGGCAAGGGGCAGAATCACCGTCGCTTCGTCAAGGACATCCTGGACGGCGCCTTTCGGCGCTCCGCCGTCCAAGGGTTCGATCGACGCCAGCCGCGCCAGTGTGATAATGAGATCGCGATGGGTTTCCATGCGAGCCGTAGAGGCGGCGCTCAAGTCCTTGAGCAAAAGTGGGGTTTTCGCCGCCGCCGGGACGTTCATCTCGGCGCGAATGGCTCGAACGTTGGAGATCAGGCGCACCACCCAGTCCATTTCCTCCGCCGCCGCTTCATCGATCAGCGTTGCCGTCAGGTCCGGCCATGGGGCGGTAATCAAGGGGCCATGGCTCTCAATCGTCAACTCTTGCCACAGTTCCTCGGTAATGTAGGGAATGATGGGGTGAAGCAAATGCAAAAGCCGCTCGAGGATCCAGGCAGTGACGGCGCGGGTTTCCTTGACGGCCTTACCGTCGGTACCCTGGAATATGGGTTTGGTAAATTCCAGGTACCAGTCGCAAAAGGTTCCCCAGGTGAATTGATAAAGCGCCGCCGCCGCCTCGTTGAAACGATAGTCTTCGATGGCAGCGGTGGTCGTGGTGGCGGTTTCGGCGAGCTTGCCTATAATCCAACGATTAACCGTCAAACCGGCCGAGAGCGGATCAAAACCGGGCCCGAGATCGCAGCCGTTGATCTGGCAAAACCGTGCCGCGTTCCATAGCTTGGTGGCAAAATTACGGTAGCCCTCGACCCGGCTTTCCGACATCTTGACATCGCGGCCCTGGGCGGCGAAAGCAGTCAGCGTGAAACGCAACGCATCGGCTCCGTATTTATCGATCAACTCGATAGGATCGATGACATTGCCCTTTGATTTCGACATTTTTTGCCCCTTCTCGTCGCGGACCAGGGCATGAATGTAAACAGTATGAAACGGCACGGAGCCGAGGAAATGCAGCCCCATCATCATCATCCTGGCGACCCAGAAGAAAATGATATCAAAACCAGTTACCAGGACGTCGGTGGGATAGTAACGCTTGACCTCGGGGCAATCGGCGGGCCAGCCGAGGGTCGAGAACGGCCACAGCGCCGATGAGAACCAAGTATCGAGAACGTCGTCGTCGCGGACCAGTTTCACCTCCTTGCCGTAATGCTCGCCAGCAGCCTCCAGAGCCTTCTCCTCCGACATTTCGACAAAGACTTCGCCATCTGGCCCGTACCAAGCGGGAATCTGATGCCCCCACCAAATCTGCCGGGAGATGCACCAGGGCTGGATGTTGTGCATCCACTCGAAATAAGTTTTCTCCCACTGCTTTGGCACAAACCGGGTGTCGCCCTTCTCCACCGCCTCGATGGCCGGCCCGGCAAGACGCCCAGCATCGACGAACCACTGGTCGGTAAGCCAGGGTTCGATAACAACGCCAGAGCGGTCCCCATAGGGCACCATCATCAGGTTATCCTCGATCTTTTCCAAGAAGCCCAGGGATTCCATTTCCTTGACGATGGCGTCGCGGGCCTCAAAGCGATCGACACCCCGGTAATGTTCCGGCGCGTTGTCGTTCATCCGCGCCTCACCGTCCAAGACGTTAATCATCGCCAGATCGTGGCGCCGGCCGACCTCGAAGTCGTTAAAATCATGAGCCGGAGTGATCTTCACCGCGCCGCTGCCCTTGGTCGGATCAGCATATTCGTCGGCGACGATGGGAATGGGCCGGTCGGCAATAGGCAAGATACAATTAGCGCCGATGAGATGCCGATAACGATCATCATCGGGATGGACAGCAACGGCGGTATCGCCCAACATGGTCTCTGGACGGGTAGTGGCGACGGTAACGAAAACACCTTGCCGGTCTTCAACAGGGTACCTGAAATACCACATCTGGCCATGGACCTCGCGCTGCTCCACCTCCAGGTCCGAAATGGCGGTGTGCAACAAGGGATCCCAGTTGACCAACCGCTTATCCCGATAGATCAGGCCCTCTTTATAAAGCTCAACGAAAACCTTACGGACGGCTGACGACAGACCTTCGTCCATGGTGAAGCGCTGACGCGACCAGTCGCACGACGCGCCCAAGCGCTTGAGCTGGTCAGTGATGGCGCCACCCGATTCTTCCTTCCATTTCCAGATGCGCTCGACGAACTTTTCGCGGCCAAGGTGGTGACGGCTCAGGTCGTCCTTTTCCAGTTGCCGTTCGACAACTATTTGGGTGGCGATGCCGGCATGATCGGTACCCGGCTGCCAAAGAACATCATCGCCCTTCATGCGCCGGTAGCGGGTAATGATGTCCTGCAAGGTGCTGTTGAGGGCATGACCCATGTGCAGGCTGCCGGTGACATTGGGCGGCGGGATGACGATGGCATAAGGGTCGGCGTCAGGCCGCCGACCACAAGCAAAAGCGTCCGAGCGCTGCCAGGCGGAATAACGTTTTTCCTCGACCTCAACGGGCCGATAGGTTTTGTCCAGCATCGCTGAACCGTCCTTTACTGGTGTGGAATGCGGTCGAATTTCCCAGCCCGATAGGGCTAAGGTGATTTTGCCATCAGGTCAAGCCGGAAGGCTTACAAATCCAGCTTTTCCGCCCGGTTGATCATATGATCAATTTCCTTTTTGACGAGACGTTCGATCAGGTAGGGCAGATTACGGTCCAGCCACTCCCGTAGGACCGGGCGCAACATCTCCCGCACCATCCCCTCGATAGTCAGGGCACTACCGCCTATCTGCATATCCCGCTGATTGAGGATGGCGCGCGCCAGTTCGGAAAGGATATCGGCTGACTCCTCGGTCGTCTGCCCCGAAACAATAGTTTTCGGCGGCACGATCATCGCCGAAGTGAGTTCAAGAACATTTTCCGGTTCCGGCACTACTTCCGGTACCGGTTCTGGTACCGGTTCTGGTACCGGTTCTGGTTCGGGCTCAGGCCCAGGATCAGACTCGGGTTCTGGTTCAGGCTCATCCTCGGCTTCGGCTCCGGGTTCGGATAAAATTCGCCGTATGGAGGAGAGAACATCCTCCATCGATGGTCCTTGGGATGAACCCCCTTCTACTTGTCCGTCTTCTTCACTCATCAATCATCCATTCGAGTCATGGAACCTTAGCCAAGAAGAAGTTACCGAATCGTTACCAGCTTTTTTTAGCCAGCTTACCTGTTTTCTCCGATACCGCCCTGGACGGCGCCGCCAAACCATTTGTTACGTACTCGCCGATAATGAACCTCTGGATCATATAAATCCACAGGCAGTTGCAATTGCCCCGCTGTTAATTGACCGATGGCTTTTTTCAGTTCGAAAATCGCCACCATTTCATCACGCTCGGCCCTTACAAAATCAACCCTTGCGTCCAAAAGTTCCTGTTCGGCATCGAGAATATCGAGCACTGTTCGCGAGCCAACGGCAGCCTCGCGTTGAACGCCTTCGAGGGCGATCTCGGAGGCATTGATCTGCGACAAAAAAGATTCGATTCGGGCACGCGCCGTTTGCACTCCCTCCCAGGCCTGGGTCGTCTCCTCGGTGGCGTCGCGGCGTGCCTGATCTATTTTCCGCCGCAGTTCGGCCGCGGTCTGGCGGGCTTCACGCAGGCGCGAATAGACGGACCCCGACTGATAGAGTGGCATGCTCAGGGTCACCTTGGCCGTATATGTGTCGATCCGGCTATCCTCGCCGGAGGAATTAAAAGAGCGGTCCGCCACACCTTCGAGGTCGACAGAAGGCAGCAATTCGCCGCGAACCTCGCCGATATTGTCAAGTGAAGCTCTTTCATCGAATTCGGCCTCGATCACGTTGGGATTGCCGGTGGCCGCGGCCTTGATCGCCTCGGCTTCGTTGGCGGGCATATCGGCGGGCGTTTTGTGCCGGATCAGCCTACCGGGGCTTTCACCAACCGTATTGCGATAGGAAGCGCGCGAGACCACCAGGTCACCTTCGGCTTGGATGCGATCAGCGGTGGCGCGGGCCAAGCGGGCCTCAGCCTGGTGAACATCCGTGCGGGTGATCTCGCCGACCTCGAAACGGTCCTGGCTCGCCTCGAGTTGACGTTTCAGAACTTGCTCGTTGTTGATGTTGAGTTCCAGCACCGCCTGATCGCGAAAAACGTCCATATAGGCCGTCACTACATCGAGAAGCACGGTCTGCTCGATGTCCCGCAAACGGGCGCGCTCGGCTTTGACCGCATTTTTGGCCTCACTGGTCGCCGCCAGGGTTCGCCCGCCGCGGTAAATGGGTTGGCTCAAAGTCAGGCTCAGCGAACGAGGTTCACGGTGCTGATGACGGTCGGTGCCCGTCGCCCTGTTGGAAGCGACGGCAGACAGACCGGCATCGCTTTCAATCTCCATCTCCGGGCGCCAGTTGGACAATGCCTGGGGCACTTGCTCGTCGACAGCACGTAGCTTGGCTCGCTGGGCAAGAAGGGTGGGATTATTGAGATAAGCGGCGATAAGCGCCTCCTCGAGGGTCTGCGCCTCGGCCGATTGTACCAGTCCGAGCCATCCCGCCAACAGAGAGAAGATGACGGACAACATTTTATTCATACGTTATTTCGCTTTCCACCCCTGAGAACGTCGACAGTCTATCTTCACGAACCCGCAAAGGCAAAGGGATCACGGGGGCAAACTCATCCAAGATCTTACCGTTGATCCACCGAACCTCCCTAACCGGCTCGAAGGTGCTGATGTCAGAAGGGGAAAGCCGAAAGCGGCGCGAACCCCGGCAATGGGGGGATTGTAGCATCAAAGATTTCACGGCTTGAAATGATCCCGCCGCGGCGCGTGAAAAGCGTACCCTTGCCGATGGTTTTTATGGACCCGTTGCCGCCGGCGACCGCCACCATGCGACCGCCCTCGGCCAGCTGATCGGAAATCTCCGCCGGCACGGCGGAAATGCCGCCGCTAAAAAAAATAACATCATAGGGAGCCTGTCTGGGATAGCCTTTCTCCAGCGGTCCCTCGACAACGGCAACAGTGCCGATCCCCAATTCGGTCAGGGTGCCGGTAGCCTTGGCCGCCAAGGCGCTGTCGCTTTCCAAGGCGACCACGGCGCTAGCCAAACGGTCCAGCACAGCCGTTGCATAGCCGGTGCCGCAACCAATATCCAAAACCACGTCGCTGGGCTGAATCTCGGCGGCTTGAAAAAGGCGGGCGAGTACCAACGGCGCCATGAGGTAGCGTCCCTGGGCAATGCAGACGGCCTCGTCGACATAAGCGATGTCGGCCATCGTGTCCGGCACGAAGGCTTCCCGCGGCAATTCAGCCATTGCCGCAAGGACCAGGGAATCGGTCACCCTGTTGGGTTTGATCTGGCATTTCACCATGTTGACACGAACAGTGTCGTAATCCATTGCGACTCCGTTGGAAGTGCTCTTCAAAACATCATTCGCCGGGCTATATAATCCGACGTGGCCGCAAACACAATGCACCTCAATCGGCTCCGCGCCACCATTCAGGCCAGAGACGCAAGGAATCCAGTGCCTGGAATCGCCGCTTCATCGTGACTACATTGGGATAGCAAGCGTGAACGGATCACGGCGTCTTGACCGGCGGGAATCGAGGGTCTAAGTTCCCTCTCCTTCGCCGCCAGGACGGGGTTGGCGCGGTGGCGGAGTGGTTACGCAGCGGCCTGCAAAGCCGTCTACGCCGGTTCGATTCCGGCCCGCGCCTCCAGTTTAATCCGGCGTAGTTCAGTTGGTA
>Ga0187833_10006908_pt1 | contig 10388 bp, 7 predicted proteins | sample ETNtaG_37_FD_167968 | JGI IMG/M metagenome (GOLD analysis project Ga0187833, IMG submission 167968) | Marine microbial and viral communities from oxygen minimum zone, Eastern Pacific Ocean - ETNP2014_SV_400_PacBio MetaG (Illumina Assembly) | ecosystem: Environmental > Aquatic > Marine > Hypoxic... | reverse complement strand
TTAACAACTCTTTCAGCCACATTATTCTCAGAGCCCATGCCTCTCCTTGGAGCTAAGCTGTCTATTTCATCAAAGAAAATTATACAGGGGCTAACTTGCCTGGCTTTTTTGAAAATTTCCCTTACAGCTTTTTCACTCTCTCCAACCCATTTTGATAATAACTCCGGGCCTTTAACTAAAATGAAATTGGCCTGAGATTCATTTGAAACGGCTTTTGCCATTAATGTCTTGCCAGTTCCCGGAGCCCCATACAACAAAATTCCTTTTGGCGGCTTAACTCCCAGCCTGACAAATGATTCTGGATTTTTTAGCGGCCACTCTACTGCCTCTATTAATTCCTGCTTAACTGACTCTAAGCCTCCTATGCTATCCCACTTAACATTTGGAACCTCAACTAAAACTTCTCTCATTGCGGATGGCCTTACAACTTTTAAAGCATCCATAAAATCTTTTTGATTTATTCTTAATTTCTCTAGAATGTCTTTTGGAATTGGCTGTTCTTCCTGCAATTGCAAGTCTGGAAGTATTCTCCTTAAAACAATCATTGCTGCTTCTTTAGCTAATGATGATAAGTCTGCTCCAACAAAACCATGAGTTATTCCTGCAAGGTCTTTTAAAGACACATTCTTGGCTAATGGCATGTTCCTGGTATGTATTTTTAGGATGTTTAACCGCCCATTTTTTCCTGGAACTCCAATATCAATTTCCCTATCAAACCTTCCTGGACGCCTTAAAGCCGGGTCTAGGATATTAGGAACGTTAGTAGCTGCAATTACAACAACTTTGCCTCTGCTTTGCAGGCCATCCATCAACGCAAGCATTTGCGCAACAACTCTTCTTTCAACTTCTCCTTTAGTCTCTTCTCTTTTTGATGCTATTGCATCTATCTCATCTATAAAAATAATACTGGGAGCATTTTTTTCTGCTTCCTCAAACTTTTTTCTTAGATTTTCTTCACTCTGTCCGTAATACTTGGACATGATTTCAGGGCCATTTATTAAAATAAAATGAGAATTTGTTTCATTAGCTACAGCTTTTGCCAATAAGGTTTTTCCTGTTCCAGGGGGGCCATGCAATAGAACTCCTTTAGGCGCTTCTATCCCCAGCCTTTCAAAAATTTCAGGGTGTTTTAATGGAAGCTCAACCATCTCTCTTACTTTCTTAATTTCTTCATTTAATCCGCCAATATCTTCATAAGAAACTTCCGGGACTAGTTCTTCTTTTACTTCAACTGCTTCCGGGTTAAAGATTACTTCTGTGTTTTCTGTTATGATAACATGCTGCTTCGGAGAAGTATCCACAACTATGAATTTTATATCGCTAAAGCCAAAACCCATCATGCTTTCATCGAGAATATTAAAAACGTCTTCAAAAAAGGGGCTGTCAGACATTGTTGATTTTCTTCTTCTAGTGCCGCCTAAAGAAACTATGTCTCCTTTTGTTAATGCCCTTCCAAGAAGGCCTTGCTTGAATATTTCGGTGGAAGCCCTTATTACAATGCCTTTTCTTGCTGGAGCTATTGTTGCTTTTTTTGCTTCCTTTACATCAGCTTTTTTTGCTTTTATTATCTCTCCTATTCCTGTCTTGGAGTTTTTTCTTATGATGCCATCCATCCTTACTATATTTAATCCAATATCTCCAGGGTAAGCCCTGTCTGCTATAGCGACAGTAGTTCTTTCCCCGCCTAGCTCAACTATATCTCCTGGCCTTACGCCTATTTCATTAAGAAAAGTAGAATCTATTCTAACTATGCCTTTGTTTACGTCATCTTGTATTGCTTCTGCAACCTTTAACTTCAATACTTTCTCAGCCATTTTAAATTAATCTAAAAGAGCGCGCTTTTTATAAAATTTGCGGAACTAAATGATTAAAATGCTGTAAAAGCACCTAATTTTTATCATCAGATAAATTGAGAATTGGATTTTACTTGCCGGATTTTACTGGCTCACCAACTTCTACTTTTGGCATCGGTATTGGAGGCGGCAAATTTACCTGTTCACTTAATATTAATACCTGAATATTGGATTTATTTAAGATTACATTTAACATTCTGGTCATTAGGTCTTTTGAAAGCTTTTTGTCTTTTTTCCAGCCATCCATGATTTCTTTGGCTTTTTTTGTATCTACCATATAAAGAACATCTCCTGTTAGCTTTATTGATCCTGCATCAGGGCTGTAAGTTGATGTGAATTCAAAAGTAAAACACAGAACTTTTTGCTTTTCTGTTCCAAGAGAAATATCTTTTTCTTCTACAGTATTAATAGTAACATTATTGTTGATGTTAATCTTTCCCTTCCCTGATTTCTTTTCAGCTTCTATTTTTGTAAAATTAAAAGATACGACTGTCATTTTAGAAAAATATATCTGGGTTGTATTTAAAGGTTTTTATTTTATGGGCTGGTAAGTAAACGTCAGGTTTTTAATAAAAAAAATTCAATCAAATTGACTTTGAAAAATCCCTAAGTTTTTTTTGGAATAATTCTACTTTTTTTTGTACTCTTTTTCTCTCTTCTTCTAATTCTTCTGAAGTAACGTTCAATTTCAACCACATAGCTTCCATAGTTGGTTTATAGAATATTTTAGTTCCTTCTTTATAATCAACTTCTATAGCTTTTACATCTTTGAGTTTTTTTAAGTATGAAGATACGTGTTGCCTATACTTTCCTGTTAATTCTGCTAGCTCTGAATTTGTAATTGAACCGCTTTCAACAATCTCGAGTAGAGTTTCTAATTCACCGGGAGATATTTCATTTAAAAATAATTCTTTAGATTTATCAATGAGTATTTGTTTTGTCTTTGTTGCTGATGTTGTTGTAATACTCTTAGTGTTAACAGAGTTAGATAGACTATTTAGAATATCCCTAATATTACCGTGGTGTAGTTCATAAAGGGTTTTAAGTGCTTCTTCTGAATGAGGTTGGATTACTGTTATATTCGTCTTTAATTTTAGTGCATTTAATCTACCTGCAATTAAAGATGTTATATCTTCATAACATAAAGGTTCAACTTTAATTTCTGGAAAAGTAAATATTTCTCTCAATCTTGATTTCAAATTTATTATTTTGGGTAAGTAAACATCTCCAATTAAAAAGAATATAGTATGATGATTTTGGAAAAAATCTCTAAGGTTATTGAGTAATTTATCAACTTCTTCTATATACTCTATATTATCCAAATTGTTATATTGTATGATAATTGCCCTATATCCACATTCAATAATCGCTTCAGTTGTTCTATTGTATAGATTCATAAGTGATTGTGTATTTACCATAGCATAAGAATTATTTCTAAATTCAGAACCAGATATCATCATTGATATTTCAAATAGTTCTTCTAAAGAACCAAGAAGTTTATTATTCTTCAAAATTACATTTTTCCTTTTTATCTCTTGGTATATTGCTTGAAGTGTATTGACAATTACTTCACTAACACCCCATCCCCTTTCTAGTCCTATCTCTACAATAGGAGTGAAATATGATGAGTTTATTGATTTGGAACGCATATAGTTTACCAAAGATGTTTTGCCTACCCCTGGTTCTCCAACAACTATAGCTCTTTGCCCCCCTCCTTTTTGAATAATAATACTTATTTCTTCTTTCTCTTTATTTCTTCCAACTAAAGTATCAATCGGAACTACCCCTCCATCTATTTTCAAGGCTTCCCTAAAGTAAGGGTCTTTCTTCAATCCATATTTTGGAAATATTGGCTCAAAGTTAAAATCTCCCATATAACATAGAAATATGTTCTAATATATAAGTATTGTTATAATAGCAGATATATGTTATAACACCCTAAAAACCGAAAGCTTTAAATATATGTTACATATCCTTTATAACATAAATATGAGTTATTACATTATTTTATTGTTATAAAGAGGGTATAACACATATTTCATATGGAAAATATCGCCCCAAGGGTGTTGTAGCACCACAGGGGTGGAGGTCAAAAATGAGTAATCATTTTCAACCCAATGAGGTAAGATATGAAGGAAATAAAAAAGTATCGGTTGTTTGTAAGCATTGCAAATCTAAAAATTATAGTAAAGAGGGATTTAGAAAAACCGAAAACAGAGGAAAAATCCAAAAGTACTATTGCAAAGATTGTAAAACTTATTTTACTAGTGATAATGGTTTTTATAGAATGAGAAATAGCGAAAGTAAAATAACATCAGCTATTAACCTCTATTTCTCTAATTTATCAAGCAGAAAGGTAAGAAACCATTTTAGAAGGCATTTAGAATAACTTACCAGCCCATTTTAGTTGTTAATATAAATTATTTTATTTCAATGGAATTTATTATTGGCTTATTTTTTTCTTATCTTTATGCATCTCCTTAATCCAGACATCTCGTTGCGGGAAAGGAATTCCTATTCCATTCTTGTCAAACTCTTCTTTTATTTTCTTTATAGTGTCAAAGTAAATATCCCAGTAATCTTCTTTATTCATAGAAGGCCTTATGATTATATTAACAGAATTATCACCCAAGCTTTTAACTGCAATTTGAGGCTCTGGGTCTTTAAGAACACGCTTGTCTTTGCTTAAAATATCTTTAATAATCTTTATTGCTTTGTCAATATTAGAATCATAACTAATTCCAACTTCCAGATTATACATCTTCCTGACTTTATTTCCGGTGAAGTTTTCAATGACGCCTCCCCATATCTTATTATTAGGTATTGTAATTTTAATCTTGTCAGGGCTTCTTAGCTCGCAAGCCGCAATTCCTATCTTTAGGACTTCTCCTTTAATTCCTCCAACTCTTACAAAGTCATGCACTTTGAATGGCCTATAGAATAAAATAAAAACGCCTGAAGCTAGATTTCCAAGAGTGTCTTTTAGCGCAAAACCAACAACAAAGCCCATGATTCCAAGGCCTGCTACTAATCCTGAAACATTAACACCTATATTAGCTAGTATAACAATAAGAAGCACTATCCATAAAATAACTTTAACAGCATTTTCAATAAAAGTTTCTACACCCCTGTCAAAATCCACTTTATCAAAGAATTTTATTATTATTTTTGTGATAATTTGGATAATAAAATAGCCAATAACTGCTATTAAAATTACACTAATAATTTTTGGCATAAAAGCTAAAATTGCTTCTGAGGAATTAGCTAATAAAGTTTCAATTGATATTGCCATTTTGTATTTGATAATTGGTTATTATTATAATGGAAATTATAAATTCTCATAAATTTGTTATAATTTCCAAATAGAGTAACTGTGAATTTATGTGTAATTATTTAGCACAGTTACTATATATAAATATTGTTGTTTATCTCTAAGTAATCATTTCTTTTGTTCATCAAAAAAATCTTCTATCATGCTTAATGCAGTAATATCGCTGGGATTCCTATCCTGCCTTAATTGAATAATTTTTGGAAACCTCAAAGCAAATCCAGAATTGTAAGTAGGGCTTTTTTGAAGTTCTTCATAGCCAACTTCAATAACAATTTTTGGAGTTAAAATAACTTCCCTGTCCTCTTCTTTTTTTATTAATGGCTTTAACAAAGAAGTCATTTCTGAAAAACTAAGCCCTTCTTCTTCCTTTTCTTTTAAGCCGGTGCCTGCCTTGCCAACTTCCAAAAAATTTCCTTTTTCATCTATGCATGCAAGAGTATAACTGCTTAGCCAGGAAGACCTTTTGCCTTCCCCCCATTCTGCTTTTACTATAACTAAATCAAGATTTTCTTTTGTGGGCTTTAACTTGCACATGAAGCCCACTCTTGCCCCTGGCTTATAAGGAGCATCTAGCTTTTTTATCATCAAGCCTTCATTTCCAGAATCTAAAGCTTCACTGTAGAATTTGTGAACTTCTTTTTCATCTGAAGTTGTAATGCTTTTTGCGAGTATTATTTTTTTTGGTTCGCTTTTTATTATTTTTTTTAAAATTTCTTTTCTTTCTTGGAAGGGCAGGCCTATGACGCTCTTTCCTTGGCAGTTAATTATATCAAAAACATTAACTTCTACCGGATATTGACCTGAAAGTTTTTTTATATCATATTTTCTTCTTATTCTTTGGGAAATGCTTTGGAATGGCAAGTATTTTCCTGATTTTTTATCATAGCCAACAGCTTCAGAGTCTAGGATGGCTTTTTTTTCATTGACATATTTTTCCACATTTTCCACCACTTCAGGAAATTGATTTGTAACATTTTCCAGCCTTCTTGTAAATATTTTTATTTCTTTGCCGTTTTTGTGGATTTGCATACGCATGCCATCATACTTAAACTCAAATTCTGCTGGCTTGCCGCATCTTTCAAAACCCTCTTCAATATCTTCTACTTTTAATGCGAGCATTACTTTTATTGGCGACCCAATGTCCATCTCAACTTTTTCCAGCCCTTCTAAACCGGATTTTTTTGCTATTTCCGCTACAGGGACAAAATCATTTTTAAGGTCATAAGCTTTTTGTATAACATTTACTATGAAATTATATGCTTCTCTTTCATTCTTCTCTATTTTGTAAATTTTATTAGAATTTAAATTTCCATTTCTTAATTCATGTATAAATTCTTCAGGAGTTTCAAAATATTCGTCTGTTGTTAAAGAGTCAATCTTCGTTTTGGAAAATGGCCTTTTGCAATTTAAGCATTCTTTAAATGTGGATCTAGGAGTAATAATACCGCAAAATTCACATCTAGAGTGGATGTATTCAATTTTTGGAAAAAAAGCCCATGCTATTGAATCTCTTATAGTGCCTTCCCCTACTCCTATGCGCATATCATTTAGGATTGTCCTTGCTATGTACTTAGCCTCATTTGGCTTTGCTGAAGTTAAAAGCTCTGCTATTAGCTGTATTTTTTTATCTATTGATCCTATGCCTTCGATTGTTGAAAGCTGCCTCAGGTTTTTTAGGACTTTGCTTACTGTTAGTTCCTGGAAGCCTAATGTTGCCTGTGTTTTCTTTTTGATTAAGTTAAAAGAAACAGTTCCTAGATCTCCTGTTTTTTTCCATTCATGGCTTATTTTTTTTATTGTTTCTCCTGATGCTAAGTTTATAGCCTTAAGCATTATTTTTGATGCTATGCCTGTTTCTCTCTCATCCTGCCTGGGGAAAACCCTTCCTTCAAGCAGGAGAATTACATTGCCTAAATCTTCTAAAGAAGCCTGTTTTAGGAAATTGGAAATTATATGAGTTTGTTCAAGCCTCTTGGTTGTGGCTTCTATTTTTTCATAAACTTCTACCAGTTCGGAGTATTTCATATGAAATTATGATTATTGGAATGTTTAAAAATATGTCGATAAGGAAAGATTTTAAATTAAATGAGATTATGGCATATAAACATGGGATAAAAACAATAAAAATTAAAACATTAAATATTATATTATTACAATGCCAAAACAAGCTAAAAACAAAAAAAAGAGCAAAAAACAAGCAGATAATTTGCTAAAAGAAAATAAAAAAAAGATTAAAACAGCAATAATTATAGTAGGAATAATATTTTTATCCTTTTTTATGTATAGGATCTGGCTTAATGTGCATTTTCTCATTACAGATGACTTAATCTTATTATTAGAGCCTCAGGACAAATCCTTATCCATACATTATGGGGAAAAACCAAATGTGACTATGAATGCCGATATAGAAAACAGCTTTTTTTGTGATGCTTTTTGCAGTTATGAATTCAAAGATGTTTCTGCAAAAAATTTAGTAAATGAAGGTAATTTTACAATTAAAGGCGCTGGCAAGAATTTTAAGAAAGATTTCCAGCTAACTGTTGATAGAACAGGAAGCGGGCAAAAAATTTATTCTTTTGAGATTCAATGCAATAATATAAGAACCTGGCGCTGCCTTACAAATGAAAAGGAAAGGAAAAGGTCTGCTTTTGTGGCATTGAATTATGATATTTCTGAATATGAGAAGTTTTTGAAAGAGAATTTGAAGGAAAATATTACAAAATTAATTGGTGAATTGAGGATTGTTGATGTGGATGTTCAGGAGCTTAATAATAGGTTTTTTAAGTTATGGTTTAAAATTAATTTAAATGAAATTGGAAGTGAAAAAGAGATTTTAAATAAGGAGTATAATGAAATTGTTCTTGAGTTTGAAAATCTCGGAATTGTATGGTCAGAAGAGAATTATGTGCTTCTTTCTGAGCTTTTTAACAAAAGCTATGAATCCCGGATAAACAGCATAAAAGAAAATATAGTGGATACTAATTTTAAAATAGATAATATTATTGAAACGCACAATTTAATAGTTGATAAAATTAATGTATTAGGCAGCAAGATAAGAGATGTTGATGAAGAAATAATGTTTTTAGGCAGATTTAATACTAATATTTTAAGCAATCATAAATCGTTGTTGAATAAAACTAACTTTATCAAAGACAGCATAAGCAAGAACTCTTTTTCTGATTATTATTTTATTGAAACTGAGATTAATAATTTAGAAAGCTTATTTGAAGATTTTAAAAATGAAGCTGGCAAGGAGCTTATTGATGCTTATATTAAGGGAATATATTACAATAACTTAGAAAAAGAGAACTTATGCAATGTTAAAGGAATTTGTTATAGTAAAAATAATTTTAATGAAGCTATAAAAAGTTCTCTAGTTATAAGCGATAATGAGATTTCTAATATTTGCTTATCGATTGGAAATTTAAAAGATACTTATGAAAAAGAGAATAATAAATCGAGCATATTAATTAAAAACTATAATATTGGTGAGATAAAAAATATTTTAGATAGCGCTAAAGCAAAGAAAGCATTAATTGCAAAAAATAATTTATTTGGTGAGATAAAAAATATTAATGTTAGTGAAAAGTTAAACGAATCTTTGAAAATACTTATTGATGCAAGTAAAGTGAATATTCTTAATGTAAATATAGATTATGGTAATTTTTCTGAGAGCGAAATTATGCTGTTGGTTGATGTTAATTTATTTAATGAAACTAAAGAATATAATAAAAAATATTGTGGAATGGATATTATTAATATTTCTCAGTACTATGGAAATAAAACTGAAGTTGAAAAAGCAAATGATATAGAGAAATCTAACTTTACAACTAGAATAAGCATAGAACTTAGTGAAAATTATGCTGTGTGTTGTGTTTTTGGAGAATGTAAAAGATGCTGCACTGATGAAGAATGCAAAAATGATAAGGCTTTATATCCCATATTATTTTTGCATGGCCATTCTTTTAATAAAGGCAATAGCCCAGATTATTCATTAGATGCTTTTAATAAAATTCAAACAAAATTACAGGAAGAAGGTTATGTTAGTTTAGGAACTATAACTCCTATCTCTGACTTTTCTGAGATTAAGAAAGGTGAATGGGGGTTATCTTCTAAGCCTATATCTGTTAAAGGAAGTTATTATTTAGTTAGTTATTATAATTTGAGCAGCTATACCTTTACAACCCAAAAAAGCGAAAATATAGAGACATATGCAATAAGGCTTAAAGAGCTTATAGAGTTGCTTAAGTTTAGAACTGATAAAGATAAAGTAATTATTGTTGCCCATAGCATGGGCGGCTTGGTTTCCAGAAGCTATATGCAAATATTTGGAGATGAAGATATTGAGAAATTAATTTTAATTGCTGTTCCGAATAAAGGAATTTCAGGGCAGGTAAGCAATTATTGCCCGGTTCTCGGAGAAAGGAAAGAATGCGAGGATATGTCTGAGAATAGCATTTTCATAAGAAAGATCAATGATCCTAATAAGATTCCGAAGAATGTTAAAGTGTATAATATTATTGGGAGTGGTTGTGAGATGGATGATAAAAATGGAGATGGTGTTGTGGTTAAGGAAAATGCTAGACTAGATTATGCTAAAAACTATTATATTAATGGAACTTGTGAAGGGTTTGAAGTATTACATACTGATATTTTAGATATTGATGATTATGAAGAGGCTTATGAAATTATTAGCAATGTTCTAAAAGAAAAATAAATGATAGAATTGAAATATTTGGAATAGTACCTCAAATAAAACAATAAATTTATTAATTACTAATTAAAGGAATATTTTATGGATGTTTTTGATGCTATAAGAACAAGAAGAAGTGTTAGGAAGTATAAAGACCAGAATGTTCCATGGGATAATATTATTAATATATTGCATGCTGGAAGATTAGCTCCTTCTGCCGGGAATTTGCAAAGCTGGAAATTTATTGTTGTAAAAGATGATAAAAAAAGGTCTTCTATAGCTAAAGCCTGTGTTGAACAGGAATGGATGGAAGTTGCTCCAATACATATTGTAGTTTTAGCTGAGCCAAAAAAAACAGAGAGGCATTATGGAACAAGAGGAGGAAGATTGTATGTTATACAGGAATGCGCTGCTGCTATTGAAAATATGCTGTTAACTGCCCATAGCTTAGGATTAGGAGCTTGTTGGGTTGGCGCTTATGATGAAGATGAGATATGGAGGATTTTAGGGC
>Ga0187833_10006896_pt1 | contig 10397 bp, 13 predicted proteins | sample ETNtaG_37_FD_167968 | JGI IMG/M metagenome (GOLD analysis project Ga0187833, IMG submission 167968) | Marine microbial and viral communities from oxygen minimum zone, Eastern Pacific Ocean - ETNP2014_SV_400_PacBio MetaG (Illumina Assembly) | ecosystem: Environmental > Aquatic > Marine > Hypoxic... | reverse complement strand
TGAGGACAATAATTTAATTTTAAAAATGATTAAAAAAAATGAATCTTCAAATATGATTTGGGGAACAACAAGAAGTATAATTAATAATGCAATAATTGGTGTTTCCTTAGGACATGAAAAAATTCTCGAGCTTAGTGGAGTTGGTTTTCGTGCCATTTTGAAAGACAATATACTGAATTTACAGTTGGGTTTTAGTCATGACACTTCTTATAAAATTCCTGATGGGGCAAAAATTACATTAGAAAAAAACACCATTATTAAAATTAATAGTATAGATAAGGAATTAGTAGGAAAAATAGCAGCGGAAATTAAAATGTTAAAACCAGTAGAACCGTATAAAGGAAAAGGAATTAAGGAAAGAGGACAATACGTTCTAAGAAAAGAAGGTAAAAAGAAATAAAATGACTAATATCAATTATACTAAAAGAGTCCAAAGAATAAGAGGTAAACTCAAAAAAGTTAATCCTGAAGGGTTTAGATTAACTATATTTAGATCATCTCGCAATATATCAGCGCAAATTATAGATGATAAAAATAGCAAAACATTGATTTCCGCATCATCTTTTAAGGAAAAAAATACCAATAAAAAAACTGATTTATCAATACTTGTAGCTGAAAAATTAGTTAAAAAGGCCAAGGAAAAAAAAATTTCAAAAATATATTTTGATAGAGGAAGATATAAATATCATGGGAGAATTAAAATTTTTGCTGAAACATTGCGCAAAGGTGGTTTGATTTTTTAGTTATTATTATGGAAAAAAGTGAATTTAAGGATAAATTAGTTTCAATAAATAGGATAACTAAAGTTGTCAAGGGCGGTAGAAGATTTACATTTTCTGCTCTAGTTGTTGTGGGTAATTATGCAGGTTCGGTTGGCGTTGGATACGCTAAGGCTAAACAAGTTCCTGATGCAATAAAAAAAGCAACAAATAATGCCAAAGGTAATTTAATTAAAATTCCACTACGCGAAGGTAGAACGCTCCATCATGATATTTTTGTTAAAGATGGTGCGGGAAAAGTTTTATTAAGATCGGCTCCTTCCGGTACCGGTATCATTGCAGGTGGCCCAATTAGAGCAACATGTGAAGTTGTTGGTATTAAAGATATTGTTGCTAAATCTATGGGTTCATCAAATCCAATAAATGTATTAAGAGCTTGTATTAAAGGTTTGAAAAAACAAAAATCACCAAAATTTATAGCAAACTTAAGAGGCAAAAAAATTGCTGAAGTTACAAAAAAAAGCAATAGTTAATTATATATGAAACTAAATACTTTAAATTCTAGGTGGTCAAAAAATAAAAAAAGGCTTGGGAGGGGAATAGGTTCAACCAAAGGCAAAACCTCGGGAAGAGGACATAAAGGTCAAAAATCAAGATCTGGAGTAGCTATTAAAAGTTTTGAGGGGGGGCAAATGCCTTTATATAGAAGATTACCGAAACGTGGTTTTAAAAGTATAAAAAAGAAAAATATTGCTTTGATAAATTTATTCAAGATACAAGATACTTTTAACAAAAAAAAAATATTACTTAATACAATAATAAATCTACAAAATTTACAAAAAATAAACTTGATAAATAACAAATATAGAAAATTAAAACTGCTTGGTTCTGGAGATATAAAAGACAAATTTGATGTTGAAGTAAATTTTATTTCAAAATCTGCAAAAACAAAAATAGAAAAATCTGGTGGAAAAGTTACATTAATTAAATAGCATGGTAATAAAATAGATGGCAAGCGATTTAAGAAATAGAATTATTTTCACAATTTTCATTCTATGTATTTATAGACTCGGAACTTATATTCCTTTACCCGGGATAGATGCGCAAGCCTTGCAATCATTGATGGAGTCAAATCAAAGAGGTCTTTTAGGCATGTTTAATATTTTTTCAGGTGGGGCAATTAGCAGAATGGCTTTATTCGCATTAGGAATTATGCCTTATATATCTTCATCTATTATTATTCAATTACTTACTGGAGTCTCAGAAACCTTTAAAAATTTAAAAAATCAAGGAGAAATAGGAAGAAAAAAAATTACGCAGTACACAAGATATGGAACGGTTTTATTAGCGACGGTACAAGGTTTCGGTGTCTCCGTTGGACTTGAAAATTCTGGTACGGTTGTAGCAGATCCAGGTTTTTATTTTAGGTTAACAACGATCATTTCTTTGGTAGCCGGTACTATCTTTTTAATGTGGCTTGGTGAACAAATAACGCAAAGAGGAATTGGAAATGGAATTTCATTGATTATTTTTTCTGGAATTGTGGCCGAGATACCACGAGCATTAGCTTCTACATTTGAATTGGGAAGGACTGGAGCATTATCAGTTTCAACTATATTATTGATATTTAGTCTTGTAGTTTTTACTGTTGTATTTATAGTATTTATAGAGAGGGCAGTAAGGAAAATATTAATAAATTATCCAAAAAGACAAATGGGTACCAAAATTTATGGAGGCGAGTCATCACATTTGCCTTTGAAAATAAACACTGCAGGAGTTATACCTGCTATTTTTGCATCGGCTTTATTACTTCTTCCTATAACTTTTACAAACTTTGGATTTTCAGACAGCGATACATTTATTAATTTTTCATCTTTATTCTCGCAGGGCAAACCTTTGTATATGTTACTATACGCTTCGGGTATTATATTTTTTTCTTTTTTTTATACTTCCATAGTTTTTAATCCCAAAGAAACTGCAGAAAATTTAAGAAAACACGGAGGATATGTTCCTGGTATAAGACCTGGTGAACGAACGGCGTATTATATAGAAGATATACTTACAAGATTGACAACTATCGGAGCAGCATATTTAACTTTAGTGTGTTTAATGCCTGAATTTTTAATTTCAAAATATCCTATTCCTTTTTATTTAGGAGGAACATCAGTATTAATTGTTGTTGTTGTCGCTATGGATACTGTTTCACAAGTACAAACTAGATTGATGAGTCAACAATACGAGTCACTAATTAAAAAAACTAAATTCGGAAAATAAATAAGTGAATATAATTCTGTTTGGTCCACCTGGAGTAGGAAAAGGTACACAGGCTGATAATATGGTAAAGAATTTTAATTTACATAAAATATCCACAGGAGATATGTTAAGAGATGAAATAAAAAAAAATACTGATTTATCTAAAAAAATTAAATCTAAAATAGATCAAGGTTTATTGGTATCTGATGAAATAATTAGTGATTTAATAGTTAAAATTTTATCTAAAAAGAAATATTTAAATCGGTTAATTTTTGATGGATATCCAAGAAATTTAGATCAAGCCAAAAGCTTAGATTTGTTAGTAAAAAAATATAATCAAAAAATATCTTGTGTGTTAAACTTAATTATTGATAAAGAAACTATTATTAAAAGAATTTTAGGAAGATTGGTTTGTACAAAATGTGACTTAACTTTTAATAAATATTTTAATCCACCCCAGAAAGAGAAATATGATTGCAATCTAAAACACCTAAAAATAAGGTCGGACGATAATGAAAATACTATAAAAAATAGGATTGAAGTATATACAAAAAAAACTTTACCCATATTGGATTATTATGCAGATCAAAGAATTTTATACAAAATAGATGGGACGAGAAAAATTAATAAAGTTTATAAAGAAATATGCGATATTATTGCTTCTTTAGGGACTTGACTTTGTAAACTGTAATTATATAAATAGCGTTTTTATATAGCGGTTCTCAGTAAAATTATGGCGCGTATAGCTGGTGTAAACATTCCTCAAAATAAAGTAGTTCATGTTGCTTTGACATATATTCATGGTATAGGAAATAAATTTTCTAGCAATATTTGCACAAAACTAAATATTTCAAAAAATAGAAAAGCAAATAGTTTGACCGAAGAGGAAGTCTTAAAGATTAGAGAGTTTATAGACCAAAATTACAAAGTTGAAGGTGATTTAAGAAGAGTAGTATCATTAAACATTAAAAGACTTGTAGATCTCGCAACTTACAGAGGCTCGAGACATAAAAAAAAATTACCAACAAGAGGACAAAGAACTCATAGTAATGCACGCACAAGAAAGGGTAAGGCAATTGCTATCGCTGGAAAAAAATTAACACCTTTAAAAAAATAATTATATGAATAAAGTTGAAAAGAATAGTGAAGAGACTGAAATTAAAAAAGTTGAAAATTCAAAAAAAATTAAAGTTATAAAGAAAAAAATAAAAAAAAATATTACTAACGGTATAGCCTTTGTAAATGCAACTTTTAACAATACGATTGTTTCAATTACTGATAATAGTGGAAATGTAATTGCATGGGCTTCGGCTGGATCAAGAGGTTTTAAGGGTTCGAGAAAATCTACTCCTTATGCTGCCCAAATAGCAGCTGATTATGCAGCAACTAAAGCTCAAGAACATGGTTTGAAAATTTTAACCGTTAAATTGAAGGGACCTGGTTCTGGACGAGAAACAGCTTTAAGAGCTTTGCAATCAAGAGGTTTTAAAATTATTTCAATAAAAGATACAACACCCATGCCGCATAATGGTTCAAGACCACCAAAAAAAAGGAGAGTATAACAAACATGGAAAACTCAACAGAAATCCAAAATTGGAAAGCTTTAATAAAACCTAACAAATTAAATATAAAAAGTAATGAGGATAAAACTATAACAACTATTATAGCTGAACCTCTTGAAAAGGGATATGCTCTTACAATTGGGAATTCGTTAAGAAGAATTTTACTATCTTCAATACAAGGATCAGCCATTACCGCAATGCAAATTGATGGAGTGCTTCATGAATTTGCTTCTATAAAAGGTGTAAGAGAAGATGTAACAGACATTGTCTTAAATGTTAAATCTTTGTCAATTAAGGTTACTTCAAAAGAGAAAAAGAAACTAGTATTAGACGTAAAGGGCCCCGGCGAAATTAAAGCTAAGGATATACAACCGAATCCCGACGTAAAAATTTTAAATCCAGATTTAGTTTTATGTCACTTAGATGAAAATACAAAATTTCATATGGAACTAATAGCAAGCAATGGAAAAGGATACCGTCCCGCTGAAAAAAATAAAAATGAAGATTCGCCATTAGGATTAATTGCAATAGATTCACTTTTTTCACCAGTTAAAAAAGTTTCATACACTGTTGAAAATGCTAGAGAAGGACAATCATTAGATTACGATAAATTAATAATGAATATTGAAACAAATGGTTCGTTGCCAGCAGAAGACGCCGTAGCATATGCAGCTAGAATTTTTCAAGACCAATTGTCACTATTTGTCAATTTTGAGGAGCCATCTGAAGTTGAGAGAACAACGCAACCAACAGAACTTGTATTTAATAAAAATTTACTTAGAAAAGTTGATGAGCTTGAACTTTCTGTGAGATCAATGAATTGTCTTAAAAATGACAATATAATTTATATTGGTGATTTAGTTCAAAAAACCGAACCAGAAATGTTACGTACACCTAACTTTGGCAGAAAATCACTTAATGAAATAAAAGAGGTTTTAAATTCAATGTCGCTTTATTTAGGGATGGAAGTGCCAAACTGGCCACCTGATAATATTTCTGAATTATCTAAAAAACTCGAAGATAATAATTAATCTTTTTATGAGACATAAATTAGGTTATAGAAAACTTAATAGAACATCCGAACATCGAAAAGTTTTATTCAAAAATATGCTTAATTCCTTAATCAAATATGAACAAATCACTACAACTTTACCTAAAGCTAAAGAACTAAAACCTCAAATTGATAAAGTAATTACTTTGGGAAAAAAAAATAATTTGCAGTCAAAAAAAAGTTTATTTTCTGCATTAGAATCTAAAACATCAGTTGAAAAATTATTGAAAGTTTTATCTCAAAGATATGAAAATAGAAAGGGTGGATATAGTAGAGTCATTAGGACTGGATATAGATATGGAGATGATGCTCCAATGGCAATAATTGAATTGGTAGATAGAGATTTTCAAGCAAAAAAAGTCGATATAAAGAAAAAAGATGAAGTCCATAAAAAAAAATCACAAGAAACAAAACCAAAAGACAAAGAAAAAAAACCTAAATAAAATAAATAATTTATTAAAACAACAATCAATAAGTTGCTTTAATTAGCAACATTAAGATATATTTTTTATGAAGGAAATTTATATAGTTAAAAATGATTATTCGAACACTCGTTTGGATAGATGGTTTAAGAGGAATATTAGCGAAGTCCCCCAATCATTAATTGAAAGAAATTTAAGAAAAGGAAAAATTAAAGTTAATTTTAAAAAAGTTAAAAGTTCACATAAACTACAAAAAAATGATCAAGTTATTCTTTATAATATTGTTATTTCAAAGTTAAAAAAAAAAAGATTTAAAGATTTTTATAAGCCCACTAAAAAAGATCTGTCATACTCATCAAATATATTTATTGAAAACAATGAAAACTTCGCAGTGATTAATAAACCAGCTGGAATTGCTGTTCAATCAGGAACAAAATCAAAAAGAAATATTTTAGATATATTGAAGAGCACAAAAGAATTCGAAGGAACTTATCCCTATGCCGTTCATAGAATTGACAAAGAAACAACTGGAGTATTAATTGTAGCTAAAAATCGAACATATGCTCAACTACTTACCTCTTTATTTAGAATAAGGAAAATTTATAAAACCTACTTATGTATTGTATTTGGCAAATTAGACAAAGATAAAGGTACTTTTATAGATGAATTGTTTTATTATGAAGGTGATAGAAAAATTAAGACTAAAGCTATTACACATTTTAAAGTTCTTGATACTAATAACAATTATTCATTATTAAAACTTAATCCTCAAACGGGAAGAAAACATCAATTAAGAAAACAACTTTTAATTCATGGATGTCCCGTTTTAGGTGATAATAAGTATAGAATTTCTGTTAGTAAGATAAATAAGAAAAATATACTTATGCTACATGCTTATAAAATTAATTTTTCAATTGCAAGTTCTAGATACAGTTTTTCCGCAGAAATACCATTTTCTTTTAAAAATACACTCAAAGAAAAGTATTTAAAAATTTCTTAACAATAATTTCATCAATATTGCAAAAATTTTTTATACCCATTTCTTGTAAATTAGTAACACCTTTATCTTTGATTCCACATGGAACAATTTTTTTATATTTAGATAAATCATTATGAACATTTAATGAAAAACCATGAAATGCAATCCATTTTTTAATTCTTATACCAATAGCAGCTATTTTCATTAAATTTTTTGAATCTCCTACCCATATTCCAATATTTTTTTTGTCTGGATATGCTTTTAATTTATATTCTTTAAGAATTTCTACTATACAGTCTTCAATTTTATGAACTAAAATTCTAATGTCTCTTTTCCTTTTATTCAAATTTAAAACAAAATAGATTACTTTTTGACCTGGTGAGTGCAGAGTATGTTTTCCGCCTCTATTTGTTTTTATTATTTGTAAATTTTTATCTAATAAATCTTCTTCTTTAGAACTGGTGCCAGCTGTATATACTGTGTCATGTTCTAGTATCCACAGAAGCTCGTCTTTTTTGTCCAAAAATACATCTTCAGCTCTCTTTTCCAGAATCTTCATAGAATCAATATAATCAACTGGTTTAATAGCTTTTTTAACTTCAATATTCATTTTAAGTTTGTGGTTTTAAACAAAATCAACTAAATAGTTCCAAAATTAATAAAAAACTTACATTTATGAGTTTAACAAAAGAAATATCAGATAAAAAAGTAAATTTTGAGTTTAATAAAGAATTTATTAGCGTTTTTAGTAAAAAAATCAAAGAAAATGACACAGTATTTTTGAACAAAACTTTAAAAGAACTCCATCCCGCAGATTCTGCTGATATTATTGAAAATTTAGTTCCCGAAAAGAGATCAAAATTAATTGAATTAGAAGGATTTAATCTTGATCCTGAAATTTTTATAGAATTAAACGAATCTATTCAAACAGAAGTTTTTATACTTTTATCAACCGAATCTATTGCAAATATTTTAAAACGACTAGCATCTGACAATGCATTAAAAATCATAGAAAATTTACATAAAAAAAAGAAAATTATGGTATTAAATAAACTTCCACCAAAAGATAGATTTTTATTAGAAGAGGGTCTTAGTTATCCAGAGGACTCCGCTGCACGGATAATGCAAAGAGAGTTTACAGCAATACCAAGTAATTGGTCAGTGGGTCAAACAATAGATTATCTCAGAGAAAACAAAGATTTGCCCGAAGAATTTTTGCAAATTTTTATTGTAGATAGTAATTTTAAACCTATTGGTACCGTTCCTTCATCTAAAGTTTTACGAACTCCTAGAGAATCAAAAATGGATTCTATAATGAATGAAATGCAAGTTCTGATACCAGTCAATATGGATAAAGAAGAAGTTGGACACACTTTTGAAAATTATAATCTGATTTCGGCAGGCGTAGTAGACAAAAACAACAAATTGGTTGGCATGATTACTGGTGATGATGTTTTTACTGTTCTTAAGGAAGAGGCAGAAGAAGATGTTTTAAGACTTGCTGGAGTCGGTGACGAAAAAATCACAGACAGTATTTTACAAAAAACTAAAAGAAGATTTAATTGGCTACTACTAAATTTACTAACAGCATTATTAGCCACTTGGGTAATTAGTAAGTTTGGTGCTACAATAGAACAAATGGTGGCATTAGCTTTTTTAATGCCAATCGTTGCTTCTATGGGTGGAAATGCCGGCATGCAAACTTTGGCTGTTACCATTAGAGCTTTAGCTACAAAAGAATTGTCTTCTGGAAATTTTGGAAAAATGGTTACAAAAGAATTTATTATTGGAATCTTAAATGGTATAATTTTTGCAATAATTACAGGTGCTATAGTTCATTTATGGTTTAATGATTCCAATCTGTCAGTTTTGATTGCAGTATCGATGATAATGAATATGATTGTAGCTGGTCTATTTGGTATATTAATACCAGTTTCATTAAAAAAGTTTAATATAGATCCGGCAATAGCTTCTAGTGTGTTCGTAACTACAATAACAGATGTTATAGGCTTTCTTTCATTTTTGGGTTTAGGAGCTTATTTTTTTTATAATTAAATATTATCAATCAGCCTAGTTTTGCCAAGATAATATGCAATAAAAATTTTATATTTATTATTTTTTATTTGTGGTTTTATTAATTTATTGATATCTAATATTTGTATATATTCGATTTTATTAGCACCAAGTTTATAAATTTTTTTTTTAATTTCTATTAAGGCAGATTTGCTTTTAACCAAATTTTGTTTTTTGCTTTTTAAAAGTTTATAAACTTTAGAGGCAATTACTTTTTGTTCTAATGAAAGTAAAAGATTTCTTGAAGAACAAGCTACTCCGTTTTTTTCCCTAACCGTTTTGCATGCAATTACTTTAGTGTCTTTATGATTTTTTTTAACAAAATGATATATTATTTTTAATTGTTGCATATCTTTTTCACCAAAATAAATTTTTTTAGGTTGTATAATTTTGATGAATCTATCAATTACATCCACTACCGCTTTAAAATGACCAGGTCTAGATTTTCCACATAATTTTTTCTCAAGAGAACTAATCTTTATATCTTTATTTTGTCCACTAGGGTAAATTTGATTTTTTGATGGTAAATAAAGATAGTTTATTCTTAATTTTTTAAGAATTAAAATATCTTTTTTTAATGTTCTAGGATATTTTTCATAGTCATTTTTTTTGTTAAATTGAGGCTTGTTAATAAATATTGAAACGATTGATTTATCGCATTCTGAAATACACTTTTTTACCAAAGATAAATGACCTATATGTATTGCGCCCATAGTTGGCACAAACCCTAAATTTTTTTCATTTTGTATTAATTTTTTAAGTTTATTTTTATTTAGAATTATTTTCATTTGTAAATTTTAAATATTATATGTAAAAGAAAGCAATGGTTAAACAGGCTATTATTCCTTTAGCTGGTCTAGGGACTAGATTATTACCTCTTACAAATGTTTTACCAAAAGAGCTTTTACCAATCAATGGTAAACCTGGTCTTGAGTATATATTAGATGAATGCATAGAAGCAGGTATAAAAGAATTTATATTTATTATTTCAGTTAAAAAAAAACTAATAAAAAAATATTTTTATAATGATGTTTTTTTTAAAAAAATACTTAAAGTAAAAAAGAATAATAAACAACTTAAAAAACAATATGCAAAAATTAAAAAATTAAAAAAAATGATAAAGTTTGTCTATCAAAATTCACCACGAGGGACAGGAGATGCTGTTTTGAGATGCAAAAGGTTAATAAAATCTAAACATTTTTTAATGGTGCTACCAGATGATTTAATTATGAAATCTAATTGTTCTAGCACAATGTTAAAATTGCACTCACAATATAAATCATCAGTAATTGCTTCAAAGAAAGTTAAAACCAACGATGTTTCAAGATGGGGAATTTT
>Ga0187833_10006895_pt1 | contig 10397 bp, 7 predicted proteins | sample ETNtaG_37_FD_167968 | JGI IMG/M metagenome (GOLD analysis project Ga0187833, IMG submission 167968) | Marine microbial and viral communities from oxygen minimum zone, Eastern Pacific Ocean - ETNP2014_SV_400_PacBio MetaG (Illumina Assembly) | ecosystem: Environmental > Aquatic > Marine > Hypoxic... | reverse complement strand
ATCTACAATTTTCTTTAATAAATTTTTGATATTCAATAATTTTTTTTTTTATATTTTTTTGAAATTTATAATTTGTATTGTCAATTTTTTTTGAACTAGACACATTGGGTGCCATTATAGATTTGTTCACATTATTTGAATTACACTGAATACATGTAATTAATTTTTTTTTCATAAGTCTTCCAAATTCACCAGAACTTGCAAACCAGCTGTCGAAAGTACAATTACACTTGCACGTTAAATTGTATTTGATCATACTTATTTAATTAATAATTATTTTATAATAATTCAATTTAGTTTCTATAATCGGTATTGATATCAATATAATCCCTGGTAAAATCACAAGTATAAACAGTAAAATTACTTTTGCCCATATTTAATTCAATATTAATTTCTATGGCATTCCACTTCATATATTTCTTAACAATTTCTTCGTTATAATTGTGAATTTGCTTACCATTTTCCACAACAGTGAATTCCCCAAATCTAATTGTTAGATTGTTGGGTACTATATTTTCTTTAGATTGTCCAACTGCCATTATGATCCTGCCATAATTGGGGTCAGCGCCCGCAACAGCAGTTTTAACTAGAGGAGAGTTTGCGACAGAAAACGCAATTTTTTTTGCCCCCTGCATTGATCTTGCCTTGATTACATTAATTGTTACAAATTTTTTTGCACCTTCGCCGTCTGCAACAATTTGTTTTGACAAATTTAACATCACATTGTGCAAAGCTTTTTCAAATCCTTTTAATTTTGGATCTAAAATATTATATATTTTTGAATTTTTTACCTTCCCAGTTGCAAAGATCATAACCGAATCATTTGTAGATGTGTCGCCATCAACAGTAATTGCATTAAATGTTGTATCAACATTTTTCGACAACAATCCCTTTAAAATATGTGATGGAATTGATGAGTCGGTAAATATAAAAGCAAGCATGGTGCCCATGTTAGGGAAAATCATGCCACTTCCCTTAGCTATGGCAGAAATTTTAATTTTTTTACTTCCAATTTCACATTCTTCAAAAGCTAGCTTTGGACGCGTATCCGTTGTAAGGATTGATGATGCTGCTTTAAACCAAACATATTTATTTTGAATATCTTTTAAATTTTGAACTAAATATGGAATTCGTTCTTTTATTTTTTCAGTTGGAAAAACTTCTCCAATAACACCGGTAGAAGCAAAAATTATTTCGCTTGGATCAACCATATCTCTTACTCCTTGGGGTGTTTGGGCCAATTTTAATGTTAAATATTTTGATAGTGACTTAGATAACTCTTTTAAACCCTGAAAACCTTGTCTCCCAGTAAATGTATTGGCATTTTTTGTATTTACCAATAAAGCTTTTATAGATTTATTTTTAACTTTTAAATTCCAATGAATGCTCTCCGAAACAATATTAGATTTTGTATAAAGTGCAGCGTATTTTGCTCCATTTTTAAAATAAAAAAGAGATAAATCGTCTCTACCATTTCCGTACAAATCAGCTGAAACAGCAGATATAGAAAGCCCCTCTATTCCCTTTAACTCTTGAAAATCTCCCATTTTGGATGTTTTTGTATTTGGACTTAATAAATTTTTTATATTAATAGTCATTTTGTTTAATTTTGATAATAAATAATTATATAGATACTAGCTTTATGAAATTTCATCAAATGAAAAAATAATATGAAAATGTTGAATATTCCGAGATTTATCAAAAAAATTTTCAAATCAGATAATGATAAAGAATTAGATAGACTCAAATCATTAGTGACGCAGATTAACCGTAATGAAGATGCTGTTAAAAATTTTAAAGATGATCAATTTCCAAAAAAAACTATGGAATTTAAACAAAGATTTAAAAAAGGAGAAAGTCTAGAGAGTCTATTGCCAGAAACTTTTGCCCTGGTTAGGGAAGCTGCCTTTAGAACACTAAATGAAAGACATTTTGATGTCCAATTAATGGGTGGAATTGTTTTACACGAAAATAAAATCGCCGAAATGAAAACTGGGGAGGGAAAAACATTAGTTTCTACGTTGCCTGTCTATTTAAGCTCTTTAGAAGAAAAGGGAGTTCATGTTGTGACCGTTAATGACTATTTGGCTCAAAGAGATTCCGAATGGATGGGTAAAATTTACCATTTTTTGGGATTACAGGTCGGATGTATAACAGGTGGTTTAGACGATTACAATAGAAAGAAAAATTACAATTATGATGTCACATACGGAACCAACAGTGAGTTTGGTTTTGATTATTTAAGAGATAACATGAAACTTTCTATTTCTGATATTGTTCAGAGAGATCATAATTTTTGTATAGTAGATGAAGTAGATTCCGTACTTGTTGACGAAGCAAGAACACCCCTTATAATTTCTGGTGCCACAGAAAATAAAACAAACAAATATTTGGCTATCGATAAATTGATAAAACAACTAAACAAAACCGACTTTGAAATTGACGAAAAAGATAAAAATGTCATGCTAACTGACAAAGGAACAGACAATGTTGAAAAAATATTTTCCAATTCTGGAATTCTAAAAAATAATAATTTTTATGATCCTGAAAATATGGCTTTAGTTCATCATGTTAATCAAGCTCTAAGGGCTAATTATTTATTTGCCAAAGACAAGGATTACATGGTGAAGGATAACAGCGTTAAGATAATAGATGAGCACACAGGAAGGATTTTGGAGGGGCGAAGATTCTCTGACGGACTCCATCAGGCTCTAGAGGCAAAGGAACATGTGGAAATATTATCTGAAAATGAAACCCTGGCATCAATAACTTATCAAAATTATTTCCGAATGTATCGCAAGCTTAGCGGAATGACCGGTACGGCAGTCACAGAGGCTGAAGAATTTTTTGACATATATAAATTGCCAATTGTTTCGATTCCTACCCACAAACCAATGATAAGGAAAGACTGGAATGATCAAATTTTCAGAACAGAACAGGAAAAAAATCTTGCAATAGTAAATAAAATTTTTGAATGTCACAAGAAAGGACAGCCAATTTTAGTTGGAACTACTAGTGTTGAAAAGTCAGAAATATATTCGTCATTGCTTAAGAAAAAAAACATTAAACATTCTGTATTGAACGCAAAGCATCATGAAAAAGAAGCGCAAATTATTGCCGACGCAGGAAAGTTGAATACCGTAACTATTGCAACCTCGATGGCCGGCAGAGGTCAAGATATAAAATTGGGTGGAAAACAAATTGACAAAAATGACAATTCTACAGTTGAAGAAAAAAACAAAGTTAAAGAACTTGGTGGGCTTTTTGTAATAGGATCTGAACGTCATGAGTCACGGAGAATAGATAACCAATTAAGAGGCAGAGCAGGACGACAAGGAGATCAGGGAAATTCAATTTTTTATATAAGTCTTCAAGATGATTTAATGAGAATATTCGGTTCAGAATCTATAGATACCATGCTAAAAAAATTTGGATTAAAGGAGAATGAATCTATTGATCATCCTTGGATTAATAAAGCTTTGGAAAGAGCTCAACAAAAAGTTGAGGCAAGAAATTACGATATTAGGAAAACTTTATTGAAATTCGATGACTGTAATAATGACCAAAGAAAAGTAATTTTTTCTCAAAGAAGAGAAATCTTGTCAAGTTCGTCTGTAAGCAATCTGACAACACACTTTTTTAATGAATTAATTGATCAAACTATTGAGGACAGAAAAATTATTAGAAAAGATCCAAAAAATAAAAGCGTAAATATTAAAATTAAATCTTTGTTAGGAAGAAGTATTAGCGAAGAAGAAATAAACAACTTGATGAACATGGATGACAAAAATTTTAAAAAATATATTGTGGACAAGTTTATCCAGCAAAGATTAAAAAGAGTAGAATTTATAAATGACGAGCAAAATAATGAATTGGAAAGAAGAATATTTATTCAAACCTTGGATATGAATTGGAAATCTCATCTTCAATATTTAGAACAACTAAGACAGGTAATTGGATTAAGAGGATATGGCCAAAGAGACCCTCTTATTGAGTATAAAAAAGAGGCCTTCGGTTTATTTGAAAAATTACTTGAGAAAATTAAAACTGACACTATTTCCATTCTAAATAATCTTGTTGTTGTTGAAAAACCAATCGAAAATCAGCAAGAAAAAAGTAAAAATTTAAATACTAATAAAATAAACGTTGCAAATAATCCCGATTGCCTATTATTAGCAAAAAAAAATCAAAAAATATCTAGGAATGAAAGATGTCCTGTTACAGAAAAAAAATTTAAACATTGTTGTGGGGCATTATAGGTACAGTAACGTCAACAAAACTAGAACAGCCAGTGCCAGTGTAGTCATCATAACTGATTTATTTTTATTAATTTTTTGTTTTAAATTTGAAAAGACATTTTCCTCCATGGTCATTCTATCTCTACTATCAATATTTTTTGCTAGGCCTTTCTTCCTTCCAATAGAAAGAAATTTTTGTTTTCGATGATTTAAAATATCCTCCCTGCTTAATTCGGATAATTCTCTCAAATTTTTCCTGATAGATTTTTTGACTTGATCAAGTAATGCTTTCTTATCTCTGTGGGCTCCTCCAAGTGGTTCTTTGATAACCGAGTCTACGATTCCAAGTTCAAGTAAATCCTGAGCTGAAAGCTTCATGGCATCTGCGGCTTCTAATGATTTTTTTGGATCTCGCCAAAGGATACTGGCACAACCTTCTGGACTGATTACACTATAAATTGCATTCTCAAGCATTATTATTTTATTGGAAGAGGCTAACGCAATTGCGCCCCCTGATCCACCTTCACCAATAATAATTGAAATATTTGGAACCTTTAGAGACATAGAACACTCTATAGATCTTGCTATAGCCTCTGCTTGTCCGCGCTCTTCGGCACCTACACCAGGATAGGCTCCGGGCGTATCAACAAATGATATTATTGGGATATTAAATTTATCTGCAAGCTGCATTAATCTAATACATTTTCGATAACCTTCTGGGCGCATCATTCCAAAATTTCTTTCAATTCTAGCATCCAAATCCTCGCCTTTTTCTTGTCCTATAACTAAAACAGACTGGTCTTCAAATACTCCAAAACCTACTAATACCGATTTGTCATCAGCAAATTGTCTGTCGCCAGATAAATTTATAAAATTAGAAAACAAATTATTTATAAAAAATTTTGCCCTAGGTCTTTCCTCGTGTCTTGCAAGCAAAGTTTTTTGCCAACGGCTGAGGTTTGAATAAACTTCCCTGAGTTTTTGATCTAACTCACTTTGAATTTGATTAATTTTTTTTGTATCAACTTCTGCTAAACCCTCCTTGCTAAATGGATCTTTTAATTTATCTAATTGTTCTTCTAAACCTTTAATCTCGCTCTCAAATTCAAGATAATTTCTCATTTACAAGTGTTAATAATTAATTATTATATTTAAAATCACAGAGCAATTCATACAACTAATGACTCATAATATAAAGATAGATGGCAATAATTTGTCTAGATGTAAAAAAACACCAAGCAATCAAAAGCCTAGGTTTATTAATGAAATTATAATAGATTTTAATAAATAAATATGGAATATCTTTCTCAAGGTAAATTGCTTGTTTCGGCAAAACTATCAGAATTCGTAAATAAAGAACTACTTCCAGGTACTAATGTTAATATTGAAAAGTTTTGGAAAGGTTTTGATAAAACTGTCCACGAATTAACCCCGAGAAATAGAGAACTTCTCTTCATAAGAGAAAAAATGCAAAAACAGATTGACGAATGGCATCTTGCCCGAAAAGGCCAAGAAATAGATTTTAATTCCTATACAACTTTTCTAAAAAAGATTGGTTATCTTGTTAAGGTGGGTGGCAATTTTTCTATCGAAACCAATAATGTTGATGATGAAATCTCAGTAATTGCGGGTCCACAGCTTGTTGTTCCAGTCATGAATGCACGTTATGCATTAAATGCAGCTAATGCACGGTGGGGCAGTCTTTATAATGCATTTTATGGCACAGATGCAATTCTGAAAATGGAAGAAACAAATCGTGTAGATACATATAATCCAGGGAGAGGAAAAAAAGTAATCGAGTATGCTCGTAACTTCTTAGACGAAAATGTGCCGCTCAAACAAAATAGTTGGAAAAACATTTCAGAAATTCCAAAAGTTTATAATGGCAAATTAAGTTTAAAACTTAAGAATTCTAGACAATTTGCAGGATATTCCGGAAAACTTCCAAATCTATCGTCACTTTTATTAAAAAATAATAATCTTCATATAGATATAATATTTGATCCAAGCGGTTCAAACGGACGTCAAGATAAAGCCGGAATACAAGATATAATTTTAGAATCTGCCATAACTACAATTATAGATCACGAAGATTCAGTATCTGCTGTAGATGCCGAAGACAAAGTAGCAGGTTATAGAAATTGGTTAGGGCTTATGAAAGGAGATCTACAAGCTGAAATAATAAAAAATGGAAAAAAATTTACAAGAAAATTGAATCCCAATCGCATCTATATCAACGCAGAACAAAAAGGGAAGTCTGACTTTTCTAAACTAACCTTGCGTGGACGCGCCTTATTGCTTAATCGAAATGTTGGTCACTCAATGACAAATCCTTCCATACTCTTAGAAGATAAATCTGAAATTCCCGAAGGAATAATGGATGCTTTTATAACTACTATTGGCGCAATGCATGATTTTAAGAACAAAATGAATTCTAGAACTGGTTCCATTTACATAGTAAAGCCAAAAATGCATGGTCCAGATGAAGTTGATTTTAGTAATACGCTTTTTGAAAAAGTTGAAGATGTACTATCCTTAAACCGTCACACTATCAAAATAGGTATTATGGATGAAGAACGACGTACAACTGTTAATCTGAAAGAATGCATTAGAGCTGCAAAAAATAGAGTCGTTTTCATAAATACAGGATTTTTAGACCGTACAGGTGATGAAATACATACTTCTATGGAGGCGGGACCTATGATCCCTAAAGTGGAAATGAAAAAATCAACTTGGATGTCAACATATGAAGATTGGAATGTTGATATAGGCCTTGCCTGTGGTTTTTCAAAGGTAGCACAGATTGGCAAAGGTATGTGGGCAATGCCAGATAAAATGGAAGATATGATGTCGCAAAAAATAAGCCATCCAAAAGCTGGAGCTAATTGTGCTTGGGTTCCTTCTCCAACAGCAGCAACTTTACATGCAATTCATTATCACAAAATTGATGTTTTTGAACAACAAAAGAAAATCTCGTCGAGACCTTCCGCAAAACTATCCAATATTTTAAAAATTCCAGTTGCTGACCGTCCAAACTGGCAAATGAAAGATATTACAAAAGAATTAGAAAATAATGTACAGGGAATACTAGGTTATGTTGTGAGATGGGTCAATTATGGCGAGGGTTGTTCTAAGATACCCGATATAAATAATATCGGACTAATGGAAGATAGGGCCACTTTGAGAATTTCATCACAGCATATTGCTAATTGGTTGCTTCATGGTATCTGTAATCCTGAACAAGTAATGCAAGTAATGCGTAAAATGGCAAAAATCGTTGATAAACAAAATATTAATGATCCTGCCTACAAGCGATATGGGCGATCTACTTATAAAGCTATGTCCTCTAATTTTAATAAATCAATTGCATTTAAAGCAGCTTGCGATTTGATATTTAAGGGTCGTGAACAGCCTTCTGGATATACCGAACCAATTTTACACGGTAAGCGAATTGAAAAAAAATCTACTGATTAGTAACAGGACCCCTGTTTTTAAAAGCCGAAAATAAAGTACCATCATCAAGAAATTCTATTTCTCCCCCTATAGGCAATCCTTGCGCAAGTTTTGAGATTTTTACATTTGTATCTTTTAAACTATCCCGAATATAGTGTGCGGTAGTTTGACCTTCTATTGTAGCACTTGTAGCCAAAATAACTTCATCTATAGTATCCTTCTTTACTCTTTCAACCAAAGAAGGAATAAGTAAATTATCGGTTTTTTTGTTATCAGAAGATGACAATGTTCCACCTAGAATATGATAATATCCTTTATAAATTCCCGAACTTTCAATTACCCACATATCAGCAATATTTTCTACCACACATATCTGTTTATAATTTTTGTCTGAATATGAGCAGGTTTGGAAAGTGCAGCTAGAACTTGATGATTTAATATTTCCACAAATGTTACATCGAACGATATTTTTATAAACTTGGGCTAATATATTTGCTAAAGGTTTTATTAATTCCTCTCTATTGTTTATGAGTTTTAATACGATTCTTTTAGCCGATTTAGGACCTAAACCAGGTAATTTTGAAATCAGTTTAACAAGTTCTTCAATTTCTGGAATATTTTTTTTCATAAAAATTTAAAAAGGCCATTTAAAACCTGGGGGCAAAGGAATGCCTCCCGCAATCTTTGACAATTCTTCCGATGCTTTTATTTTTATTTTTTTCTTTGCATCCCCGTGTGCAGCTATAATCAAATCCTCTAATATTTCCTTACTCTCTTTCATTATTTCTGGTGCCATATACAATTTAATTAATTCCCCATCCCCATTTAAATAAATTTTAATAGTTCCTCCTCCAGCAACACCTTCGACCTCAATTTTTTTTATGGACTCCTGAGTTTCTTTCATTTTGTTTTGCATATTTTTTGCTTGTTCCAATACTTTTGAAAAATCGGTCATTCTTTTTCTTCGTTTTCCTCTACGGTAATTAATTTAGCATCGGAAAATACTTCTAGCACTCTTTTATAAGCGTTAGTTTTAATTGCTTCATTCAATTGAGTTTGTTTTTTTTTTAATTTAATCTCCTGATGTGTCGGCTGACCTTTTTCTTTTGATAAAGTTATGATCCATCTTTTCCCAGTCCAAACAAACAGTTTTTTGGATAAATTTTTTATAAAGTTTTTATCAATATTTTCATTAAATGAAAATTCCATTTGTCCATTTGAAAATTTTACCAAACTTACATTTTTTTCTAAATCATATTTTAGCTGCATTTCTTTATGCTTTAAGCACAAGCTAATTAGGTTATTAAAATTTGACACCGTTTCAGTGGGGGTTTTGTTTTCATTTGCTAATTTAAATGTATTATCATTATCTAAATTTTCTTTTTTTTCTTGGATAACGTTCCTAATCTGATCTGTGGATTGGTTTGTTTCTTTAACTATATCTTTCTTAATTTCATTTTTTGTATTAGAAGATATTTCGGTTTTTTCTGAACTTGTTTTATCCTGAGATATTTCTTTACTATTAAGCAGTTCCTCTAATTTTGGAATCTCTTTCAAATGAATTAATCTTATTAAAAACATTTCTATTGAAAGATTTTGATTTGAAACAATATTCAACTCCTCTAATGATTTTATGCCAAATTGCCAAAACATTATCAATGTTTCTATATCAACTTGGCTGGATAGTTGTTTAATTTCGTTGGTTTGATTATCAGAAAGTGAAAAGCTTATTTCGTTTTTGCCAAAAATATTAATATTTTTCATAAAATGGAGAATTTCTAAAAAATCATTTAGAAATATTTTTGGATCAATGCCTAAATCAGATATACTTCTGAATTTTAATAGAGCCTGTTCTTCTTTCCCTTGAAAAACTAATTTCATTAATTCAATCAAATGAGATTTATCAAAATACCCGAATATTTTTTGTGCCGACTCCAAATTTAGTTCCTTTTTTTCAATTTTTTGTGTAATTAAAGCTCTATCTAAAAGTGATAAACCATCTCTAACTGAGCCCTCGGAAATTTTTACAATCAATTTCAACGCATTTTCTGAAATTTTTCCATTTTCTAAAAGAGATATTTTCGTCAAAAAACCTAAAAGTAAATCTGATTTTACTCTGGTTAAATCAAATCTTTGACATCGAGAAACCACAGTAATGGGTATTTTTCTTATTTCCGTCGTTGCAAAAATAAATTTTAAATATGACGGAGGTTCTTCTAACGTTTTCAGCAAACCGTTAAATGCTTGTTTTGACAGCATATGAACCTCGTCGATAATAAATATTTTGAACTTTGCTACACTAGGTCCATATTTAGAAAATTCTATTAAGTCTCTTACATCATCAATACCTGTTTTAGACGCTGCATCCATTTCTAAAACATCCATATGGTTTGAATTTGAAATAGCGCTGCAATGCCCACACATTTCATTTTGACACAAATCTTCTACTCCATTATCGCAATTTAGTGCTTTTGCAACTATCCTAGCCGTCGTTGTTTTGCCAACACCTCTAATACCTGAAAATAGGTAAGCGTTAGGCACTTTATCCATTTTTATGGAATTTATAATTGTTTCGGCCACAATATCTTGACCGATTAAGTCGGAAAAAGTTTTTGGCCTATATTTTAAAGCCAGTACTTTTTTTTTGTTGTTGTGCATTTTATCAGGAGACTAAACAGCAACCTGGAATGTTTCTGTTTCGGCTGC
>Ga0187833_10006894_pt1 | contig 10398 bp, 9 predicted proteins | sample ETNtaG_37_FD_167968 | JGI IMG/M metagenome (GOLD analysis project Ga0187833, IMG submission 167968) | Marine microbial and viral communities from oxygen minimum zone, Eastern Pacific Ocean - ETNP2014_SV_400_PacBio MetaG (Illumina Assembly) | ecosystem: Environmental > Aquatic > Marine > Hypoxic... | reverse complement strand
GCCGCATCACGCAACAAGGCGGTCGCCACCGTGCGCTCCGCCATCGCCCTCACCGCCGACCAGCGGGAACGACTCGCCGCCGCCATCAGGACCTCGACCGGCAAGGACGTCGAGATCCGCGTGGTCGAGGACCCCAGCGTTCTGGGCGGGGTTGTCACCGAGATCGGCGACGACATCATCGACGGCAGCGTCCGACGCCGCCTGAACCAGCTCCGCGAGAGCTTCCGGTAGTACGCGAGCCATCCGAGACGAGAGAGAACCATGGCTGAACTGACGATCAACACGGCGGACATTGCGGCCGCGATCCAGAAGAACCTCGAGGGTTTCGAGCCCAGCCTCGAACAGACCCAGGTGGGTCGTGTGCTCGAGGTTGGTGACGGCATCGCCCGGGTGTCGGGCCTGCCCGACGCTGCGGTCAACGAACTGCTCCAGTTCGAGAGCGGCACGATGGGCCTGGCCCTGAACCTGGACGAGGACTCCATCGGTGCAGTCGTCCTGGGCGAGGTCGACGACATCGAAGAGGGGCAGACCGTCCGGGCGACCGGTGACATCCTCTCACTCCCCGTGGGCGATGGCCTCCTGGGACGCGTCGTGAACGCACTCGGCGAGCCCATCGACGGCAAGGGCCCGCTCACCAACACGGTGCAGCGACGCATGGAGATCCAGGCACCCGGGATCATGGGCCGCAAGCCCGTGCACGAGCCGATGCAGACCGGCATCAAGTCGATCGACTCGCTCATCCCGATCGGCCGTGGCCAGCGCGAGTTGATCATCGGCGACCGCAAGACCGGCAAGACGACGATCGCCATCGACACGATCATCAACCAGGCCGGCCAGGGCGTGAACTGCGTCTACGTCGCCATCGGCCAGAAGGCCTCGACGGTCGCCCAGAACGTGGCCGTGCTCGAGTCCCACGGGGCCATGGAGTACACGGTCGTGGTCGTCGCCCCGGCGTCCGAGCCGGCGCCGTTCAAGTACCTCGCCCCGTATGCCGGCTGCGCCATGGGTCAGCACTGGATGGACAACGGGGGCCACGCCCTCGCCGTCTACGACGACCTCTCGAAGCAGGCCGAGGCCTACCGCCAGATGTCGCTGCTGCTGCGTCGCCCGCCGGGCCGCGAGGCCTACCCGGGCGACGTCTTCTACCTGCACAGTCGCCTGCTGGAGCGTGCCGCCAAGCTCAGCGACGACCTCGGCGCCGGCTCGATGACCGCCCTGCCGGTCATCGAGACCAAGGCCGGCGACGTGGCGGCGTTCATCCCGACAAACGTGATCTCGATCACCGACGGCCAGATCTTCCTCCAGGACGACCTGTTCAAGTCGGGCGTGCGTCCCGCAGTCGACGTCGGCATCTCGGTGTCACGCGTCGGCTCGGCCGCCCAGGTCAAGGCCATGAAGACGGCCGTGGGTACGCTCAAGTCAGACCTCCAGCAGTTCCGCGAACTCGAGTCGTTCGCCGCCTTCGGCTCCGACCTGGACGCCCTCTCCCAGGCGCAACTGGACCGTGGCTACCGCCTCACCGAACTCCTCAAGCAGGGCCTCAACTCGCCACTCGTGGTCGAGGAACAGGTCGTGTCGATCTGGGCAGGCACCCGTGGCCACCTCGACGGTGTCACCATCGCCGACGTGCGGCGCTACGAGGCCGAGTTGCTCGACTGGTTCCGGACCCGCCACAGCGAGGTCCTGGCCGACATCCGCGACACCGGCAGGATCGGCGACGAAGAAGCCTTCGACGCCGCGATCGCCGCCTTCACCGAGCAGTTCGCCGGCTCGGCTGCTGATGACGACGCCCCCGACGCCGAGGGGACCGACACCGATTCCGTTCTCGTCGATGCCGACACGACGCTTCCCGAAGAGGACATCTCGGCTGCCGCCGAGTGATTCACGTGTCCCGCCCGACCTGCGTCCACGGTTCCGCCCCGCCGGCGGCCCGGCGCGCCCCCGTGAAGGGAGCGTGCGTTGGCCGGAGGTAAGGAACGGGTCCTGCGGCGCCGCATCGGCAGCGTCCAGAACACCAAGAAGATCACCCGGGCCATGGAACTGATCGCCGCCACCCGCGTGGTGAAGGCGCAGCAGCGGGCCCGTGCCGCCCGCCCCTATGCCGAGCAGATCACCGCCGTCATCGAGAACCTCGCCGCCGGCGGTGCCGAGGTCGACCATCCGCTGCTCCGCAGGGCCGAGAAGGTCGAGCGGGTCGGCGTGATCGTCATCTCGTCCGACCGGGGCCTCGCCGGCCCGTACAACTCATCGGTCATCAAGGCCGCCGAACGTCAGGTCCAGAACGCCAGGTCGGAGGGCGCCGACTACTCGCTGATCGTCATCGGCAAGAAGGCCCGCGACTACTTCGCCTTCCGGAAGTACGCCATCGACTCGTTCACCATGGGCATCAGCGACAACCCGACCTACGAGGACGCCCGCCGCATCGCCGACGAGGTGTCAGCGATGTTCAGCGAGGGCCGTATCGACCGGGTCGAACTCGCCTATACGGAGTTCGTGAGCCTCGGCAGCCAGAAGGTCGCCACCCGGCGCTTCCTGCCGCTCGAGAGCACCGAGACCATCGCCACCGAGGGCAGCGGCGACACCGACCTCAGCGGGGCCTTCGAGTTCGAGCCGTCGCCCGAGGCGGTGCTCGAGTCCCTGCTGCCCCGATACGTCGAGGCCCGCCTGTTCGGTGCCCTGCTCGACTCGGCCGCCTCCGAACACGCCAGCCGTCAGCGGGCCATGAAGGCCGCCACCGACAACGCCGAGGAGCTCATAACCAAGCTCTCCCGAGAGATGAACCAGGCCCGCCAGGACGCCATCACCACCGAGATCATGGAGATCGTCAGTGGTGCCGAGGCGCTGGGCAGCGACAACGAGTCTGAAGAACCCGCCCCCGTGGGCGCCGAGCACTGATCCCCTGATCGAAAGCAACCAGGAGCAACCATGACGACCGCCACCGACCTCCGAGACGGCCACATCGTCGGCATCGCCGGCCCGGTCATCGACGCCGAGTTCCCCCAGGGCGAACTCCCCGAGATCAACACGGCCCTCGAGTTCGACGTCACCGTCGACGGCAACAACGTGACGATCGTGGCCGAGGTGGCCCAGCAGATCGGCTCCCACCGTGTGCGGGCCATCGCCATGAAGCCGACCGACGGCCTCACCAGGGGCACCGTCGTGCGCAACACCGGCAGCGGCATCACCGTGCCGGTGGGCGACGCCACGCTCGGCCACGTGTTCAACGTGATCGGCCAGGGCCTCGACGACCCGACCGCCGGCGTCGGCGCCGACCGGTGGGAGATACACCGCAGCGCCCCCTCGTTCGACTCGCTCGAGCCCAAGGCCCAGATGTTCGAGACCGGTGTGAAGGTCATCGACCTGCTCACCCCGTACCTGCAGGGCGGCAAGATCGGCCTGTTCGGCGGCGCCGGTGTCGGCAAGACGGTGCTCATCACCGAGATGATCAACCGCGTGGCCACCAACCACGGTGGCGTGTCCGTGTTCGCCGGAGTCGGCGAGCGCACCCGTGAGGGCACCGACCTCCTGCTCGAGATGGACGAGTCGGGCGTGCTCGAGAAGGCCGCCCTCGTGTTCGGCCAGATGGACGAGCCACCGGGGGTCCGCCTGCGGGTGGCCCTTTCGGCGCTGACCATGGCCGAGTACTTCCGCGACGAGCAGGGCCAGGACGTGCTCCTGTTCATCGACAACATCTTCCGGTTCGTGCAGGCCGGCTCCGAGGTGTCGACCCTGCTGGGCCGCATGCCGTCGGCCGTGGGCTACCAGCCGACGCTGGCCGACGAGATGGGCCAGCTCCAGGAGCGGATAACCACCACCCGGGGCCGCTCGATCACGTCGATGCAGGCCGTGTACGTGCCCGCCGACGACTACACCGACCCGGCGCCGTTCACGTCGTTCACCCACTTCGACGGCACCACCGAGTTGAGCCGCGACATCGCCGCCCTGGGCATCTACCCGGCAGTCGATCCGCTGGCCTCGACCTCGACGATCCTCACGCCCGAGGTCGTCGGCGAACGCCACTACGAGACGGCCCGCCGTGTGCAGGAGATCCTCCAGCGCTACAAGGAACTCCAGGACATCATCGCCATCCTCGGCCTCGACGAACTGTCGGAAGAGGACAAGGTCACGGTGTCGCGTGCCCGCAAGGTCCAGCGCTTCCTGTCGCAGCCGATGAACGTGGCCGAGGTCTTCACCGGCCTGCCCGGCGTGACGGTGCCCGTCGAGGAGACGGTCGACTCGTTCGCCGCCCTCGTCGACGGCGAGCTCGACGACCTGCCCGAGCAGGCGTTCCTGAACGTCGGCGGCGCCGAGGACGTGCAGCGCAGGGCCCGCGAGCTCGAGGACTGAGCGACGCCATGACGTTCCAGATCGAGTTGGTCTCGCCGGAGGCCATCACCTACCAGGGTGAGGCCGACATGGTCATCGCCCGCACGGTGGGCGGTGGCGACATCGCCTTCCAGCCGGGCCACGTACCGTTCATCGGGGTTCTGTCCGTGTGGTCGGTCGACGTGGTGCGTCCCGACGGTGGCCGCGACACGTTCGCTGTGCACCGGGGGTTCGTGCAGGTGGCCGGGACGAAGATCAGCATCCTGTCGGACGTGTCCGAGGCCGCCGGTGACATCGACGTCGAGCGGGCCCGGGTGGCGAAGGCGGGCGCCGAGTCGGCCCTGTCGGCCGACAAGGACGACAGGGAGGCCGTAGGTGCACTGGCCAGGGCCGATGTCCGCCTGACCGTGGCCGGCGCCGAGGGCTGACCAACCCACTTCCCCCGGTAGCGGTTCCGGGGTGGCCGACGCACGCTCGCCGTGTTCGCACCTGCGCTGCTCGCACCTGTCTGTGGTTCAAGGGCGGCGGAGGAGCCCGACGGGGTCGGGATCACGTACTTCGTGGATGGCATCCCCGACTGTCCGATGGAGGGCCGCTATTCGATGTTCGCCACCCTTTCGTCCGACGCCGTCGGCGAGCCCACGCCGAAGGAGGCGTCTGTGAAGGCGCCGGCCTCCTTCCGGGAGGCGCATGGGGCGGGGTCTCGACGGATCCGGGACACAGCGAAATGCCGGCGGCCGGCGGCCGCGAGGTCGTGTCGGTCCTGGGTCGGGGCTCTCCGACGGCCGCAGTTGGGCCGTCATGCCCACGACCTGGTGCCCGGGCTTCGGCCTGAACGAACGCTGAGGCTCAGTAGTCGACGGCGGAGAAGTCCTGGAGCTTGTCGAGGCTGTGGTGTGCCTCGACGAAGCGGACCGTGCCGGACTTCGAGCGCATGACCAGCGACTGGGTGTGGGCCTGGCCGTTGGCGTAGTGGACGCCCTTCACGAGGTCGCCGTCGGTGATGCCCGTGGCGGCGAAGAAGCAGTTGTCGCCGGCCACCAGGTCGTCGGTCATGAGCACGGCGTCGAGGTCGTAGCCCAGGTCGGCGGCTGCAGCACGCTCGGCGTCGTTGCGGGGCCACAGGCGGCCGGTGAGCACGCCGCCCATGCACTTGAGCGCGGCGGCGGCGATCACGCCCTCGGGGGTGCCGCCGATGCCGAACAGGATGTCGGCGCCGGAATCGGGCCAGGCGACGGAGATGGCGCCGGCCACGTCACCGTCGGGGATGAGGCGGATGCGGGCACCGGCGTCGCGCACCTCGGCAATCAGGTCGTTGTGGCGGTCCCGGTCGAGGATGACGGCGGTGATGTCGCCCACCGACTTGCCCTTGGCCTCGGCCACACGCCGGAGGTTCTCGGTGTACGTCAGGTCGATGTCGATGGCGTCGGCGCACCCGGGGCCGACGGCGATCTTCTCCATGTAGACGCACGGACCGGGGTCGAACATGGTGCCCTGGTCGCTCACGGCGATGACCGCCAGGGCGTTGCCGCGGCCCAGGGCGGTCAGGGCGGTGCCGTCGATGGGGTCGACGGCGATGTCGGCGCCCGGTGGAGTGCCGTCGCCCACGTGCTCACCGTTGTAGAGCATCGGCGCCTCGTCCTTCTCGCCCTCGCCGATGATCACCGTGCCGTCCATGGGGATCGTGCGCAGCATCTGGCGCATGGCGTCGACGGCGGCGCCGTCGGCGCCCAGCTTGTCGCCGCGGCCCATCCAGCGGGAGGCGGCCAGGGCGGCGGATTCGGTCACCCGCACCAGGTCGAGGGCCAGGTTCCGGTCGGGGGCGTCGGGATTCGGGGAGTTGTCCACGGCCTAGGACGTTACCCCCGCCGGGCAGGGTCGGGACGACCCCGCCGGTGCCCACGTCGACGAGGGTGGGAGCGGGCCGTCGGGATGTCAGGATGTCGCCCATGCCATGGTGCTTCCAGTGCGGAATCGAGTACGCCCCCAACGTCGACGACTGCCTCGAGTGCGGGGTGGCGTTGGTGGAGGAGGCACCGGTCGATGCCGGGACCGTGGGGGCACCCGACGAGGACCAGTTGGCCTACGAACTGCACGAGTGGGCAGGCGAGGCCCGGCGCATCCTCGACCAGCTGCTGACCGACGACGGCATCGCCCACGCATGGCAGGGTGCAACCCTGGTCGTGCGGGCGGCCGACGAGGGTGTGGTCGACGAACTCCTCACGGTCGCCGAGTCGACCGGCGGGCCGGCCCTCGACCCCGACGCCGAGAAGCTGGCCTACGAGATGACCGACTGGGCCGACGCCGAGCAGACCGCCTTCTCCGATCTCCTTGCAAGGCTCGGGATCGCCCACGAGTTCGACGAGGTCGGCGACCTGGTCGTGCTTGCGAGCGACGAGGACGCCGTCGAGACAGCCATCGACGCCTTCGAATCTGGTTCCGACGACCGGCCGGAACTGGACGGCCTTGACGGCAACCGCATGATGACCCAGGTCTTCGTGGCCTGCGACCGGCTCCGGAAGGACCCCCGCGACGATGCCGGGATTTCGAAGCTGGTCGAGTTGGCACCGGTGTTCAGCGGGCACCGGCCGCCCTTCGGGATCGACCCGAAGCTCTGGGACGCCCTCGGCGAACGTTCGGCCGGCCTGGTCGACCTCCTGGCTGCCGGCGACACGCCGGAGGACGAGTTGACCGCAGCAGCCACGACCCTGACCGAGGCACTCCGACGCCTGGTCTGAGTGCAGCCCTCCGCCTAGCGGAAGTCCTTGATGAAGTCGGTCTTGAACAGGACCAGCCGCACGGCCTGATGCGATGTGGGCCGACCGCTGGCGTCGACCTCGATCCTCGATTGCCGGTCGGACTTGGTCTGGACGATCCGTCGGACCTTGAGGCCGGAGTCGGTGAACAGGGTCCTCACCTCGTCGCGGTGGCTGCCCTCGCCCGAGCAGGTGATCCGGTAGCGCTGCGAGGACAGCGTGGCGATGCGCCGCTCGAGCAACGGCAGGGCCAGGAGCACTGAGAACGCAACGGCGGTGGTGGCCGTGGCGACGGCGTACTCGCCGATTCCGATGGCGACCCCCACGGCAGCCGCCATCCAGATCGTGGCGGCGGTGGTTATGCCGACGATGCTGCCCCGCTCCTTGAGGATCACGCCACCGCCGAGGAAGCCCACGCCGGTGACGATCTGGGCGGCCACCCGGCCCGGGTCGGCGTCGCCGGCGATCTCGATCGAGGTGAGGGTGAACAGCGTCGAGGCGAGCGTGATGAGGATGATCGTGCGGATGCCCGCCGCCTTCTCGCGAAGCTCACGTTCGAAGCCGATGGCGCCGCCCAGCGCCACCGCCAGGAGCATCTTGACCAGTTCCTCTTCCATCCGACGAGCGTAGGCCGCGGTCCGGCGTGGCGGGGGGCCGGCTACATGCTCAGACCACGCCCTCCCAGAGGGAGACCTCGTCGTCGGCGGGACGGTTGGCGACGCTGCAGGTGTCGTCGAAGAGCATGGTGGGTCGGGTCTCTGCGTCGTACCGGGGCCAGTCGGGCAGGCCCTCGTGGTTCGGGTCGCCGTCCCGGACGAAGCCGACCCAGGCGGCGTGCGTCGCGGCGGCCAGCGGTCGGGGCGGGTCGTCCCCGATGAACCCTCGGGCCTGGGGGTTGTCGAGTTGGTCGAAGGCGAACGGCACCTCGATGAAGTGGTGGGCACCCCAGGCACCGTCGGCGACATCGGCCTGCCAGTCGAACCGGTACAGCCGGGTGTTCGGGTTGTGGGCCACCTGGGCGTCCGCCATGCGGATGGCGGGGACGATGAACATCCGGTCGCTCTCGATGGCTGCTGCGATCTCGTGGGGCTCTGCGTCGGGCCGGTTCGACCGGTAGACGTCGAGCACGGCGGAGCCGTCCCTTCCGGCCATTCCGAATACTGCATCGACGGTCATGGCCACGAGCTCTTCGTTGAAGATGTCCCTGAGGTCGACGATGAAGATCAGGGCCTCGTCCCTCGTGGTGCCGACCATCAGGTCGATGTCGGCGGCTGCCCCTGCGGCGATGGCGTCGATGGGACGCAGGGGTAGGGCGTCGGTGCCGTACGTGGGCTGGAACGCCATGGCGGATGCCGCCGCCTCGCCGAAGCGTGACGGGTCGCGGGTCGTCTGCAACTCGTCGCCCAACTTCACCTGGGCGTCGAGCAGGATGTCGTTCGGCACCCGCTGGAGTGCATCCAGGTCTCCCGGTGCCACCCCGAGGATGTCGAGCATGTGGCCGCCGATCATCGAGGCTGTCTCGGCGCCGAGGCCGTTGTGACCGGCGCCGCTCTGCGGGATGGCCCGCTGGAACAGTCCCCGGGCAGCCGGCATCGTCATCAGGGAGGTCGCGCTCATGCCTCCGGCGGACTCGCCGGCGATGGTCACCCGGGCCGGGTCGCCACCGAAGGCGGCGATGTTGTCCCGAACCCACTCGAGGGCGGCGACCTGGTCGAGGAGGCCGAGGTTGCCCGATTCGGACAGTTCGGCGAAGTGCTCGGCCAGGTGCCAGAACCCCTGCACGCCGAGGCGGTAGTTGATGGTGACGCAGACGATGCCGTCACGTGCGAAGGCGGCACCGTTGTAGACGTCGTCGACGCCGCTGCCGGCATAGAAGGCGCCGCCGTGGATCCAGACCAGGACCGGTAGCCCGGCGGCACCGGGATCGGGTGTCCAGACGTTGAGGTTCAGGCAGTCGTCGCCGGCCGGGCTCTGCGGTGTGCCCAACTCGCCGAAGATCCCCGGCATCGCCTGCTGGATGGCGGTGAGGCCGTAGTCGGAGGCGGCGCGCACGCCGTCCCACGCCGCCGGAGGGACTGGGGGTCGCAACCGCAGGTCGCCGACCGGGGCCGCCGCGTAGGGGATCCCCTTGAAGGCGTGCACACCCTGCTCGACGGTTCCCCGGAGTCGTCCGGATGTGATGGTGACTTCTGCGGCCATGGGCGGCCTCCTCGTTCACATGGTTGGTGTGCCGTGGATCCTCCCAGACCACCGCCTCGGATGCCGAATTGCCGTTGGCGTGCCGGCACGCGGTGTGGAATGGTGACGCCTCCGACCACGAACAGGGGGCAGGGAATGCGCTTCTACCAGTTGATGGAGTTCCGGTCCACGGCCGACGATGCGGTGGCCGACGTCCACCGCTTCAGGGACCTCATGGGCGACGAGACGACCGCCCGGCGGGCCACCGTCTGCGTCGACCGCGACGATCCCGGCCTCATCGTGCAGATCGTCGAGTTCGACTCCTATGAGGAGGCGATGGCCAACAGTGAGCACGAGACCACCCAGGACGAGGCGGCCAAGGTCGAGGAGTCCAGCGGTGGGGTCGCCTTCCGGAACCTCGACGTGGTCGAGGTCGTCGACATCTGATTCAGGCCGCGGCTTCCATCGGACGGGAGCGCTGGGCCCGCCAGAGGCTTCGGTAGTTCGACCACTCGAGGTCGCCCACGTAGCCGTCGTCGACGAGGGCGGCGTGGAGGCGGGGCAGGTTCCACATCGGCACGGTCATGTCGACGTGGTGGGCCAGGTGGTAGCCGACGTTGCAGGGCACGATCAGGGACCGGGCCAGCAGGGTCTGGCGCACGTGGCGGCTGGCGCGGCGCCGGTCGTCGGACCGGGTCATGCCGCCGTGTTCGGCAATCGCCCGCAGCCGGTTGAGCACCTGGTACACGAACGCCCACGGCAGCACCCAAAGCAGCAGGTACAGCCACGGGTGGCCGGCCAGGGCGAAGGCGCCGGCGATGAGCACCTGTCCGAGCAGGAAGCGGTAGGTGAGGCGCCGGTGGCGGACCTCGCCCAGGCGTTGGAACCGGGGCCGCACGATCCGCAACGCCGACACGCCGGTGGCGTCGCGGGTGATCTTGCGGCGCATCGACGCCCGGGTGATCGGATAGAGGCTGTAGAGGAGGAAGTCGGGCTCCTTCGGGCCGAACTCGTCCCGGTGGTGGTTGACGTGGCCGAGCCGGTAGCCGTGGCTGCCCGTGCCGAAGGTCAGCCAGCCGATCACCGTGATGCCGACGGCGTCGTTGACGCGGCGGTTGGGGAACAGCACCCGGTGGGC
>Ga0187833_10006887_pt1 | contig 10405 bp, 12 predicted proteins | sample ETNtaG_37_FD_167968 | JGI IMG/M metagenome (GOLD analysis project Ga0187833, IMG submission 167968) | Marine microbial and viral communities from oxygen minimum zone, Eastern Pacific Ocean - ETNP2014_SV_400_PacBio MetaG (Illumina Assembly) | ecosystem: Environmental > Aquatic > Marine > Hypoxic... | reverse complement strand
CCAGTACTAATAGCTCAATTGGCTTGATTTATGCACTGAAAAGAATTTTTGTATAATTAAATTAGTTAGATAATTGATATTATTTTTTAAAACAATCCCTTACGAGGATACCGCTTTGTTTCATTTTCTTTTTAACTTCTGATGGTGTTGTTTCTGTAAAATGGAACAAGCTTGCGGCAGCAACAGCTGAAGCTCCTCCATCTTTAACAGCTGATATCATATCTTTATAACTACCAGCCCCACCAGATGCGACTATAGGTATATTTACAGATTCTGAAATTGTTTTTATTAATTTAATATCATACCCTTTACGTGTTCCATCTAGATTCATAGAAGTTAAAAGTATTTCTCCGCACCCGAGTTGCTCAAGCTGTTTAGCCCACTCAACCGGATTTTTGTTGGTATTTTGTTTACCAGAATTGCTATAACAATAATACTTTCCATCAGATTCTTTTTTTACATCTATACTTGCAACAATACACTGAGATCCAAAAACACCAGAGGCCTCTTTAATTATATTTGGATTGGTATAAGAGTAAGAATTTATTGAAATTTTATCTGCACCAGAATGTAACAAATACTCTATTTGAGATAATTTTTTTATGCCACCACCTATAGTAAAAGGAACAGAACACTCAATTGCAAAATTTTTAATTGATTCTTCATCCGGTTCCCTATTTTCATTAGTAGCAGTAATATCAAATAAAAATAATTCATCTACATCTCTTGAATTATAAATTTTTATTGCAGGTATAACTGACCCAACTCTTCTCCAGCTATTAAATTCCACACCTTTTACTAAACCAAAATCTTTCCATAATAATGTAGGTATTATTCTTGTTTTCAGCATTTATAATCAATTAATCAAATTAGATTTAATTACCTTAATTCTATTATTACCTCTATCAGCAATATAAATTTTTTTATTCTTTATTTTTAAACCAAAAGGATGATTTAATCCGATTGGACTATTGCTTTTTATCGAGAAACCATTTTTATTCCAAATCATAGAATTGCTTTTAATTGTATTTTCTCCAATCCAACTTATTGCTTTACCAGACAAGTTCATTTTTATTATTCGATGATTTCCATGATCAGTTATATAAAAATTATCTTTAACAAATTCTAAATCAATAAGATTATCAAACGCCCCTAGTTCAGACCCTTTTGCCGAAAGACCATCTTTGGACCAATTATTGTTAAACGAATCATCTTTTCTTTTTCCTATCCACCCCATATATTTACCATTACTGCTAAACTTTACCACTCTATGATTTTCTGAGTCAGCAACATATAGATTATGATCTGGACCAACGCGGATAGCATGAGGACCACTAAGGTAACTTGAGGTGTTTTTTTTATCTTTAATATTAAAATTATAATTATTGTTTTTTACTTCGCTATTATTATATTTACCCAACCACCCTGTAATTTTATTATTGCTATCATATCTCAAAATTTTATTAGCTCTCCATTCAGATACGTATAAAAAACCATCTTTGCCAGAATGAGATACAGTTGGTCCATCTAATCCTTTTCCATTGTTGCTATCAGAGCCAATCCTGGTAATAACTTTACCAGAAGGAGATATTTTAGTAACTCGACCAGCACATTTTCCCCAACCAAGACCTAATTCTGTTATGTACATATTTTCCATTTTATCAAACTCTACGTCGTGAGGTTGGAGCAAACTTCCTTTTAGCGGAAAAGTTGATCCGCTATCATCTATTTTAATTAAATTATTTTCTATTACATCAAGAATTTCAACATGATCAAATCTTGCAGATATCTTATATATCAAACCTTTATCGAAGCTCGGAATATAAATATTTTTTGATTTGTCAACATTTACCCCAAAAGCTTTTCCAAATCCTTTTATTATAATTATTTCAGTATTTTTATTTGGAGAAATTTTTTTTATCTCAAGATGTTGTGTTTTTTTAATATTCATAATTTTTTTAACAATTGGATAAAGACTAGTTTACACGCAACATTAACTTAAATTACAAGAAAACCATTACTTTTTCTTGATATAGCAAGTTAATTTAACTTAATACATTATAGAGTAAAATTACACATTTTTTTAAATTAATCCTTTACTGATCAATAATTGAACGCTATTGTGTTCAAAATTTGAACATTATGGAAAATGATCAAGACCATTTTAATGTATTAAGAAAAATTCAAAAAAGACCAAAATCTTCCCAAAGGGAATTAGCGGAAGAGTTAGGTTTTAGTTTGGGTAAGCTTAATTATTGTTTAAAAGCGCTAAGGTCAAAGGGTCTTATAAAAATTGAAAATTTTAAAAAGAATCCCAACAAAATTAACTATATTTATGTGTTAACACCCAAGGGAATAATTGCAAAAAGTAAACTTACCATAAATTTTATGAAGAGAAAAATGGAAGAATATAAAGAATTAAAAAAAGAAATGGATCAATAAATAATGTGGATAGTTGCAAAATATAAACCAAAAGAATTAGAAATACTAAAAAAAACATTTTGTGAAATTTTAGGAGACAAGCCTGAATTTTATATTCCAAAGATCAAACAAGAATATTATAAAAATAACAAATTAAAAACTTTCAAAAAAAATATTTTAACTAATTATATAATTTGTAAGCATGATAAATTTAGAGATTTGAATTTACTTAACAAGTTAAATAATTCAAGAGGATTAATCTATCTATTAAAAAACTCTTCTTTAAATCAAAAAAATTTAGAAAATTTTGTAAATTTTTGTAGATCTCATGAAGACTCTTTTGGTTTTTTAACCCAAACTTTTTTTAATATTGCTAAAAAAACTAAAGCCAAATTTATTACCGGCCCTTTTACGCAAATGATATTTAATATTATTCATAACGAAGAAAAAAAATTAAAAGTTTTATTAAATAATGTAAACGTAACTATCTCCAAAGAAAAAAATAATTTACTGTATAGTTACATTTAGTTGAATAAAAATTAATGTTTAATTTGTTCCAAATCGTATTTTGGCAAAGTGCGGAGCATTGCTTAAATTAAATGATACCATACGGTAAACATCATATTGATTATGAAGATATAAAATCTGTTATAAAGGTTTTGAAAAGTGACAATCTTACACAGGGTCCCCTAATTAAAACTTTTGAAAATGCAATTTCGAAATATGTAGGTGTTAGATACGCGGTTGCAGTTACTAGTTGTACTGCGGGATTGCATTTAGCAGCAATGGTTTCAAAAATGCAAAAGGGAAAAACATTGCTTACCTCCCCAATTACTTTTGTTTCTACTGCTAACTCATCAATATTTTGTGGCGCTAAAACTATTTTTGCAGACGTGGACAATAATATAAATATATCAGTTAAGGATGTTGATCTAATTTGTTCAAAAAAAAAAATCAATGCTATAGCGCCTGTTCATTTTGGTGGTCTGCCGTGTGATATGAAGAGATTAAAAAAAATTGCAGATAAATATAAAGCTATTATTTATGAAGATGCGGCTCACGCATTTGGAGCAACTTTTCCCGATGGTTCCAAAGTAGGTTCATGCAAGTATTCGGATATGACAGTTTTTTCTTTTCATCCAGTTAAATCAATTGCTATGGGAGAAGGAGGAATAATAACAACAAATAATATAAAAATTTATCAAAAGCTTCTACTTTTAAGAAATAATGGTATTGAGAAAAATAAAAATAAATTTAAAGAAAAAAAATTTGATAATCCTTGGTATTATGAAATGCAAGAATTGGGTTATCATTATAGAATTACTGATATCCAATGTGCATTAGGCTTATCTCAACTAAAAAAAATTAATAAATTTTTGGCTAAAAGAAAAAATATAGCAAAAAGGTATGATTTTGAATTAAAAGATTTAAGAAATTGTGAGATTATTCATAAGAATCTGAGAGGTCATAGCAGTAATCATTTATACATTTTAAAAGTAAATTTTAGAAAACTAGGTATATCTAGAACTGAATTAATGAAGCTCTTTAGAAAAAAAGAAATCGGTACTCAGGTTCATTATATTCCAGTTACCTCACAACCATACTTTAAAAACAAAGGTTATAATAAAAATAATTTACCAAATTCATACAGTTATTATGAAGGAGCGCTTTCAATACCGTTATACTACGATCTAACTAGCAAACAACAAAATCACGTAATTAATCATATTAAAAAAATAATTGGATAAAAATGAGAGAAAATATAGTAGCTATAATTCCTGCTAGAGGTGGAAGCAAAAGAATTAAAGGTAAAAATTTTAAAAGAATAAATGGTTCGTCTGCGATTTCCAATACAATAAAAAAATTACAAAAAAGTAAAATTTTTAATAAAATTTTGGTTTCCTCAGATAGTAATAAAATAATAAAAATTTCAAAAAAAGCTGGGGCAGAAGTTCCATTTAAAAGACCCAAAAAGCTGTCGGGTGATTATATTTCATCGTTCGATGTAATTTCACATTGCGTTAAGTACTTAAATAGTAAAAATTATAAATTTAATTATGCGTGTTGCATATACCCTGTAAATCCATTTTTAAAAATTTCTGACTTAAAAAAAGGTCTTAATAAAGTTAAAAAGAAAAAAAATGGTTTTATATTTTCTGCAGTTGAATATGAGTTTCCATTTTTCCGATCATTTTTTTTTAAAAAAAAAAAAATTCAAATGATATTTAATAAAAACTTAAAAAAAAGATCTCAAGATTTGAAACGTATAATGTGCGACGCAGGGCAATTTTATTGGGGAAATAAAAATTCATGGTTAAAAGAAAAAGCCTTTTTTTCAAAAAACTCTGATATCATATTAATTCCAAAATGGAGATATCATGATATTGATACACATGAAGATTGGAAAAAAGCTGAAAAAGTACTGAAAATTTTCAAATAAATTTAGCAAATGAAACTTTGTAGCAATTGTCTTATTCCATCCACTAGACCTGACCAATCTTTTAACGATAAAAATGTTTGTAACGCATGTTTGTCTTTTAAAGAAAAAGACGAAATTAATTGGGATAAAAAAATTCAAGAATTAAAAACGATTATAAAAGAAAATAAAACTGATGATAAAAAATGGAATTGCGTAATACCATCAAGTGGAGGTAAAGATAGCACCTATCAAGCAATTAGAGCAAAAGAATTAGGTTTAAATCCAGTGTTAGTGACAGCTACTACTTGTGATTTATCGGTTTTAGGTAAAAAAAATATTGAAAATTTGAAATCCCTAGGTTTTGATACAATTGAAATCAACCCAAACCCAAAAGTAAGAGCAAAGCTAAACAAATTGTGCTTACAAGAAATTGGTGACATTTCTTGGCCGGAACATGTTTCTATTTTTACTGCACCGATAAGATTTGCGTTAAATTATAAAATACCAATTATTTTGTGGGGTGAAAATCCACAATTTGAATATGGTGGGCCTAAAAGCAAAACTTACTCTCATATATTAGATCGTGCATGGCTTGAAGAATTTGGTGGTTTATTAGGATTGAGAGTAACTGATTTATTAGAAAATTATAACTTTAATGAATCAGAATTATATCCATATAAATATCCAACTAATGAAGAATTGAATCATTTTAAAGTAACTGGTTTGTTTTTAGGCCATTACGAACGCTGGGATAATTTGAAAAATGCAAAAATTGCACAGCAAAATGGATTTTCAGGTTTTGGAAAACCGATTGAAAATGGCTATTTTGACTTCGAAAAATTAGATAATTATCAACATGGAATTCATGATTATTTTAAATATCTTAAATATGGTTTTGGAAGAGCAACAGACCAACTAAGTCTACTGTTAAGAAGAAAATTGATTTCAAGAAAAGAAGCTATAGAACTAGTAAATAAATACGAAGGTAAATTTCCAAGCAGCTATCTTGGCAAGCCTCTCAAAGAAATTTTAGGAAAAATTAATTTATCTTTAGAAGATTTTGTTAAGATATGTGATAAATTTACAAATAAAAAAATCTTTAAATGCAATCAAGGTGGTAAATTAATCAAAGACTCTGAGGGAAATTTAATTAAACTTAATTTTAAAAATTAAAATGACAGTAGCAATCATAAATTATGGAATGGGCAACACTTTTTCTGTTAAACAAACAATAGAAAAAATGGGATATAAAGTATTTATCTCAAATAACCCAGATGAACTAAAAAAAGCAAATAAAATTATACTTCCAGGCGTAGGTTCATTCAAAAAAGCAATGGATAATTTAAATAGTGGTGGATGGACCGAAGCATTAACAAAACTAATTATTCAAGACAAAATACCCATGTTAGGAATTTGCTTGGGAATGCAGCTATTAGCTAAATCAAGTAACGAAGTAAGCAAAACGAAAGGATTATCGTTTATAGACGGCAATGTAATTAGATTAGATGAAATGGGATGCAAAAATAGACTACCGCATGTTGGTTGGAATGATGTAAAAATAAAAAAAAGTCCAATAGTCGATGGAATTGAACAAAATTCAGATTTTTATTTTGTTCACTCGTATGCTTATAAATCTCTAGACGAAGAATTAATCATTGGGACAACAAATTATGATATTGAAATAATATCTATTATCAAAAAGCGAAATATTGTTGGGGCACAATTTCATCCAGAAAAAAGTTCATCTTCGGGGAAAAAATTATTAAAAAATTTTTTGGAAATTTCTTAAAAACAAATGTTTAATAATTATAAAGAAAAAAATTATCTTCTTAATTTTTTAACTAGTTTTGAAATTTTATCATCATCAATGTATATTTCAGACATTATTTTAGAAGTTTGTTCCGGAGCATATCTAAAAGCTACTCTCAAAATATTCATCCAATTTGTGTTATTTTTTCTTCTTATACTTTCAATTTTATTTATTATTTTAGTGTAATGCTTATATTTTTTAAAATTTTTTTTCATAATTCTATATAATCTTTATGACAAGACAAATTAAAGTAGCATATTTACTTGATAAATCCAATATTTGGATTAAAGAATATTTATTAAAATCTAACTTATTAAAAAGAAATACAACAAAATATAAATCAAAAATTTTTTTAAATGCTAATAAAATTCGTAATTTCGATATAGTTTTTATTTTAAGCTATACAAAAATATTAAAAAATTCTTTTTTAAAGAAAAATAAATTGAATCTTATCATTCATGCCAGCGATTTGCCAAAAAATAAAGGTTTTGCACCAATGCAATGGCAAATCTTAAAAAATAAAAATAAAATTATTTTTTCTATGTTTAAGGCGAATAGCAAAGTTGATAATGGTGATATTTTCAAAAAAAAATCTATAATACTTAATGGAACAGAACTGTATGATGAATTAAGAGAAAAACAAGCTTTCTGCACATTTAGTTTAATAAAGTATTTTTTAAAAAAATATCCGAAAGTAAAATTTTCTAGACAATTTGGAAAAAGTTCTTTCAACAGAAAAAGAAATAAAAATGATAGCAAAATTAATATTAATTTATCAATTAAAAAAATATTTAATAAATTGAGAATAGCTAATAACAAAGAATGGCCTAGCTTTTTTTATTATAAAAACAAGAAATTTATTATCAAGATATATAAAACTAAAAAATGAACAAAATAAAAAATAAAATTCTAAGAAATTTAATAAAAAAAAATGCTCCACTGTTAATTGCAGAAATTTCTGCTAATCATAATGGTTCATTATCTAGGGCAAAAAAATTAATTGATTGTGCTAAAAAAAATGGAGCAGATATAGTTAAATTACAAACATATACTCCACAGACAATGACAATAAAAAGTAATAGATATGATTTTAAGATTAAAAAAGGGTTATGGAAAGGAAAGACTTTATGGGATTTATATTCAAAAGCACAAACTCCATTTGAATGGCAAAAAGTTTTATTTAAATATGCAAAAAAAAGAAAAATACCTTGCTTTAGCACTCCTTTTGATGAGACAGCAGTTAAACTATTAGAAAAAATAAATTGTCCTTTTTATAAAATTTCTTCATTTGAAATGACTGATATTCCTTTGATAAAAGAAATTGCAAAAACTAAAAAGCCATTAATAATCTCTACTGGTTTAGCGTCCCTAAAAGAAATTGAATATTCAATAAAAAGTGCTAAAAGGTATGGAATAAAGGATATTATTGTACTTTACTGTGTTAGTTCATATCCAGCAAAACTAGAGGATTTTAACTTAAATAATATTACTATTTTAAAAAAATTTTTTAATTGTGTGGTGGGACTCTCTGATCATTCAATTGATAACAAAGTAGCAGAAGCATCTATAGCAATGGGAGCTGTGCTAATTGAAAAACATATTGCACTAGATAATCAAAAAGTTGGTTTTGATATTAAATTTTCTTTAAAAGGTAAACAGATCAAAAGATTTAAAGAAGATATTGTAAAAATATATAATTTAATGGGACGCAATTATTTTTATAGATCCAAAAAAGAAAATGTAAATATTAAATTTAGGAGATCTATTTATGTTGTAAAAAAAGTTAAAAGAGGAGAAAAATTTAATAACTCAAACATCAAAAGAATTAGACCTGGTTATGGATTGGAACCAAAATATTATGAAAAACTTATCGGAAAAGCATCTAAAAAAAACATTAATCCAGGAACACCATTTAAAATAAATTTTATATAATGTATAATGAAAACTTAATCAAATCTCATGTTTAATAATAAAAATATTCTAATCACAGGTGGCACAGGTTCTTTTGGAAATTTATTTGTAGAAACTGTTTTAAAAAAATTTAAGCCAAAAAAACTTATTATTTTCTCACGAGATGAACTTAAACAATCAGTAATGAATCAAAAGTTTCCAAAAGAAAAATATAAATGTATTCGATATTTTATCGGCGATGTTAGAGATCAGACTAGATTGGAATTAGCTATGCAAGATGTGGATTATGTTGTGCATGCTGCTGCTCTAAAACAAGTAGTTGCAGCAGAATATAACCCCATGGAATGTGTTAAAACAAATATTGGTGGAGCCGAAAATGTTGTTAAAGCAGCTATGGAAACAAATGTATCAAAGGTCATAGCCCTTTCAACAGATAAAGCGTCGGATCCCATAAATCTTTATGGAGCTACAAAACTTACGTCGGATAAAATTTTTGTTTCATCCAATAATATTGTTGGTGAGAAACGTAAGACAAAATTTTCTGTGGTAAGATATGGCAATGTAGTTGGTTCTAGAGGATCAGTTGTTCCTGTATTTAAACATTTTATTGATAAAGGCAAAAATGAATTGCCAATTACAGATGAAAAAATGACAAGGTTTTGGATAACCTTAAAACAAGCTGTTGATTTTGTTTTGAAATCATTTGAGAGAATGCAAGGTGGAGAGATTTTTGTACCAAAAATACCTTCAATAAGAGTGGTAGATTTAGCAAGAGCGATGGCACCAAAATCAAAAATTAAAATTATTGGAATAAGACCTGGTGAAAAATTACACGAGAAAATGTGTTCAATACACGAAGTAAATTTGACACTGGAATTTAAAGATCATTATTTAATCCAACCCAGTATAAACTTTTATGATAAGGATGAAATTGACTATTCAAAAAATAATCTTAAAGAAGTTGGAAAATTAGTTCAAGAAGGTTTTGAATATAGGTCAGATAATAACAAACATTTTCTGAGCATAGAAGAAATAAAAAAATTAAATAAATAACTCCAAGTTTAATAGGCAAATGAATAAGAAAGGAAAAAAATACCTAATAACAGGTTTTTCTAAGTTAAATTATAAACCCGGATCTACCCTAATTTTTTCTAGCGAATACTTATTTCATTTATACAAAAAAAAAAAATTAAAGAAGTTCAATTATTTCTTTTTAAACAAAATTTCTTCTTATGAAAATTTTAATAATGAAAAAAGAAATCAATATTTAAATAAAAAGTTAAAAAGATATAGAAAAGAATTGAGTCTTCAACTTAACAAATACCACAAAACAAATTATTCAATAGAGTATTGGGGTCTTATAATAGACTACTTTTTAATTAAAGTTATAAATACTCTGCAAACAGAAATTACATTTATTAAAAATATTAAAAAAAATTATAAAAATATTTGGATTGATGATTTTTTTATTAGTAAATTTTTTTTTCAATCAGATGACTTACTGTCATATCTTAGTCACGATCAGGATTATCAAAAATTTGTAAGAACTTTAATAGCCAAAGAAATTGGGTGCAAAACAATAAAAAAAAATTTTTTAAATGCCACAAGTTCGATTGCCAAAAGTTTTTCTTTTTCTGATTCAATATCAAATTTTTTAAATTTTTTAATTAGATTTTATATAATTTTATTCAAACCAGTAGTAATTATGGAAGGATATTTTGGAAAAGAAAATAGTATAAAAATTTTTTTAAAAAGTTTAGGTCGAATAATTTTTTTGTCGAACAGATTTTTTTTTTACAAAAAGAAATACTTTTTCAAAATTAATACTAAAATAAGAAATAAAA
>Ga0187833_10006885_pt1 | contig 10409 bp, 9 predicted proteins | sample ETNtaG_37_FD_167968 | JGI IMG/M metagenome (GOLD analysis project Ga0187833, IMG submission 167968) | Marine microbial and viral communities from oxygen minimum zone, Eastern Pacific Ocean - ETNP2014_SV_400_PacBio MetaG (Illumina Assembly) | ecosystem: Environmental > Aquatic > Marine > Hypoxic... | reverse complement strand
TATTTGGCTAAAAGCAAGAGATACAATGGATGCGCAATTAGCCGTGCACCAAGCTGCACTTGCTTACGCGTCAGATTACCACTTTCTTAGCACATCGCTACAGCCACACGGCGTTGCAGTGACCGATAAGTCTCTTCGAATTGCAACCATTGATCATGCCATGTGGTTTCATCGCCCAATTAGCATGAATGAATGGATGTTATATGCAATGGAAAGTCCTTTTAGTGGTGGTTCTAGAGGCTTGGTTAGAGGTCAAATATTTAACCAAAGTGGTGAACTTATTGCCTCAACCATGCAAGAAGGGTTAATGAGAAAAGTAGATGAATAGGGAGATAGGCATGCGTTATAAGTTAGGTTCAGAAACACCTGATGTTCATAAAAGCGTATTTATTGCGCCGGGCGCCCACGTTATTGGTAATGTTGAACTGAAAAAAGGCGCTAGCGTCTGGTTCAATTCCGTAATACGCGGGGATATGGACAAGATAACAGTGGGTGAAAACACTAATGTACAAGACGGTAGTGTGCTTCATACAGACGCGGGTATTCCACTAACTCTTGGTATCGGTGTAACTGTTGGGCACAAAGTCATGCTTCACGGGTGTGAAATTGGCGATTATTCGCTGGTGGGTATCAATGCTGTTGTGCTGAACGGCGCTAAAATTGGCAAGTATTGTATTATTGGCGCGAACGCACTAATCACCGAAAACATGGAAATTCCCGATTACAGTTTAGTTGTTGGCTCACCCGGAAAAGTAATCAGAAGTTTCGATAGTAGCGTAGAGCCTAAACTACAAACGTCGGCGGCGCATTATGTTGAGAACGCTAAAAACTATCTAGCGTCACTAACGTTAATAAACGAGTAGTATCTTTTAACTTAACTTTCGCGTACCCCATAAAAAATGCCCAGAACAAACGTTCCGGGCCTAGGGGAATGGCTCATTGCTGAGCCGTGCGCTAACTTTTACTGGGAGAGTTATAACAAAATCTTCCAAACAGAATTTAATTATAGAATACAGCTGAATATTTTTTAAACAATTTTTGTGTGAATTTTATCTTACACACCTTAACTTAGGCTAATTGTAGTACTAAACCTATGCTTATCAAGTGACTACAATCTGGTCGGATGTGCTTCGCTCAACGGCTATTTCACTACCCGTTTGCTATCTACTTTTATTTAGCGCTTCTTACTTAGTGTTCTATATATACGATTTAGAATCTATAACCAATTTCCCATTCATGTTATTTATCTTGGGAACAGGTGGTTGTTCCTTTTTATTAACATTGTAGTATGTCGAAAGTTATCGTAACTATGGATTACGATATTAATATTATAAACACGCCTTACATCGCTAAGAGGATGGATTATGCAATCGCTATCTACTTTTATTCCCCCTGAACGCACCTTGATGGGACCTGGACCGTCCGACGTTAACCCTCGCATACTGAATGCTATGGCAAGGCCAACACTTGGTCATTTAGACCCGTTGTTTATTGAATTAATGGACCAGACCAAACAACTACTTCAATACGCTTTTAAAACCGAGAATGCGTTAACAATGCCAATTTCCGCACCTGGTTCGGCGGGAATGGAAGCGTGTTTTGTGAACCTTGTAGAGCCAGGCGATAAAGTCCTGGTTTGCATAAACGGCGTGTTTGGCATGCGCATGGTCGAAAATGTTGAACGCTGTGGCGGGGTAGCGATAACCGTCAACAATACATGGGGCGAGCAAACCGATTTAAATGCAGTAGAAGATGCGTTAAAAGCAGACCCTGCTATCAAGGTACTTGCTTTCGTACACGCCGAAACGTCCACTGGCGTACGTAATGAAGCCCAGGCACTTTGTGCTCTCGCTAAACAGTACGACTGCCTAAGTATCGTTGATGCCGTTACTTCGTTAGGTGGTATTGAGTTAGATGTAGACGGTTGGGAAATTGATGCAATTTATTCAGGTTCACAAAAATGTTTGAGCTGCGTTCCAGGTATTTCACCTGTTTCATTTAGTGAAAGAGCAGTGAACGTTATACAGAACCGGAAAACCAAAGTACAAAGCTGGTTTTTAGATATGAACCTTATTGTTGGCTATTGGGGGCAAGGCGCTAAGCGCGCTTATCACCACACGGCACCAGTAAATAGTATGTATGCCATGTATGAAGCGCTTCTTATTTTAAGAGAAGAGGGATTAGAAAATGCGTGGAAGCGCCATGCCAATGGCCATGCTAAGCTGGCTGCTGGTCTACATGATTTAGGATTAGATTTAACCGTAGATAGCCACTACCGTTTACCTCAGTTAAACGTAGTAAAAATTCCAGAAGGCATAGACGATGCTTCGGTTCGCAAGCAACTGTTGGAAGACTTCAACCTAGAAATAGGCGCTGGCTTGGGTGAACACGCAGGCAAAGTATGGCGCATTGGTTTAATGGGATACGCGTGCAAGCCGCGTAACATCGACCACTGCCTTGCTGCGCTTCGAGCTGTATTAAAGTAAAGCCCCAATGCACAGGCTTTTGTCTCGTAAGCTTAAGCGTCGGTGTTCACCCGCTTGTGAACACCGACGCTAGGGCCAGTTGGTTGCCTAAGGGGCAACTATTTTCATCGCTTCCCGGCGCCCTTACCGTATAAAAACTACCTTTCACCGACGTATCAGATAACCTAACTCAAATTCAGTGTTACTATGCGGTTAGCTCTAGTATTCATAAACTATTCAGTTATAAACGCTTATCCTTGGTATTTAGTAATCATTGTCATTTAAGTCTGATGAGACCTAAGATGATTACATTAAATAACACCATCAATAAGGAAACCCTATGAAACGACTCTCGCTTAATAAAAATGCAATTACTTCAAAAGCGCTTATAGCATCAGCGTTCTTGGCGTTATTAACGCCATTTGTCTGTGCGCAAGCCGCCGAGAGCGCTAGCATAAGTGTACAAGGGGTAGGTGCCATAGAGGTGACGCCCAACGCTTACTCTGTAACGCTTGTTGTGGAAGAGCAGGGCAACACGGTAGGCAAACTCAATACCCAGCTCGATTCAGATTTGCGCGCTATTGTTACGTTCCTGCTTGAGCAGGGCATTGAACAAAAGCATATACAAAGTATGCAAGTTCGCTTACAACCGCGCTATATAAATACGCCTCAAGGTAGACAGCAAGAAGGCTTCACGTTATCTCGCGATATCACTGTTACATCGACTGATTTAGAAACCTATGACAAAGTACTCGATGGCGTACTTAAACGAGGCGTTGACCGCATACAACAATTTAACTTTATTTCTGTTGGTGAAGGTGATGCTTATCAAAAAGCACTTATTGCAGCGGTTAAGAACGCAAAGCAACGTGCACAGTTATTAGCGAAAGAATTAGAGGTTGAAGTAGGTGAAGTAGTTGCAATCTCTGAATCTGGTGGCAATATGCCGATTCCAGTAATGCGCGCCGAAGCTTTTGCCAAAGACATGTCTATGTCGCTGCCTGGTCAAGAACGTATTGAAGCGCGTGTAAATGTCTCATTTAAAATTGTTCAATAGCAGGAATATCGTTTGAAAGAACCACAGTACAGCCAGTTAATCAATCAAGCTAAAAGCTTGGTTTCTGGTGAACACGACCTTATCGCCAATATGGCCAATATCAGTGCGCTTTTATTCAACCACCTTGAAGAAGTGAATTGGGCTGGTTTTTATCTTTACAAAGAAGAACAGCTGGTATTAGGCCCGTTTCAAGGTCAACCCGCATGTATTCGTATTCCATTAGGGAAAGGCGTTTGCGGTACAAGTGCAAGTACTCGTACCGTACAGCGTATTGCTGATGTCCATCAGTTTGAAGGTCATATTGCATGTGATGCAGCATCAAACTCGGAAATTGTAGTTCCTCTTGTGCTAAATGACAGCCTTGTTGGTGTACTTGATATCGACAGTCCTGTATTTGAACGTTTTACAGAAGAAGACGAAAAAGGGCTTGTTGAAATTGCTCAAATTCTTATCGATTCGCAGAAATAGTTATGAAATCCAGTGTTGATATTCACGTTGTTTTATCTACGTTTGAGGATATGGAAGACTTTCACGATGACCCAGATGAGGCATCTGAACGTTTAAACTTTATCCTACATGCCGTTTATGACAACGCCGAAGAAGATATTGAAACACAGCGTTTAGAGCAAATTTTGCACTACGCATGGGAATCTTGGCAACAAGATAGACATTTATTAGAAATAGATGACGACGAATTGCTTGATTGGGTTGACCACACGCTGGCAACTTGGGATGATGCAGTTAACGATGAAATCTCCTGAATAATTTAGAAAGTTAATGGAATCACCAGAGAAGTTTACCAATAGTAAGGAAGTAATAGCTTTCCTTGCAGAGACCTTTCCGAAATGTTTTAGCATTGAAGGCGAGGCCCGCCCACTCAAGATCGGTATTTTTCAAGATCTTGCCGAACGTTTAGAAGAAGATGAACGCGTAAGTAAAACATTACTTCGTTCAACGCTTCGCCATTACACCAACAGCTGGCGTTATTTGTACAGCATCAAAGAAGGTGCTAATCGCGTGGACTTAGACGGCGTAGAAGGCGATGCTATTGAAAAAGAGCATGCAGACCACGCTAAACAACAGCTAGATGAAAGCAAAGCTAAAGCTGCCGAAAAGCGCAAAGCTAAGCTAGCTCAACAGCCCAAGCGCAAAGATAAACGTCAATTTAACCGTCCAAAAGGTGAAAAATCTGCAAATTCGGACCATGCTGATACTAAGCGCGGAACTAAACCGAAAAATAACAGACCAAACACAACACCACCTGCGAAATTGACAGATAGCGATTTACAACAAGGTACGCAAGTTACCGTTAAATTAGGTAAAGCACCTATGCCAGCAGTAATCACCGAAGTTGCTAAAGATGGTATTCACGTTCAACTAGACTCAGGCATGGTAGTTAAAGTAAACGCAGACGCTTTACGTTTGGCACGCTCCAAGAGGTCGTAAATATGAGAGACATCCTTCGAATTTCCATCGCCAGTGCTTTTCTTACCGTTGGGGTAGGAGCAGGTGCTGTTACGTCAACACCAGAAGTAGACGAGCTTCCTATTTTGCAGCAGGAATCTCAGCACAGTGTTGCGGCTAAGCGAGTAAGCGCACTCTTCACTAGGGCGCATTACAAGGAAATCGCGTTGGATGACGTCCTCTCGGCACGAGTTTATCAGCGCTTTATCGATTCGTTAGATCACAATAAGCAAGTTTTACTGTTATCTGACGTTGTGAGTTTTGAAAAATATCGCACGCTATTCGATGATGCGCTGAGTAAAGGCAACCTGTCAGTCGCTTATGACATGTACAATGTAAGCGCAAAACGCCGTATAGAACGCTATGAATTCGCGTTAGACTTATTAGAAAAAGGGCCGTTCGACTTCGAAAAAGAAGGAGACAAGTTCTTTTATGATAGAGAAGACGCTGAGTGGCCGGCGAATAAAGCCGAGCTAGATGAAATTTGGCGTCAACGTGTTAAATACGATGCGCTGAATCTTATTCTTGCTGACAAGACATGGGAAGAAGCGAAAGCGCTTCTAACTAAACGCTATACACGTGCCATTAAACGTACAAAGCAAGCAAAAAGCGAAGACGTTTTCCAAACGGCAATGAACGCTTTTGCACGCACAATTGAAGCGCACACAAGTTATTTATCTCCCCGCAATGCCGAACGTTTCCAAATGGACATGAACTTGTCTTTCGAAGGAATAGGCGCGGTGTTACAAAGTGAAGACGACTACACCGTTATTAAAAGTGTTGTTCCAGGCGGCCCTGCCGATGAGTCAGGTGCAATTAAGCCGGAAGACAAAATTGTTGGTGTAGCGCAAGACGATGAAGAATTCGTCGATGTTATCGGCTGGCGTTTGGACGAAGTGGTTGAGCTTATAAAAGGGCCAAAAGGTAGTACGGTTCGTCTTCAAGTCGAAAAAGGGGCGACCGAGTCAAAAACTACGTCAGTAGTAAGCCTTACCCGCGATAAGATAAAACTTGAAGATCGGGCTGCTAAGTCTGAAGTTTACGTCCCTGAAACAGGCCCTCATGCAGATGAGCCCCTTGGCGTTATTACTATCCCAAGTTTTTACAACAACCTAAGCATGGATGTTGCAAAAGAAATAGAAAGCTTAAAAGCACAAAATGTTAAAGGGGTAATTGTTGATTTACGCGGTAATGGTGGCGGGTCACTTACCGAAGCTACACTGCTAACAGGTCTATTCATTGAAAAAGGGCCAGTGGTTCAAATTCGTTATGGCCAAAGTAAGGTTAGCGTAAACCGCGATACCGATGGTGAAGTTGCGTACGACGGTCCGCTAACTGTACTTGTCGATAGATACAGCGCCTCTGCGTCGGAAATATTTGCAGCTGCCATGCAAGACTACAACAGAGCATTAATCGTCGGTGAACAAACCTTTGGTAAGGGCACGGTGCAACAACATCGCGGCTTAGGCAAAATTTACGACCTGTACGATAATCCATTAGGTAGTGTTCAATTTACTATTGCTAAGTTCTATCGCATTGATGGCGGAAGCACGCAGCACAAAGGTGTAATTCCAGATATCCTTTATCCATCTGCCGTAGAACCTGCAGAGTGGGGCGAGAGTCAGGCTGAAAATGCATTGCCGTGGGATAGCATTAATCGTGCAAATTACACTACCTTTGCTGATGGCACCGCGGCGCTAGATGTGCTGACTGCTAAACACAATAAGCGTATTATGCAAGATCCTGAATTTTCTTATATTCATGAAGACATCAAGGAATATAAAGAAAATAAAGACAAGGATTTTATTTCATTAGTTAAGTCTGAACGTGAAGCAGAGAAAAAAGAAGCGGAAGAAAAGTCGCTTGCTCGTGCTAACGAACGTTTACAGCGTATGGGAATGGAAACGGTCTCAACATTGGACGACCTACCTGAAGATATGGAAGAATTAGACCCATTCTTAGATGAAGCGGCCAATATAACTTTCGATATGATTGAAACAGGCCGTTACGCAATAACAAGAAACTAAATGATTAGAAGAAAGGGCTGGTCTAGGGCCAGCCCTTTTTTTGTGTCTATAAATTATTAAAACAATAATAAAGGGAAATAACATGGCTATCAGAGGCGAATTTTCCTCTAGAATTGGGTTCGTGCTAGCAGCGGCAGGCTCGGCAGTTGGACTCGGCAATATCTGGGGTTTTCCCACCAAGGTAGCGAGCAACGGTGGTGCAGCGTTTGTCCTCGTCTACTTACTTCTCGCATTCGTACTTGCATACCCCGTTCTAATGGCTGAGCTTATAATAGGGCGCAGCTCACGTTCTAACATGGTTGATGCCTTAGGCAAAATATCCGGTAACTTCATTGGTAGAGCGACTGGTATATGGGGCTGTATTACAGTTTCACTTATTCTTGCTTTTTATGCCATTGTTGGCGGTTGGATGCTGGTTTACTTCGCTGACTCGGCAGTCAATATAGTCGGGCTATCTAGCGCAAGTGACTGGCTGCTTACCTCTTCGGTTACGCGTAACATTTTATTTTGCTTTCTTTTCATGAGCTTAACCGCATTTATTGTTGTGGGTGGGGTAAAAGCAGGTATAGAGAAGTGGTCGGTTCGACTAATGCCCACCTTGGTTATTCTCATTCTTGCGTTGATTGTATATGTAAGTTTGCAACCCGGTGCTTCAGAAGGCTGGGCGGCCTATTTAGTGCCCGACTTTTCACGCGTGTTAGACCCAGAGTTACTTATCAACGCCATGGGGCAGGCGTTCTTTTCCATGTCCTTAGGCGTGGGCACTATGTTGGTTTACGGCTCGTATTTAAGCAAAAAAGAAAACTTACCCACCATTGGTGCATCTGTAGCCTTGGTTGATATTGGCGTGGCAGTTATTGCAGGTATGCTAATTATTCCCGCTATGTACGTCGCTTTAAATAACGGTGTGGAAATCTTTACGCCAGAAGGTGCGTTAATTCAAGGTGACTCACTTATTTTCAAGGTACTGCCTGCCTTATTCGAAACCATTGGCACTGTCGGTCTGTTTGTAGCCTTTACGTTTTTTGCACTCATGGCCATTGCTGCGGTCACGTCGTCAATATCGATGCTAGAAGTCCCGGTCGCCTATATGGTGGAAAGCAAAGGCTTAAAACGCAAAAAAGCCGTGTTGCTGATGGCCACCATTATCTTCATTTTAAGCTGCGTCATTATTCTTAATTTTGAATTGCTGTTTGGCTTTGTTATTGCGCTTACCACCGAGTACAGCCAACCCTTACTAGGGTTAGCGCTTTGCATATTTGCAGGGTGGGTATGGAGACGAGACGCAATATTAGAAGAACTAAAGCAAGGCGATCAGTTTGCTGAGCACAGCATCTTTTGGAAAATCTGGCCGTGGTATGTGCGCTTTGTTTGCCCAGTAATCATAGCGTTGATGTTCTATCGCTCGGTGTTTTAACCCTCGGTGTACAATGAATTCAACACGCGTAGCCCGTTGTAAATACAATAATAAGGTTTTTAAAAACGACAATGACGAATAAAGAATTAAAAACGCCGTCACTTCTCGATGCACTTCTTCCTATACTTGCTCTTATAGTAATGATGGGAAGCGCAGTGTACCTTTTCGCTGATAACTCGTCTTACGGCCCGAACCAAATTGCACTTCTTCTCGCTATGGGTTTAGCTGCTATTATTGGCATGAAAAATGGCTATAGCTGGAAAACGATAGAAAAGGGCATTGTTGACGGTATTTCTATGTCCCTAGGTGCCTGCTTAATTCTTCTTGCTGTTGGGTCACTTATCGGTACTTGGATGCTAGCGGGTACGGTTCCAACCCTAATATATTTTGGTTTAGAGTTACTTAACCCCTCTTTTTTCTATGCCGCAGCATGTTTAATTTGTGCCGTTGTAGCGATGAGTATTGGAAGTTCTTGGACTACCGCAGCTACCGTCGGTGTCGCGCTAATGGGCGTATCCGCAGGTATGGAAATGTCAGCGGCGATAACCGCAGGCGCAGTGGTTTCTGGTGCGTATTTCGGCGACAAGATTTCTCCGTTGTCAGAAACAACAAACTTAGCACCCGCAGTAGCTGGAACCGATTTGTTTGAACATATTCGCTATATGCTTTGGACTACTATCCCAAGCTTTGTTATCGCGCTTATTTTATTTACCATCTTAGGATTCAGTGAAGTAGGCGAAGCTAAGGCAGAGCGCATTGAACAAATGCAGCAGCTTTTAAATGCCTCCTTCGACCTAGGTTGGCACCTGCTTATTCCGTTGGTTGTATTGCTTACACTTGCCATTAAAAAAATGCCTGCGTTTCCTGCGGTATTTATCGGTGCGCTGTTAGGCGGTGTTTGGGCAGTGGTATTTCAGTGGGATGTAGTAATGTCTATGGCAAGCAGCGACGACTCAGCCAATGTTGGCGCACTAAAAGTCGTGTGGACGGCGCTTTTTGACGGCGTAATCTTTTCTACACCCGACGAGAACTTAAATAGCTTGCTGTCTCGCGGTGGTATGTCATCCATGCTTAATACTATTTGGCTAATCATTTGCGCAATGTCTTTTGGCGCAGTACTTGAACGGGTTGGCCTACTTAAACGCGCGGTATCTGCTATTTTACTTGGCGCAAAATCGGCGGGCGATATGGTCAGCCGTACTATTCTTACTTGTTTTGGTACAAACCTTGTTACTGCTGACCAGTATATATCTATTGTTATGCCAGGGCGTATGTACAAAGAAGAGTTTAAAAAGCGTGGTTTAGATCAACTCAACTTGTCTCGTAGCCTTGAAGATGGCGGCACGCTTACCTCTCCACTTATTCCATGGAACACGTGTGGTGCTTATATGCACAGCGTATTGCTTGTGAATCCGTTTGACTACGTGTTTTATGCTTTCTTTAACGTTATCAATCCGATCCTTGCTATTATCTATGCGTATTTAGGTATTAAGATTTTACGAATCACACCACCTACGGTTGAAGTAAACAGTAAAGAAACCGTTTAAAAAAACGTTCCATTACATCCACGTAGGCTTTCTTTTAGGAGGATCTATGTCAGTTCAAGCTAAACGCCGGGCGGATTATCAGCCGCCCGCTTTTTCAATAGCGACAGTTGACCTACACATTACGCTTCACCCAACCGAAACTAAGGTTGTTAGTACCCTTGCCATCGCGCGTAACGGCGCGCACAACGCTCCCTTAGTGCTAGATGGGGACGGACTAGAGCTTAATGCCATAGCCGTTAATGGCGAAGCTTTATCTGAAGAATTTTACACCCTTGGTGACAATACGCTAAGTATTAACAGTGAACTCGATACGTTTGAGTTAGTCATTACGACAACTATTGCTCCTGAGCACAATAAAGCACTCGAGGGCTTGTACCTTTCAGGCGGCGCATATTGCACACAATGTGAAGCTGAAGGCTTTCGTCGTATTAC
>Ga0187833_10006884_pt1 | contig 10409 bp, 8 predicted proteins | sample ETNtaG_37_FD_167968 | JGI IMG/M metagenome (GOLD analysis project Ga0187833, IMG submission 167968) | Marine microbial and viral communities from oxygen minimum zone, Eastern Pacific Ocean - ETNP2014_SV_400_PacBio MetaG (Illumina Assembly) | ecosystem: Environmental > Aquatic > Marine > Hypoxic... | reverse complement strand
TTAAACTACGCTAAATCTGAAATTTGGGGCGAACGATGGGATTCGAACCCACGACATCAGGCACCACAAGCCTGCGCTCTAACCAACTGAGCTACGTTCGCCATAATAATGTTTATTTTATATTACTTTTTGCTATATCAAAATAATGCAAGTTTCCAAAAGAATATTTAATTTAGAAACTGAAACAGCTTTTACAGTTTTGGCAAAAGCTAATAAACTTCAATCTGAAGGAAAAGACATAATTAATTTAGGAATTGGCCAACCTGATTTTCCTACACCCAAAAACATTCTGGAAGCAGCTGTAAAAGCTATTAGGGATGGTATGCATGGGTATACTCCATCAAATGGGATAATTGAATTACGCGAAGCAGTTTCAAAACACATACTTGAAAAATATAATTCAAATATAAATCCCGAAAATATTTTAATAACTCCTGGGGGTAAACCAGTAATTTTTTTTGCAGCGCTAATATTTGGTGAAAAAGACACTGAAATTATTTATCCAGATCCGGGATTCCCTATTTATAGATCTATGATAAAATGCAGTGGCGCAAAACCAATACCTTTAATACTTAAAGAAAAAAACAATTTTGAAATTGATATTGATGAATTATCAAAATTGATAACTAATAAAACAAGACTAATTATTATTAATAATCCTAATAATCCAACCGGATCGTTTATGAATGATTCAAAAATTAGTGATCTTGTAAAAATGTTAGAAAAATATCCGAAAGTAGCACTTATGAGCGATGAAATTTATAGTAAAATTATTTTTGATAATAATTCAATGCCCTCACTATTAAAATATGAATCAATCAGAGATAGATTAATAGTTCTAGAAGGATGGAGCAAAACATTCTGTATGACAGGTTGGAGATTGGGGTGGAGTGTGTGGCCGACTAAATTCATTGATTTTGCCAATAAACTTTGCGTGAATGATCATTCTTGTCCTTCTTCAATATCACAATATGCAGGACTGGAGGCCCTCCAAGGACCTCAGGATGAGGTAAATAAAATAGTTAAAGAATTTGAAAAAAGAAGAAATTTTATTTTTGAAAAATTAAATAATTTAAACAATATGAATTGTTTTCGTCCCGGAGGATCTTTTTACGCCTTTCCAAATGTATCAAAAAGCAATCTCTCTGGAGAAAAATTTTCTGAAGTTGCCCTTAATAATTATGGGGTAGCTTTAGTGCCTGGAACTAGTTTTGGGGATAGTGCGAAAATGTATATTCGTCTTAGTTATGCAAATTCACTAGAAAATATTGAAAAAGCCATTAATAGATTATCTAAAATAAATTATGAAAAAAATTGAAGCAATAATCAAACCTTTTAAGTTATCAGCAGTAAAAAATGCTTTGCATGAAATAGATTTATCTGGAATGACTGTAATCGAAGTCAAGGGTTTTGGAAGACAAAGAGGTCAAGAAGGTCTAGATAAAGATCAAGACTTTGATGATGAATTTCATGCAAAAGTAAAAGTAGAAATCATTGTTGATGATAATATTGTTGAAAAAGCAATTGAATCAATAAAAAATGCCGCTTTTTCTGGTAAAATTGGAGATGGTAAAATATTTGTATCAAATATTGTACAAGTAATGAGAATCAGAACTGGAGAGAAAGGCAGTGATGCTATCTAATTTTTCTTTACAAAATAAAAGAAATAAATAAAACAACTTCAATCGTTCAACTCATCTTTAATATTTGAGTCGGAAGTAGACTGATTGTCGAAGGAACGCATGCAAAAGTTAGAAATCGTTCAACCCATTGGGTCGGAAGTAAGCGAAAGCCGAAGGAACGCAAACCGAATGCAGAACTTTCATAACTAGAGCATGATAGAGTAGTCGCATCAACCTTAATGGTTAAGGTTGATTGGTAACAAAATTATGAGGTTATTTTATTATGAAATTTAACTGCAAAACTCCAAGTGAGTTATTAAAAAACATTAAAGATCTGGATGTTAAAATGGTTGATATCCGTTTCACTGACATACCTGGAACAACACAACATTTTACGCTGCCAATCAAATTTTTAGAAGAAAGTATTTTCACCGATGGTTTAGGTTTCGATGGATCGTCCGTTAGAGGTTTTCAAGAAATTCATAACAGTGACATGATAGTTTTACCTGATGTCACCACTGCTTTTATTGACCCTTTTTTCTCAGAAAAAACAATTGTTTTTCATGGCAATATTAAAGATCCCTTGACTTTAGAGGATTATTCCAGAGATCCTAGAAACATTGCTAAAAAAGCTGAAGCTTTTCTCAAATCCTCAGGAATTGGAGATACAGCATTTTTTGGTCCTGAAGCAGAGTTTTTTGTATTTAATAATGTTCAGTATGACTCAGGTTCAAATTTTTCTTTTTATGAAGTTGACTCAACAGAAGGAACTTGGAATAGTGGTGGGGATGAAAATCCTAACCTAGGTCATAAACCAAGACACAAAGAAGGTTATTTTCCTTTACCCCCAGTTGATACGCTTCAGGATGTTAGAACTGAAATGGTAATGGCAATGCAGGATATAGGTATGTCAGTTGAAGCTCATCATCATGAGGTTGCAACAGCGGGCCAGTGTGAAATCGATTTAGAATTTTCTCCATTATTATCAATGGCTGATGATTTAATGAAATATAAATATGTTGTAAAAAATGTAGCTAAACAACACGGTATGACTGCAACTTTTATGCCAAAACCTCTGTTTGAAGATAATGGGTCAGGAATGCATGTTCATCAAAGTTTGTGGAAAAATGGAGAAACTTTGATGTACAAAAAAGGTAATTATGCCAACCTTAGTGACCTGGCTTTAAATTATATCGGCGGAGTAATTAAACATGCTCCTGCACTTCTTGCTTTTTGTGCTCCGACAACAAACTCGTACAAAAGACTGGTTCCCGGCTTTGAAGCTCCTGTAAACATCGTTTATTCTCAAAGAAACAGAAGTGCTTGTGTTAGGATTCCTGTTTATTCTCAAAGTCCTAAAGCAACAAGAATGGAATTTAGGCCCCCTGATCCAACTGCTAATCCTTATTTAGCATTTTCAGCTTTGCTTATGGCAGGACTAGATGGAATTAATAATAAAATCGATCCAGGTAAACCAACTGATATTAATCTTTATGCTGCTTCAGAAGATGAATTATCAAAGATTCCATCAACGCCTGGTTCTTTAGCTGAAACTTTAGATGCTTTAGAGAAAGATCATAAATTTTTATTGCAAGGTGATGTATTTACAAAAGATGTTATCGAGACTTATATTAGCTATAAAAGAGAAAACGAAGTTGATCCTATAAATCTCAGACCTCATCCGTTCGAATTTCACTTATATTATGACGCTTAAATATAAATATATTATATATTCAAACCGCTATCATTATTGATAGCGGTTTTTTTTTGATAGGAAATACAAGCCTCATTTGTTAAAGTAACAATAAGTGTCAAAGAAGAAAACTTATAGTGCAAAAGATATAGAAGTTCTTGAAGGACTCGAACCTGTTAGAAAAAGACCCGGAATGTACATTGGAAATACCAATGAGGAAGGTTTACATCACCTAGTAAATGAAGTACTTGATAACTCTATTGATGAAGTTGTTGCAGGACACGCGAAAAATATTTCTTTTTACTATGCCAAAGATAAATCAATAACAATAAGAGATGATGGTCGTGGCATTCCGATTGATTTTCATCCTAAATATAAAAATAAAAGAGCTCTAGAAATTGTATTGACAACTCTTCATTCGGGTGGAAAGTTTTCTGGTAACGTTTATAAAACTTCTGGGGGACTTCATGGTGTTGGGATATCTGTTGTAAACGCACTTAGCAAACAGTTAGAAGTAAGAGTTTTTTGTAAATCCAAGATATATTCTCAGAAGTATTCTAGAGGTTTTGTTAAAAACAAAATCAAAATCCAAAAATGTTCACATAAACTAAGAGGAACTGAGATAAAATTTGTTCCTGATGAGGAAATTTTTCAGGAAATAAACCTCTCTCCTAAAAGACTATTAAATTTCATCAAAATGAAATCAGTTTTAGTTAAAGGAACAAAAATTTCATGCAAAATAGATAAAGAACTAATCAAAGACAAAACCCCTAACGAAAAAGTTTTTTATTATCCAAATGGCATGATAGATTTTGTAAAAGAAAATATTAATGAAAGAAAAAAAATTATTCCCAAATTTTTTCATAATGAGATTGAATTTAATTCTAATGAAAAATGTGAAATATTTGCAAGTTTCAATGAACAAGAAAAATCAACATTGAAGTCATACTGCAACACAATTGAGACTCCTGATGGAGGATCGCATGAAAACGCCTTGAAAAATTCATTATTAAGATCCATAAAATTATTTGGTCAAAAGAATCAGATTTCCAAAATAGCAAATATTAATACTAGCGATCTATTCGATTATTCAGACACATATATTTCGATATTTATTAACTCGCCAAGTTTCGAAGGACAAACTAAAAAAAGAATTGCAATGCCTGCTGTCCAAAAAAAATTAGAACAAGAGATACAACACAATTTTTTATTATGGCTTAATTCAAACAAAAAGGACTCCCTTAAATTAATCAATGTTTTAATTGAAAGGTCACTGCTACGAACTGACTTGACAAAAATCAAGGAATTAGAAAGAAAAACAATAAAAGAAAAAAATAGGCTTCCAGGAAAACTTGTTGATTGCACAAGTAGACAGGTCGAAGGAACAGAAATTTTTATTGTTGAAGGCGATAGTGCCGGAGGTTCAGCCAAGCAAGCTAGATTAAGAGAGAAACAAGCAATACTTCCACTGAGGGGAAAAATATTAAATGTGTATAGTGTATCGCTTTCAAAAGTAGCTGATAATTCAGAAGTCCAAAATCTTATTCAAGCTTTGGGATGCGGTATTGGCAAAAACTTTCAACTCTCAAAACTGCGTTATGAAAGAATAATATTAATGACAGATGCTGATGTCGATGGTTCACATATTGCCACACTACTGATTACTTTTTTTTATAAATATATGCGCAAGATTATTTCAAGTAACAGATTATATTTGGCGATGCCCCCTTTGTATAAATTAGGTTATAAGGATATTAATAGATATGCTTATGATGAAAGAGAGAAAGACAAGATCCTTAAATCAAATTCTTTAAAAATGACTCCTCAAATCTCACGTTATAAAGGTTTGGGAGAAATGCCTGCTGACCAACTCAGGGCTACAACAATGAATATAGAAAAAAGGAAATTAATAAAAATTAATTTAAAACTTGGTGCAAAAGAAGAGAAAAAAACTGAAAAGTTATTTGAATCTCTTATGGGAAGAAAAGCGGAGTCTCGATTCAAGTTTATTCAAGAAAATGCGAATTTCACAAGCAATCTTGATATATAGTTTTATCAAAATATGAAAAAATACATTTTATCTATTGATCAAGGTACAACAAGTTCAAGGGTAGTTTTATATGATTCTAAATTCAACAAAATTGATAGTGTTAATAAAGAATTAACACAATTTTTCCCAAAAAATGGATGGGTTGAGCATGATGCATTAGAAATTTGGCATGGTGTTAGAGGTCTTCTCCGTAAATTAATTAAAAAAAATAAATTGTCAGTTTCTAAAATACTTTCCATTGGCATAACGAATCAAAGAGAAACAACTGTTTTGTGGAACAAGAAAACAGGCCGACCCATAAACAGGGCAATTGTATGGCAAGATCGACGAACATCTTCTTTTTGTAAAAAATTAAAGAAAAAAGGTTTGGAGAAAAAAATTCAAAAAATTACTGGTTTGGTTATTGATCCCTATTTTTCAGCTACCAAAATCAGATGGATTATAGATAATAATAGAATTTCAAAAAAACTCATTCATAACAATAATCTCTTATTTGGAACAATAGATACGTGGCTACTTTGGAATTTAACACAGGGTAAATCGCATATAACTGATATCACTAATGCGTCTAGAACGATGTTATTTGATGCCCAAAAAAATCAATGGTCGAATGATTTATTAAAAACCTTAAAAATACCAAAGTCCATCCTACCTAAAGTGGTTGAAAATGTTTATGACTTTGGTGAAACAAAATTATTCGGAGGTTCAGTAAAAATTGGAGGAATGGCTGGAGATCAGCAAGCTGCGACTATTGGTCAAGCATGTTTTCAACCCGGACAATCAAAAAGCACATTTGGCACTGGTTGTTTTATTTTAATGAATATTGGTAGCAAATTTAAACTCTCAACTAATAGATTGTTAACAACAGTTGCATTTAAAATTGGATCAAAAAAAATGTATTGTTATGAAGGTAGTATTTTTGTTGCAGGTTCTGCTGTTCAATGGTTACGTGATAAATTAAATTTTTTTAAATATCCTCATCAAAGTGATAATCTCTATTCTAAAGCAAACACAAATGAAAATGTAATTATTATACCTGCACTAACTGGTCTTGGTGCTCCGCATTGGAAAGCTGATGCTCGTGGTGCAATTTTCGGTTTAACAAGAAATACTGGTATTGCAGAAATTGTTAAAGCTACTCTTGATAGTATTGCTTATCAAACATTTGATTTGATAACTTGTATGCAAAATGATTCTAAAAAGAAAATTAAAGAAATGCGCGTTGATGGTGGAATGATCAATAATTATAATTTTATTCAAAGTTTATCCAATATTTTACAAATTAAGATTATTCTTCCCAAAGATAGCGAAACTACAGCTTTAGGCGCTGCTTATTTAGCCGCATTATCTTGCGGATTATTAAATAGCACAACTTCAATTGAAAAATTATGGAAAAGCAATAAAATTGTGAAACCTAAAATTAAGAAAAACAAAATTAATAAAATGATACAAAAATGGCATTATGCTATCAATAAATTAATTGAATTTAATTAAATTTATGAAACTAATATTCGTTAAAAAATATAAAATATTTTAGTTATTTTTTTATTTAAACAGAAAATGTTTTAATTTGTTGATGTATTAATCGCCTCTTCCATTTTATTTATTACATAATCAGTTGAAATCGCAGACATATTTGTACTTCCAAATTCTTTTGCACTAACAGATGTAATCATATTTGTAGTAGGGGTAAATTTATTGATATCATGATAAGCAAATAGTTTTATTAATGGACAATAATTTGTTGATAGCATATGTCCCGCTCCGCTATCATTCGTTAAAGCACAAGTTAAAAAATTTGTTGAAGCAATAACAACTTCATAACCAGAAAAATCTTTAATTTGTTCCTCTGGTAATAGAGCATTCGGAAATACAGTTTTTATTTTTTCTTTGATAAATTTTTCTTCAGGTCCAAGAAAAAAAACTATTTCAAATGATTTTTTTTCAAAATGTTTTCCTACTTTTATGAAATTATCAATAGGCCAAATTCTATTTTTCTCACCCGCACCAGGGGCAAATCCTATATATGATTTATTTTTATCAAATATTTTACTTAGTTGATATCTTAAGTCAGAAGGTACAGTAATTTTAAAATTCCTATCCACATTGTCTTCTTTAATGACATTAAGCAAATCAAATAAATCTTCTAAATAATATTGCCTTGAAATATGACTAGATTTTATATTAATTTTATTTGTTGAAAAAAATCCTGATGCAGCTGATGAAATAAAATAAGAACATTTTATTCTTTTTAGTGCTATTGTTCTTAAAACAGCTTTTTGCGTATCTAATATATATTCAAATTTTTTTTTATTAAAATTATATTTATTTGATATTCTTTGCCAAAAAAATGGCTTTAAATTAGCTTGCTCTATAATCTCATCAATAAATTGACTTGCAATATTTTTTAATTCATTATTATATACTGTAGTACCTTTATTGGTCATCCAAATCAATTGTCTATCAGGCAATCTTCTTTTAATTTCACTTAATAAAGGAAGTTTAATTATACCATCTCCAATTTTTTCTCCATTTGTGAAAACTAAAATATTTTTTTGCACAAAAGCATAATATACTAATATGATTAAATGTTTAGGGTGTATTAAAGTCGTTAGTAATGGTCTTCAGAGGAAAATTGAACCGTCAACACAAAGATTTCAGTCCACTTGGTATTAAAGCTTTATTTATGGCAAAAAAGTAAACTTAAAGAATACGCCCGAAACTTAATTAATTGAGCATTAAATTGCAGATAAAGAAGTTATGAGTTCGTATCTTCTTTGGCAAGCCAAATACTAAGCCAAATAATCACAATGGAGTTTTATTATGCTTTCATTGCAAAACCCTTTTTCCAAGCGCTAGAGAAAAATGGTGTTTTTTAATAAAAAAAAATTGAAAATTAAACATAAAATAAATTAATTTATTTATAATTAATCTATATTAAAATGATTGATTTTAATTTTAAAACTTATCAAGAAAATAATTTATGAAAATTACAAAGGGAATAATTTTAGCAGGGGGGGCTGCTACAAGACTAAAACCTCTTACTTCAGTAATTAGTAAACATTTACTGCCTATATATAATAAGCCAATGATATATTATCCTTTATCCACCCTTATGTTAGGGGGTATTAAAAACTATCTTATAATAACAAATCCAACTCATTTGAAATTATACCAAGATCTTCTTGGTAATGGAGACAATCTTGGAATTTCTATAAATTACAAAATTCAACAAAATCCTAGAGGATTGCCGCAGGCATTTATAATTGCTGAAAAATTTATTAATGGAGAACCTGTATGTCTTAATCTTGGGGATCACATTTTTTTTGGAAATGATGTAACTAAAAAATTAAAAAAAAATATAAATAATTTTAGTAAAACAACTATATTTGCATATAATTCAAACAAATATAAAGAGTATGGAGTTATTAATTTTGATAAGAATAATAAGCCAATATCAATTATAGAAAAACCAAATAAATCTAAATCAAAATCTATTGTTTGTGGTCTTTATTGTTATGATCAAAATGTTGTTGAATTTTCAAAAAAATTAAAATTTTCAAATAGAGATGAATTAGAAATTTCAGATCTAAACAATATTTATCTTAAAAATAAATCATTAAATATTGAAATGATTAATGATAAAAACTATTGGATTGATGCCGGTACACCTAAAAAAATTCTTCAAGCATCTAAACTGGTATCTACATTAGAAAAAAAAAATAATGACCATATAGGCTGTATAGAAATCATTGCTTTTAAAAAAGGTTTTATTAATTTAAAACAATATAAATATTTTATAGAAATTTATAAAGATAGCCATTATGGCAATATATTAAGGTCAATTATTAATTAAATACTAAATACTAACAATGAGATATTTTAAGTACGTTATTAAGGGGGTTATTAAAATTCAACCAACTATATATAAAGATAAACGAGGATATTTTTTTGAGTCTTTTAATTCTAAAAAATATAAAAAAATAATTGGCAATGTAAGTTTTGTTCAAGATGACCATTCATTTTCAAAAAAAAATGTTCTTAGAGGGATACATTTTCAGATAAAAAAACCACAATCACAACTTTACTATCTTGTTTCAGGAAAAATTTTTTTAGTTATAGTTGATTTTAGACCTTTATCAAAAACTTTTTTAAAATATGTTTCATTTATTTTAGATTCAAAAAACCATACTCAGATTTACACTGCTCCAGGTATTGGAAGTGGTTTTTATGCTTTAGAGAAAAATATTCATTTAATTTATAAAATATCTAAACATTATGAAAAAAATAATGAGATTGGGGTTTTGTGGAACGATAAAAAATTAAAAATAAAATGGCCGTGCAAAAGTCCATTAGTAAATGAAAAAGATAAGAATAATTTAAAAATTAAAGAAATAAATTTTAATAAATATAAGGATCTAAATTTTATAGTATGACAAAAATTGATAATTGTAGATTTTGTAAAACTGCTATTGTTGAAATTATTAATTTTGGTAAAATGCCAATAGCTAATGCCTTTTTAATAGAAGAAGATGTAAAAAATGAATATTTTTTTGAATTAGCTGCAGGTTATTGTCCAAAATGCTCTCTTTTTCAATTGATAGAACAACCTAATCCAGATTTTTTGTTTCATGAAAATTATGCCTTTTTTGCTGATACCTCAAAATATATGCAAAAACATTTTAGTGAATTATCAAAAAAATTAATTGAGAATTTTAATTTAAAAAAACATCATTTAACCATTGAAATTGGTAATAATGATGGAGGGATGGTAAGATATCTTAAAGATCAAGGCTTTAATCATCTTGGTGTTGATCCTTCTAAAAATGTTTCAGATGCAGCAGTATCAAAAGGGGTTAATATGCTAAATAGCTTTTTCAGTTTTGAATTGTCTGAAAATATTAAAAATTTATATGGCAAAGCAAAAGTTTTTTTATCAGCAAATACGCTTGCTCATATTCCAAATTTAAATTCAGTTTTTGAAGGAATAGAGAACTTGTTAGATGATGAGGGAATTTATATTACTGAAGACCCATATCAAGTA